>ENA-OPYX01000927-OPYX01000927.1-human-gut-metagenome-genome-assembly--contig:-NODE-927-length-16523-cov-2.484508_pt1 | contig 16523 bp, 15 predicted proteins | sample MGYA00242639_ERZ504486 | MGnify/ENA primary metagenome ERZ504486 (study PRJEB26092, sample SAMD00036296) | human gut metagenome | host: Homo sapiens | study: EMG produced TPA metagenomics assembly of... | reverse complement strand
AGCGCAGTGCTTGTCTATAATGACTGGATTCGTATGGGAATCGGTATCTTTGCAGGAGCACTCCAGCTGATGCTGAGCCTTGCCTTTGTTTATTTTATTTATGCGCGTTACCATATCCAGAAAAAAAAGTGAAGCGGGAATTGCTGCTTTTTCAGACAGAAATTATGGTATCAGAAAATCGGTCAAAGAAGAGCAGCCATAGTTCAGTCTCCTCCTTCCGTTTTAATCTTATAAATACACAGCGGCCTTCCGGTAGACTTAAGGCACAGCTTTAATTGCTTGCTAACCTAGTTATACCAGAAGACCGCCTGATTGTACCAGTCTTTTAAGACTCTTTATTTATTGTTTTTTCTTGCTGCAATTGCCTTCTGCTCTTCCGGCAGATCCTTCTCTATCGTAAAGAAGAAAATCAGAATTGCACAGATCACATAAGCAATTGTCTCTACCCAGATATATCCGACAGAGATTGCTGTCTGTGCCGCAGCTGTCTGTGCTGCAGTACCCAGTGCAATGTCTGCTGCCTGGTCATATCCACTGGCATTTAAGATTGCACTGAAAATAGAATTACATACCGGAGTCGCAGCAACCATGATGGAACTGTAAATAGACATTGTCAATCCATCTGTACGGATCCCGAATTTGTACTCAATATGATCAATAACATCCGCAAGCATGGCAAGGATCATGTAGCATGCCGGAGCAGATCCGAGACATTTCAGTGCCACACCGATTGCTACAGGAACAATCTGTCCGTTACCCATAATCGCGATCACACCACCGACAGCTCCCAGCAGCATACCAACCATACATACAATACGTTTTCCAAATTTATGCAGAGAGGTACGATTGCCACTGCTGCCACAGCCATCGGAACTGCACCCCATGATACTTAAAAGTGACTGTGAAGCACCCCAGGCATCTGCTGTTCCAAAGAAGTGTTGTCCATTACCCATTTACAGAAATACGTCATGGAACCGTTCTTCATAGCGCCGCTCCACTGGAAGCCCATGTAGAATCAGCATAACGATCCACCACATTTTTTTCACTGGTAACTGCGGAAAGCTGTTCTTTCAGAGAAGCAGTTTTGACTGTTTTCTCCTCTTCAGCTCCCTGTGACATCTGCTCTTCTGTTACACGCTCACGTGTAAATTTAAACTGTAAGAAAATGGTAAGTGCAGAAAAAATAGCAATGGCAGTCATCGCTACCAGCCACAGATGCTGATTTTCTTTCAGTGCGAAAGAAACCAGGATCGGGAATACCATGGAACCGGCACCCATAACAGCAAGTCCTGCCACATTTGTGAAGGAAGCCAGTGCACCTCTCTGTTTACTGTTTCTTGTAGATACAGGAATCAGTGTGGAGTTAGCTGTATTGTAGATCGGATAAGCCACAGCATAAAACAGGTTGTAGGCAATCGCGATCCACACCATTTTGGCGGTTCCCTCAAAAGGAACTACAAACATCAGTACAGAGGCAATGGACAGAGTCAGAGCAGACAGCAGTATCCACGGTCTTGCCTTTCCAGCCATTGTTCTCGTACGCTCAATAAGCTGACCTACGATCAGGTTTGCTGCTACGATCAGAATGGTCGAGAACAGCTGTAAAGTTGTCAGAAATGTCAGGTTCAGTTTCAGGACATCTGTAAAATAATTCTGAAGGATACTGGTAAAAATACCGGAAGCCAGAAGTGCTCCGAACGGTCCGATAAAATATCCGATCAACATCTCCGGAAGTTTTACATCCTCTGATTTGATTCTGGAACCGGTCAGTGGACCGTTCCAGAAATCTTTATTTGTCTTGCTCATAAAATCAATCCTTTACTACTTTGAAGAAGGAGGAAATAATCGTGAAGATCAGAGCGACCGCACATACGATCATTCCAATGATCGCACCTTTTAAATCCGCCATATTCTGAGCGTTGTTCTCAAAAGTCATGATTGATCCGATCGCAGCGATCCTGCTGCTGATAAACTGAATCAGTGCATATGCTGTCAGTACACCACACGCTACTGGAAGGATATCCAGAACCGGTTTTGCTCCCATTTTCATAGAAGCTGCGATCATAACGATCTCAAGGATCGCAGCTGCAGCCAGGCAGGCTACAACCGCATTGTTAACGCCACTGTTTATAAAATAATTTGTTTTGCAGTTCATCATGTACAGAACCAGTCCTGCAACAGTCACAAGAGCAGTGATTACACTTAAGACCAGTCCCGCGCCCATTTTTTTCTTTTCAGCCATAGTTTCGTTTTCCTCCTTACTGCTCTTTCTTTTTCAGTCCAAGCAGATACATTGCTGCACAGAGTACAGTCAGTACACCGAATCCAACGCGAAGACCTGTGATCAGGTTATCGTACCATGTATTCAGTTTTTCAATATGTGTAGTAGTTGCCATGCCATCCATTGCATTGGAATTTGCAAGTGCATAGTTCTGATACAGCATTGCCTGTTTCAGGTCTGTCAGAAGTTCTTCACTCTTGCTTGCATTCTCTACACTCCAGTATGGCCATACTGCTTCTACTGCTGCCATTGTGTTATCACCGGTGTTACATGTCATGGTTACACCATTATGTACTGCCATGCGGATCTTTGTATAAGTCGGATCCTGAATGAAGTCCTCAGACATCAGATCCTTGAATCCCCATTCTTTACGAACGATGTTCAGAAGCAGTCCGGTATGTGCATTACTTGTCACACAGCCGACACGGTTGTATGTAGTCATTACAGCAAGCGCATTTGCATCTTCGATACAGGACTGTGTACCACGAAGCTCATTTTCACGTGCAGCCTGTTCTGTCATAAACTCGGCAATACCTGTACGGTTGATCTCTGTGTCATTAAATGCCAGATGTTTCGGTGCGATCAGTACACCATACTCATGTCCGGCTTTGATGATTGCTGCACCCTGACCTGCTGTCAGAACTGCATCTTCTGAGAAGTATTCATGGTTACGTGCATTGTATGGTGTACGATGAAGGTTTGTTCCAACGCCCCACCAGATTGCTGTATTTGCCCACAGAGAATAGTTACCTACTGCTTTGCCCCATTCTGCTGCCAGCTGTTTGCTGAATGTCTGGCCAATAACAGTTTCGTTTGCCATAACACCCATCTTGTAGTCACGGTTCGGATCATCTTTTGCGATCACACAAGGATCTCCTGTAGAAGCATCGGAGTTTGCATACTGTCCCAGCGGATAAGAGTTGAATCCGTTCGGTCCATCGTTCTGGATTGCTTCCGGAGAAGTGATAGATTCGATAACCTTTGTGCTGGTTCCACCAAGTCCAGTACGAATCAGGCATTCTTCCAGAGTAAGCTGATCCATCAGTGTACTCCATCTTTCATCTGTGATATCTTCTACACCCTTCATATTTGCCAAGGTCATTCCATTATCTGCCCCGAAGGTTACAGAAGACGGATCTCCGTTTGCTTCGATATCACTGTAGTCATCAGCCATAGTGCTTATCATCTCATCTGTAGCTGTCAGGTCTTTGTATGTTTCCGGCCAAGTTCCTTCCCAGTCATTTCTGCTTAAGTAAGTAACGGTGTCTTCCATCCAGTTATTCAGATCTGCATCCTGGAGCTGATTTTCTACCAGTGTGCCATTTAAAGTTACTGCAAAGGAAGAGGAATCGAAATCACCAAGTTCCCATGTCTGTACATTATCTTTATTTCCTTCAACATCCTGATCCTGTGCAGCAAGCACGTTATTTACTGCCTCATGAGCACCATTTCCAACAGTGAAGTAATAAGTTCCATTGTCCAGTATCCAGTTACCTGTTGTTCCTGCTTCATTCTCGCAGGAGCTGTCCCAGCTTGCCATATCCTGTGCATCTGCTGTAATTGTAACAGTCTGGCTTTCGCCTGGCTCGATCATATCTGTTTTTTCATAGTCGAGAAGCTGTACTGCTGATTTTTCTACTTTATTTTCTACATCATAGTCTGTATAAGGAACAGAAGTATACAGCTGCACAACATCTTTACCAGCAACATCTCCTGTATTCTTAACATCTACTTCTGCTGTTACAGTTCTGTTAGCAAGGTCTACATCCACACTCTTGAGAGTCTGCTCGAAAGTTGTATAAGAAAGACCATATCCAAACGGATAAGATACTTCATCATCATAGTTCCATGCTTTGCCTGTAGAACTTCCTACAGTTGCGTCCGCATTTCCCTGTCCAAGTACCGTATCTGCATATCTTGTCTCGTAATATTTATATCCAGTATAAATATCCTCTGCTTCCACTTCTTCTGCATTGATATTTACAGACGGATCTGCATTTGTCCACTCATAGTTTCCAAAATTCTGTGCTGCCGGTGAGTTGGCATTTGTCACAGCATAAGTATCTGTCAGATGACCGGACGGATTTGCTTCTCCGGAAAGGATATCTGCCACACCATAGAAACCATAACCTCCTGGGAAACCAATTTCCATGATTGCATCTACACCATCGTTATTTTTGATCTCATCAATTTCCATTGCATTTGCATTATTCAGCATAACAATGACTTTACCGCCGTTGTTCTCTTTTGCTTCAACAGCAGCGTTGATCAGGTCACGCTCATCATCACTTAAGCCAAGCGGGTCAGTCTGATTCAGATTCTGAGATGCATCTACGCCATCCACACCCGGAAGGTAAGTTCCGTTTTCTGTAGAAGAACGTCCGATTGTTACAAGCATAACATTGTAGTTATCCATGGAATCCTTCCACTTGTCATCTACACTGTCCATTTTTTCCTGAGAAGGCTCTTTGCTTGCAAATACACCATCTGTTGCCGGAGCTGTGATGTGGTAATATTCCATAATATTTCCCCACATGTTAACCTCTGTCTTAAACTCTGATTCCAGACTCTTGTACAGATCATGAAGGTCTTCATTGATCTTGAATCCCTTTGCATCCAACGCTTCAACAAAATCTACAGTATCTGCATCTGTTCCTTTATTCTCATTCAGGGAGCTTCCCATGTCTCCACCCTGTACCGGATAGTAGCTGGAAAATCCAAGAAGGGACAGTTTCTGTGTCTCATCTTTTGACAGCGGAAGTGCATTATTCTCGTTCTTTAACAGAACCGTTCCTTCCTCACTCATACGTTCTCCCAGATCCTCGATGGAATCCAGAAGTTCTGTCGTGCTGGAATAATCAGATTTATGTGTGTACAGGTCCTCATCTGTACTGTCTGTTACCATCGCACTGCTCTTTGTGCCAAGAAATTTGTCGATATCTGTACGATAGCTGTCTACTACAGGTCCTGCCGCAACAGAAACGGTCAGAAGAGACGCTGTAAGAGTAGTCAGACCACGCCAGAGATTTCTTTTTCTGCTCATGATTATAGCTCCTTTCTTTCCCTAAATATGGTCAAGCCTCATCGCTCAAGTGCTTCCATACTTTCTATGAACATAAATTTAACATATTTTTAAAAACGCTCCCATTTTTTTCGCAGACTGCACTTTTTCAGCCGTAAATGGAAGCGTTTTTTTATTAAATTTTCACAATCAAAATTTTTTAAGAAATCTTGCACAAATTGTCGTAAGTTTGTTTTTGTCTATATTGCCCATATGTTTTATTTTGCTACAATTACCTGGAATCTCACAGGTATATATTCTTTCTTCATCAGAAACAGTAATCTTTACAGTATCCGGCTTCTCCGGCACGGACTACAGCCATCGCTTCACCGTAATAAGTATCGACCGTATCCTGCGCATAATTTCCTTCTACATAGGAGCAGGCACTTCCCAGCCCTTCGAGCGTAGCATTCTCTACTGTAACTTTCAGATGATGCTTCTCCATCGGTTTCCAGTTTCCGGCAGAATCTCCATACTGTAATGGAATAAACAGCAATCTGCCAGCCTTCACAGTTTTCTGCTCCGGTCTGATATGAAGTACTGTTTCTTCATTTGCTGTCATCAGAGTCTGACGACTGATCTCCTGTCCGTTTTTATCATAAGAAACTGCTGTGATCTCACCGTCTTCATATGGAATGTGGAATTTTGAACGGCATTTCTTTACTTTGCCACGGGCAGCTTTTTTACCATTGACCAGAAGTTCCACCTCTGCTGCTCTTGCAAAAACTTCAACCTCTGCTTTTTCTCCGGCACATCCCCGCCATGACCAGCTTTCCAGTGCTTTGGACAGCGCCCATCCGGTCAATTGCAGATTCTCCTTCTGATAAACAGGTTTCACGGCAATAAACGGACCCGTTTCCCTCTCAAAAGCAACTCTTGTATAAGCAGCCTCTGCACGAGGTTTTCCGAGAAGGTCGATTCTTCCGTTGTTTCCAGTCATTCTGGTATGTGGCATCCTGCCTCTGTAATCTTCATACTCAGCAGCACCATCTCCGGTCTCTCCGATATATTCCCATCCGGACCAGACAAAATCTCCCAGGATTCGTTTATTCTTCTTTGCAATCTCCCAGAAGCTATATGCATCCTTGCAGAAAGTCTCTGTACCGAGGATCAGACGTTTCGGGTATTTCTTCAGGTCATGTTTGTAGCGGAAAAGTCCGTAGTTGTATCCTGCGATATCCATGTTCGCATATGCATCCTTTGTTTTCCAGTCACATGGCGGGAGGGTCGCACCGATCTTCATGAAGTAATCTCCGACCAGACAGGCAAGGGTATTATAAAATTCACTTCCTACTGGTTTCTTCTTCTCTTTTTTCTCTGCTTCCTGCTTTGCAGACTGGGCGCTTTTTTCTGCCTTATCATCACTGTAAACGCCCATTCCCATAGAACTTAAGAAGTTAAAGAAAATGTTGATCCCGCAGGTTACTGGTCTGTGCGGATCCAGTTTATGAAGGTAAGAAGTCATTCTGCCGGTGAGTTCGATTCCTTTTTTCTGTGCAGTCTCTGCAACTTCATTTCCCGTAGAATACATGATAACAGACGGATGGTTGTAATCTTTCTCCACCATATCCTTGAGGTCCTGCTGCCACCATTTCGCAAGGTAATTCACATAATCATATTTTGTCTTATGGATATACCAGACATCGTACATATTCATCCATCACCAGCATTCCCAGACGGTCGCAGGCATCCAGCATATCCTTAGAGCATGGATAATGAGACGAACGGATCGCATTATAGCCATTTCTCTTTGAGGATACGGATTCTGCGCTCCTCTGCCTCCGGATACGTGCAGGCACCCAGCACACCATTATCGTGATGCACACAGGCACCACGGAGGATTTCTCTCTTACCATTGATCGTAAAGCCTTTTTCCGGGCTCCATTCAAGAAGTCGGATTCCAAATGTTTCCTCTACAACATCTTCTCCAAATGTTGCACGCAGAGTATAAAGATTTGGATGCTTACAGTCCCAGAGTTTTGCGTTCGGGATCTCCATACGGAAAACCGACGGGTGTCCAGCATTTTCTATTTCTTTTGTAAAAACATTTTGCTCTTTGTTCAGGATTTCAACTTTCACCATTCCCGGGCAGGAAGTCTTGATTTCTACTTCGATCACTGCCGGGGCATAGGCTTACTGTATGGATCTTGATTCCATTGACCGGAATGTACTTCTTATCGCCTGTCCAAAGATATACCGGACGATAGATGCCGGTTCCGGAGTACCAGCGGCTGTTTGGCTGATCAGAATTTCGTGCGATCACACGGATCTCATTCTGTGCCTCATATTTCAGAAGCCCTTCTGTATCTACATAAAAATTTGTATAACCATACGGTCTGTATGCTGCTTTTGTTCCATTAATATAAACTTCCGCATTGTGATAAACACTCTCGAATTCAATGAGAACTTTTTTGCCGCTGTACTCTGATGGCACAAAAACATGTTTCGTATATTCGTAATCGCCGCCCAGATACCAGCCGGAGTTTCCCTCACTGACACTTTCCTCAGTACGCGGCTCACTCCGCATCGCATCATGCGGAAGTGTCACAGAATACGGTTCCTCATCTCTGGTAAGGCATCTGCATGTCCAATTTCTGTTAAAATCTATTTTTTTCATATCAAATCTTTACCCTTCTTGTTTCTCCTCTGACCAGAGAAAATTTTTGTTCACCGAGTTCCAGAACTCCACCGTCTGCATCCGGTGTCACTTCCAGATATTCTCCATCCCAGAGCAGTCGGACTGTTCCATGGTTTCCCACCGGGAGTGTGCAGTCCAGTTCTGTAAAATACTGCATCTGTGGTTTTAATACATAAGTCGTCTCTTCTCTGTTTACGAGATCCAGTCCGGCAAAATATTTTGCCAGGAAATAGATCGGGCTTGCTGCCCATGCATGACAGAGGCTCTTGCCAAAATGATCACCGTACATGTCGTACTGTTCTTCCTTCGGCACAGACGGATCGTACTCTTCCCAGAAGGTAATTGCTCCAAGATCCAGCATGCCGCCCCAGTAGGAACGGATCTTGTCCAAAACTTCGGTCAGTTTTCCCATCTGGCACAGTACATCCAGTTCGAAGAAGTTAAAATATGGTGTTGTGATCGCCGGGATCTCATCATTTTCGAGTACGTTTGTGAGGATTTTTTCCTGCTTATCCTTATCTGCGATAGCAAATAATACAGCAAAAATATTTGCATGTCTTGTCACATTTCGTTTCCCGGAAGTAAAAGAATCGATGTACGCACCTTTTTCCTCATCCCAAAAAAACTCTTCAATGGCAGCAGCCAGTTTCTCATACTCCTGGCTGTAAGCACTTCCGTCCTTGCCAAGCTTTTCGCTGATCTCTGCCATCACACGGAAGCATGCCGCATAAAGCATCTGTTCTGCACAGAGCGGGCCATCTTTGTCCATGTCTGCCCAGTCGATATAAATCCAGTCTTTTTCCTTTCCGATCAGGAAACCGTGTTCATCGCGTCTTCCATTGCAGAATTCCATAAGGGAAACCATCTTTGGATAAACCAGTTCCAGAAAATCCCTGTCACCGTATCCTTCATTGTGATAATCCACCCCCAGAAGCCACAGAAGAGAATAGTCTACGATCGTATTGATATGTCTCGTCATCGGGTCATTGCCGCGCAGTGCCAGAATCGTTCTCTGGTCGATATCTGCATCTGCCATCAGATAACGATTTACAAAAAAGCTCTGGTAGGCGTCTCCAGACCAGATCCATTTGTCACGTTTGGCACCATCAATAAAAAACGATGCCGCTGCAGAGGCGGAATGTAATGCTCTGCCACAGACCAGATCTGGTTCAGGCGTTCCTCTCCGCAGTGGAATGCAGCTTCACCGGAATGTCGACATACTGATGATTTGCTTTCAGTATGATCTCTCCCGGTTTGCAATCCGGAATGTATGCAAAATGTACTGCACAGCAAGGACATTTGCCAGTCTCCTTGTCCGGCTGCCAGCTATAGTAGCAGTTTACAGGGTCGATTGCCTCTTCTCTGGATTCGCCACAGCAGATCAGTACCGGCTGATATCCGTTTTTGAACTCTGCTTCCAGAACTGCATTCAGCTCTGTCTCAAATTCATAGAGCGTTCCGCCGTTGTATTCTGTTACGTTGACTGGTTCATATATTTTCCTCGCTGTATTCCCAGACTGTCGGATTCTGTTCCGGTCTGGTGAAATATCTGCTTCTTCCTGCCGGCTGCGGTTCCTGATCATAATCTTCTGCTATCCAGCCTTTGTCTGAACAGATCACATCACCTTCTACATAAATACATGGAAAAGCCTCAATACATCCTGCGTGAACAGCGATTGCAACTTCTCCCTGTCCACAGGTGATCTTTTTCCAAATGGGTATTTCTTTTCTCCTGCCAGCACATGTCCGATCGCATTGGAATATACAGTGAAAGATGTTTCTTCCTCCAGATGATAAGTGCGGCGAAAAGCAACACGGTTGCGGAATCCTTCGCTTTTCCAGAAAGCCGGCCAGCCAAAGCCTCTCTCCACACGGCTGAAATTCTGCTTCATTCCATGATATAATTCAAAATCCCCCGGATACCAGATCCAATAACTTTTGCTCATTCCCGATTCCTCCAAATCTTGTTTGTTTTCATCATATATTTTCTACTTTAACTATACGGGCTGTCCACGCCTAAAGTCAAACACAGTTGACGTTCAAAAAACAGCTGTTCACGCAAGGCAGGGCAGCCCGGATTTCTGTTGGAAACTTAAGCATTCTATGATAGACTGGATCTTAAGAAAAGTAAATCTATATAAAAGAAAGAGGGATTTTTATGGGTGAGATCATTGAGGAATTTTTTAACGGATACTGTCGGAATTTTGACATGACACAGACTGTAATCTGTGAATTCGAGCAGTTTCCAGAGGGGCTTCGTCTTCTTGATTCAAGCTGCGAATACGGGGTCTGTCAATACAGCAAAGACTGCACTCTCATGAAACAGGCACTTGCCAGGGAAAAAGAATGATCTGGACACACTACACAAAAACAGCCGGAAGCTTAACTGCTCCCGGCTGTCTGTTTCTCAAATATTCAGTTAATCCCATCCACCATATTCCTGAATGGTTTCTTCGACTCTTCTTCTGACCTCTGCTGCGATCTCTGTTGATTTCATGTCCTTGTATTCGTCATAGCACATCGGTTTCAGGAAATGTACCTGAACGGTCAGCGGAGCCGCTGAGCCTGTGTCAAACGCCTTGTAGGTGTCGATCAGTGCTACCGGAACGATCGGGCATCTGGCTTTCATAGCTGCCTTGAAACTTCCCCCCTTAAATTCCTGCGGATGGTTTCCATTCTTGCTTCTGGTCCCCTCCGCAAAGATAAGATAATTGCGGCCGCTCCTGACTTCCTTCGTGACATTGAGGATTACCTGCATGGACTGTCTGATATCCTCTCTGTCCATAATAAAAGCCTTCATACAGGTAAATACCTGCTTCAGAAATGGAACATTGCCCACTTCTTTCTTGGCTACAACAGAAAACGGCACCGGGCAGGCATCCAGGATCGCCAGAACGTCATACAGTCCCTGATGATTCGGATAAAACATAAAACCATTCTCCGACGGAATATTCTCTACTCCATAGGACTTGATCGTAATGTTTCCGCCTGTATTCGCCTTGCGGTCGATTTTCTTGAGCAGCGCATAACGCTTTTCTTCCGGATAATCATCCACATGTCCCGCATACCAGTTCAGCATAAACCATCCATAAGGCACAAAGAAAAGATTTCGTAATACCATCATTATGATTCTTTTCATGCTACACCTCCCCAGGATCCTTTTAACTTAATTTTGAAGCGATTTTTCTTCGTATCCTGGATTCTTCTTGATAAATTTATCGTAGGCAACGGTGTATTCCTGATATGCATCTGTCTTCATGAACAGCGCATATTTCTCTGCTGCCTGTTTGTTCATATCATTGGTAACATCTGATGGTGCAAGTATATAGTACTTATTGTCATCTTTTTTCTGAGTCATATAAGTACTGATGCACGGATAGCTCTGTCCGTCCTTGAGTCCAGATCATACGTAATAATATATAAATGCATAATTACCATCCTGTATATCTTATCGCACTTGTTGATCTGGATCTTCTCCGGAGAATGCGCTGCAAAATACTTGATATTTGCATCTATCTCTGCCTGAAGATTGTCATCTGCCTTGGTCACTCCATAGCATTTCTTAATCTTATTTTCATTGCCGCTCTCGTAGGATTCGATCAGGGCTTTGACAACTCTTTCCGGTGTTTTGTGGCTGATACCACAGCTTCTCACAGCAAAAATGATCGCTATGAGCAAAATTACAAGCACTGCGCCTCCCGCAATATACTGTACGGGAATATCCATCTTTCTGGATCTGCTCTTCTTTTTGCTTCTGGAAGTTCTGGGACTGGTTGACTTACTGCTGCCATTTACCTTGCGCATGCCAGTCCTTGAACTTCCCGTTCTTTTGTTTCGAGTGCAGATCTTCTGATGTTGGATTTTGAATGTCCGGTCTTTCGGCGGCTTTTGGTATTCTTACTGCTCCTGGCAGCAGTTTTGCTGCCGCTGTTTAATGTGACATATTCCTTCTCCATGATGATCTAACGTCCCCTTTATTCTTCCGTGCTCTCCTGTACTTCATCATTTGCTTCGTTTACAGGTTCTTCTGCTGTCTGCTGATTCTCTTTGTCTTCTTCTTTCTCTCTGACTTTCGCAAAGCTTGCAACGGTCACTCCTTTGGAAAGATTGATCAGTTTTACTCCTGAGGTAATTCTTCCCAGAATAGAAATATCAGCGCACTGCAGACGGATAATAATTCCCTCTGTGGTGATCATCATGATCTCATTTTCTTCATTTACAGCTTTTGCACCGATAACATTGCCTGTCTTCTCAGTGATCTTGTAGCACTTCACGCCCTTACCGCCTCTGTTCTGGCAGGTGAACTCACTGATGGAGGTTCTCTTGCCCATACCGTTCTCAGAAACAACAAGGAGATAATATCCCTGCGTGTTAAGCTGCATAGCTACAACTTCATCACCATCCAGCAGATTGATACCGCGAACCCCATGGAAACTCGGCCTGTGCTTCTTACATCTGTTTCTTTGAAACGGATGCACTGGCCATATTTGGTTACCAGGATAACGTCCTTCTTATCATCCGTTGCCTTTACTTCGATCAGTTCATCATCATCGCGAAGTGCGATCGCTGCAAGACCTACTTTGCGGACATTTGCATAATCCTGGATCGGAGTTTTCTTGACGAGTCCCTTACGGGTTGCCATCATCAGGTAATGTCCCTCTTCGAACTTGCTGATCGGGATAACTGCTGTAATGCGCTCTCCCGGCATCAACTGCAGAAGATTGATAATCGCAGTTCCTCTCGCAGTTCTTCCTGCTTCCGGAATCTCGTATGCTTTAAGACGGTATACACGGCCTGTATTGGTAAAGAACATCACATAATGATGCGTGGTCGTCATCATCAGTTCTTCGATATAGTCATCGTCCAGTGTCTGCATGCCCTTGATTCCTCTGCCGCCTCTGTTCTGGCTGCGGAAGTTATCTACGGTCATACGTTTGATATAACCAAGTTTTGTCATGGTAATGACAGTATTTTCTCTCGGGATCATATCCTCCATGGAGATGTCATATGCATCAAATCCAATGGCAGTTCTTCTGTCATCGCCATATTTCTCAGCAATTGCAAGGATCTCCTCACGGATGACACGGAGAAGCGTATTTCTGTCTGCAAGAATTGCCTGTAATTTGCGGATCCTCTCCATTAATTCTGCATATTCTGCTTCCAGCTTCTCTCTTTCCAGACCTGTCAGAGCACGCAGACGCATATCTACGATTGCCTGTGCCTGAACATCTGTCAGTTCAAAGCGATCCATTAATTCCTGTTTTGCGATCTGAACGTTTCTTGCGGCACGGATGATACGGATAACTTCATCGATATTGTCCAGTGCTTTGAGCAGACCTTCCAGAATGTGAGCACGTTCCTGTGCTTTGTTCAGGTCGTATTTGGTTCTTCTTGTCACTACATCTTCCTGATGTGCAAGATACTGCTTAAGCATCTCCGGAAGAGTCAGTACCTTCGGCTGAAGGCTTCCGTTTACGGAAACAAGGCAAAGCATGATCACGCCAAAAGTATCCTGAAGCTGTGTATGCTTATAAAGCTGGTTCAGGACAACATTTGCATTGGCATCCCTGCGGAGGTCGATGCAGATTCGCATTCCCTCACGGCTGGAGTGATCATTCAGGTCTGTGATTCCGTCAATCTTCTTGTCGCGGACAAGTTCTGCGATCTTTTCGATCAGACGGGCTTTATTTACGAGGTATGGAAGTTCTGTGACGATAATACGTGATTTGCCATTCGGCAGTGTCTCGATATTTGTCACCGCACGCACACGGATCTTGCCGCGTCCGGTACGATATGCTTCTTCAATTCCTCTTGTTCCAAGGATCGTTGCTCCTGTCGGGAAATCCGGTCCTTTGACGATCTCAAGAAGTTCCTCGATCGTTGTCTCTCTGTCTTCCTCGATAATGTTGTCAATGATCTTGACAACTGCATTGATAACCTCTCTTAAGTTGTGTGGCGGGATATTTGTCGCCATACCAACTGCGATACCGGAAGTACCGTTTACAAGAAGGTTCGGATAACGGGACGGAAGTACAACCGGCTCCCGTTCTGTCTCATCAAAGTTTGGCTGGAAATCAACGGTATTCTTGTTGATATCAGCAAGCATCTCCATGGAGATCTTGCTCAGACGAGCCTCTGTGTATCGCATCGCAGCAGCACCGTCACCATCCACGGAACCGAAGTTTCCATGACCATCTACCAGCGGATATCTGGTAGACCAGTCCTGTGCCATATTTACAAGTGCTCCATAGATAGAACTGTCTCCATGAGGGTGATATTTACCCATGGTATCACCGACGATACGGGCACATTTACGATGCGGCTTGTCCGGACCGTTGTTCAGTTCGATCATGGAATACAGAACCCTTCTCTGTACCGGCTTCAGACCATCTCTTACATCCGGAAGAGCACGTGAGGCGATAACGCTCATGGCGTAATCTATATAAGATTTTTCCATGGTCTTCTGCAGATCCACCTCATGGATTTTGTCAAAAATATTGTCTTCCATTTTCTATTCTCCTAGATATCCAGATTTTCTACAAAACGTGCATTTTCTTCAATAAATTCACGTCTTGGTTCAACTTTGTCACCCATAAGAGTGGTAAAAGTCAGATCGATCTCAGATGTAGCAGATTCGTCCATTGTTACTTTGAGAAGGATTCGTTTCTCCGGATCCATGGTTGTCTCCCAAAGCTGCTCTGCATCCATCTCTCCAAGACCTTTGTAACGCTGGATCTTGTTGTTATTATCACGTCCGATCTCCTCAAGGATGCGGTTCAGTTCCGCATCATCGTAGGCATACCAGACTTTCTTGTTTTTTTCTACCTTGTACAGCGGCGGCTGTGCCAGATATACATAGCCCTGCTTGATAAGTTCCGGCATGAATCTGTAAAGGAAAGTCAGAAGAAGTGTCGCAATATGTGCGCCATCGACATCGGCATCGGTCATAATGATAATCTTGTGATAACGCAGTTTGCTGATATCAAAGTCTTCATGGATACCTGTTCCAAAAGCTGTGATCATTGCCTTGATCTCTGCATTTCCGTAGATTCTGTCAAGACGTGCCTTCTCAACATTGAGGATCTTGCCTCGAAGCGGAAGGATTGCCTGTGTCGCACGGTTTCTCGCTGTCTTGGCAGAACCGCCTGCGGAATCTCCCTCTACGATATAGATCTCGCAGTTCTTCGGATCCTTGTCTGAGCAGTCCGCAAGTTTACCCGGAAGTGACATTCCATCGAGTGCGGATTTCCTTCTGGTAAGGTCACGTGCTTTACGTGCTGCTTCTCTTGCTCTCTGTGCAAGAACAGATTTCTCAACAGTAGCCTTGGCTACAGATGGATTCTGCTCAAGGAAAATTTCAAGCTGCTTGCTGACAACAGAGTCTACGGCGCCTCTCGCCTCACTGTTGCCAAGTTTCTGTTTTGTCTGGCCTTCGAACTGTGGTTCTTCGATCTTGACACTTACGATCGCAGTCAGACCCTCACGGATATCATCACCGCTTAAGTTCGGTTCACTGTCCTTGAGAAGTTTGTTCTTTCTCGCATAATCGTTAAAAGTCTTGGTAAGTGCATTACGGAAACCAACGATATGTGTACCGCCCTCCGGTGTATTGATGTTATTTACAAATCCATAGCTGTTCTCCGTATAGGAGTCGTTGTGCTGCATCGCAACCTCAACAGAAACGCCGTCCTTCTCTCCCTCACAGTAAATAACCTCTGGATACAGAGGTTCTTTACTCTTGTTCAGATATGTTACAAATTCACGGATACCACCCTCGTAGTGGAATACTTTTTCTTTCTTGGAGTCTTCTCTCTCATCTCTGAGGACAATGCGAAGTCCTTTGGTAAGGAAAGCCATCTCACGAAGACGCTGTTTCAGGACATCATAATCATAAACAGTTTCCTCAAAGATTTCCTTATCCGGCAGGAATGTAACAGTTGTTCCTGATTTCTCCGGATCACACTCTCCAACAACCTTGAGAGGATACATTGTATGTCCTCTCTCATAACGCTGCTTGTATTCTCTGCCTTCGTGATATATGGTAACTTCCAGCCACTCGGACAGAGCATTTACAACGGATGCTCCTACGCCGTGAAGACCTCCGGATACCTTATATCCTCCACCGCCGAACTTGCCACCTGCGTGAAGAATAGTAAATACAACCTCAACTGCCGGAATTCCTGCTTTGTGGTTGATACCTACCGGAATTCCCCGACCATTATCTACAACTGTAATGGAGTTGTCTGGGTTGATGCTTACCTGGATCTCTGTACAATATCCTGCCAGAGCTTCATCTACCGCATTATCTACAATTTCGTATACAAGATGATGCAGACCCCGGCTGGATGTACTTCCAATATACATACCCGGTCTTTTACGAACCGCTTCCAGCCCTTCCAAAATCTGAATCTGGTCCGCTCCGTACTCCGTATTTTCTCCGCCCATGTGCTGCCTCCTGTCATTCAATGTTATATAAAAATTACTGGTTGTATATCCTCTGTTGGACATACGTATACTAATTTATTATAACACAAAAACAACTC
>ENA-OPYX01000926-OPYX01000926.1-human-gut-metagenome-genome-assembly--contig:-NODE-926-length-16532-cov-3.596099_pt1 | contig 16532 bp, 19 predicted proteins | sample MGYA00242639_ERZ504486 | MGnify/ENA primary metagenome ERZ504486 (study PRJEB26092, sample SAMD00036296) | human gut metagenome | host: Homo sapiens | study: EMG produced TPA metagenomics assembly of... | reverse complement strand
AGCGGGTAAATTCTGCAAGACCTTCAATAGCATAAGCTCTGATTGGGCAAGAATCCAAGCCATATATTGGAAGTGGTGAGTATGACATAAAGAATGTATCCTGTGAAAGCTTATCAAGGTTCTTTAATACTTCAAGGAATACGATGTTCTCTGCCATACAGATGTCGTGGAAAGGCTTAACATCTTCGTTGCAGTTCTCAATTGAAACACCATCACCGAAGCCTACACACTTAATCTTGTGGTCTACACACCACTGTGCTGTCTCACCATTTACTAATAATCTCTGATCCTTGTCTGTATTAGTATCAGGTGTGAATGGGGCAAGCTTGTAAGATGAGTCAATGATAAGAATGTCGCCTTCCTTTACCCAGCCTTCTGTTGCCTTGTCAAGGTCTGCAGCACTGATGTGCTTTCTGTGAGGAAGTGTATCCTTGAAGTCAACATATATTGCTCTTCCCATAAATGTTGTAAGTGGAAGTTCAGCAACTGATGGCCAGTTGTCATCGTGATGATAAGGACACTCGCAATGTGTTCCTAAGTGGCTTGTAAGATCCATTGCTGTGTGGAAATCAGGAATTGGTCCGCCTGTGTTATATCTGATAAGGTGGCATCTTCTTGACTCTGTCTTTGGGTCTAATGGCTTTGTAAGATCGATTACCTTTAATCCGTTTCCTAAAGCAAATGTTGTGTTCATAATTAAATCCTCCTGTGAATTAAATATTTTGTTTACTTGTTAGCTTTTTAGATACTTGTTAAATTTTCCTGTTTGTTACTTATTTGTCATTTCCTTTGACACTTGCAGTATACCAGTATACCGGTTTATAATCAATTATCAAAGCTTTATAAATTTCTGATAATATTTTTGTAATATATGCACAAGTGTAAGTCGATTTTCAAATACTTTTACTAAAATAGCATATCCATTTTTATATATTTGTTAAACTTTTGACATTGCACCAGATGAAAACATTGTAAAAATATAGCATTTGTTGTATCATAATGGTTTGCATAAGCTTTAATGTCTATTGCAATTTTTATATTATTTTGCAAGATTGGAGAATATATGAATAATTCAACCTCTTATTGGTTAAAAAAAGGAATTCACAACGGTATGCCTATAGCACTTGGCTACCTTGCTGTTTCTTTTACATTGGGAATTGCCGCTAAGAATGCAGGACTGACCGCCTTACAGGCTGCCCTTGCAAGCATAACATGCCACGCTTCTGCTGGTGAGTTTGCCGGATTTACACTTATTGCGGCACTTGCTGCATATACAGAGATTGCTGTTATGGAACTTATAATTAATGCACGATATTTTCTTATGTCGTGTGCCTTAAGCCAGAAATTAGATAATAAAATGCCATTTTTTCACAGACTTATTATGGGATTGTTCGTTACTGATGAGATATTCGGACTGACAGTATCTGTTCCTGAAAAACTCAACCCCGCATATATATACGGAATGGTTCTTGTAGCCTCACCCGCGTGGGTTCTTGGAACATACTTCGGCGTGCTGTTTGGAAATATACTTCCAGCTAATATTGTAAGTGCTTTAAGTGTCGGATTATACGGAATGTTCATTGCAATAATAATTCCTCCGGCAAGGAAAAATCACATAATTGCAGGCGTTGTAGCAATATCAATGATTATAAGCTGTATATTCAGCTATGCCCCTGTTATAAGCAGCATTTCCTCTGGAACTCGAATTATTATATTAACAGTTATCATCTCACTTGCGGCAGCAATTCTTTTTCCTGTGAAGGAAGAAAATGCCAGAAGTGCTGATAATGCTGGCAATGCTGATAACACTAATGCTACTAATAATACTTAAGAAACATATTACCTATATAGAATTGGGAGATTATTTATGCCTACACATAATACATACATATACATATTAATTATGGCTCTTGTAACATATCTTGTAAGAGTTCTCCCTCTTACACTGATACGAAAAGAGATTAAAAATATCACAGTTAAATCATTTCTTTACTATGTGCCTTATGTAACACTTGCTATTATGACTTTTCCAGCGATATTATCTGCAACCTCCAGTATAATATCAGCGGCTATCGCTTTTGTAATAGCCATCGTGCTTGCGTGGATTGGAAAAAGCCTTTTTCAGGTTGCAATGTTAAGCTGTGCATCAGTATTTATTGTAGAACTTGTTATAACATTTTTACAGACACATTAATATAAAGATTAAACCGCCGTCAGCCATTGAAATTAAAGGCTGGCGGCGGTTTCTATCAACACATTTTGTCCTATAAGTCTTTTATCCTATAAGTTCATTAATACCTTAATAAATATTAACTATCTGCTAGTGTATGTTAATTTATAGCTGAAGCTTAATAAGCATTATCTCATATGTGCAGCTTTCACTAAATGCTTGGCAAGTACAGAGGTTGTAACTGAACCAACGCCGCCCGGTACTGGAGTTGCGATTGAGGCAATATTCCCTATTGCTTCAAAATCCACATCTCCGCAGAGCTTTCCTTCCTCATCAACATTTATTCCAACATCAATAACAACAGCACCATCTGCAACATATTCAGGCTTTATCATCTTTGCTGAGCCTGCCGCTGCAACAAGTATCTCTGCATGCTTTACAGGTCGCCGCCATATCGACTGTCTTTGTATGTACAACTGTAACTGTTGCATTTCTTTTCATAAGAAGCATAGCCACAGGCTTACCAATAACAAGGCTTCTTCCAACTACTGTAACTCTCTTGCCTTTAATATCTACACCTGCATAATCTAACATCTCTATAACAGCCTCCGCTGTACAAGGTGCATATCCTGTTTCATCTCCTGCATATACCTTAGCAAGATTAACCGGTGATATTCCATCAAGGTCTTTTCTTGGGTCTATTCTGTTCTCGACAGCCTTCTCATCAATATGCTTTGGCAATGGTCTTAAGAGAAGGATTCCATCTATGTCGGGATTATTGTTAATCTGGTCGAATTCCTTCTGAAATTCATCATTAGATATATCTGCCGCAAATGTATATGTTGTACATCTTACGCCTACTTTATCCATTTTCTTTACTGCTCCACGTTCATATGAACAGTCATCCGGTCTTTCACCAACTCTTATTATTGCAAGATGTGGAAGTTCCCCATCTATATTCTTAATATCTTCTATAAGCTGCTCATTAATAGAATTAGCAACTGGCAGTCCTTTTAATATTTCCATTAGATAATACCTCCATTATTCTGACTGTATATATTGTTATCATGGTATTTTTATATAACTACAATGCCAATATCTTGTGATTATTATGGATGTACGCAATCCATAACTCTGTCATATACTTTATCAGCAAGTTCATTGCCTGTAATTACAAGCTCGTCAGCTTTAGTATTCATATCCTCTGCAACATCAATATTTTTCATAAGCTTTGTATTGATATACACATTTAATGAAGCTCCGTTAAGAGCCGCCTTGCACATCTGTACACCAACACCTGCATCACTGATTGCAAGTCTGCTTCCAATAACCGATATTCTGTCAATAAGCTTTATTGCCTCAACTATAAGCTCCATCATAGAAAGAGGAGCTTCACTTGCAATAAGCAAAGCATTTTCCATAACCTTATTACGGTGCTCTAACTGTTCTTCTGTATCCTTAGGAAGTCCGTAAGCTTCTGATAACGGCTTAAATGCCTTGGCATCCTTATCCATACACTCATACAATCTGTTAGTAATGTCCCCAGCTTTAACAATAAGTTCTTCTATTTCTTCCTGATATTCTGCATATTTTTTCTTTCCTGTTGTCAAAGAAAGCACCATATTGCCCAATGCCATTCCTACTGCTGCCACATATCCGCAGGCTCCCCCTCCTCCAGGAACCGGCTCTTTAGAAGCTAGAACATTTAAAAAATCCTTCATATCCATATACTTTTCCTCACTTCCTTAAATATCTGCTAAATTTCTATTGTACCTGTAAATACTGTTGTTGCAGGACCTTCCATATACACATTTCCTGACTCTGTATCCCAGCTTATATTAAGGTCTCCGCCAAGAAGATGAAGTGTTGCATCAATATCACACATTCCATTAAGCACTGTCGCCACAAGGCTTGCACAAGCACCAGTACCACATGCAAGAGTTTCCCCTGAGCCTCTCTCCCATACTCTCATATTAAGATTTTTTTCTATCAACTACCTGAATGAATTCAGTATTAACTCTTTCTGGAAATGCCATATGGCTTTCAAAATGAGGTCCGATTTGTTCAATTGCAAACTTCTTTATATCAATATCTTTATCAAGATACACTATTCCGTGTGGATTACCCATTGATACGCCTGTTATCTCATATATACCGCCATTAACTTCTATCTTTTCTGCTACAACGGCGTTGGTTACTTCACTAAGTGCCTTTACTGCAACTTTGCTAAGTCCTGTATCCTTGGCGTTAGAAAGTATATCCTTGTATACAGCTTTATAATCCTTTAATGCACTTATATCCATCGGAATATCTGCGGCTTCAAGAACCGGACATCCCATATTAACCTTTGCTGTTGCGACCTTTCCGTCTGTACCTATATTTAATTCGAGTATCTTTATACCAGCAAGTGTATCAATCTTTACTGTTGTCTTATCTGTAAGACCATTATCATATACATACTTTCCGACACAACGTATACCATTGCCGCACATCTTTCCCTGTGAGCCGTCAGCATTGTACATTTCCATAAAGAAATCAGCCTTATCTGATGACTTTATAAGGATAAGTCCGTCCGAGCCTATTCCTGTATGTCTGTCACTTACCTTAATTGCAACCTCACTTGGATTATCTAATTCTTCTTTAGTGCAGTCAACATATACATAATCATTGCCTGCTCCGTGCATTTTTGTAAATACCATATATCCTCCAATCACCTTACTATAAAATTATATATCAGTATCTTTCATTAATAATACCAATCTGTTACATCTATATCTTTCTTTAATACCCATCTTTAGTGTTACGCATCCGTAAATATACTCATAACCATAGTCGCCGATTCTACCATAGTATTACCGCTGTCCATACTGCATTTTTGTATATAACGGAATGCTTCCTGCTCAGTCATATTATTCTTTTCCATAAGCATATGCTTTGCAGTATCTATTATCTTTTGTTCCTCAGGGCTTCTCTGCCTTGGCGTGGTTCTAGCTTTTCTTCTGCGGCGAATCTGCGATTGCTGCATAATCTCAATTGTAGATAATAAATCATTAACTTTAATCGGCATGGCAACGCATACAACATTGCTGTCGTGACATTCCTCCCACAAATTCTGCGACGCGACAAGCAGTATTTCAAAACTCTTTGGCTTGTATTCGTATAGTTCTGAATACAACATATTATCAGACAGCTTATAACCACATATTATAATTCCGTCTGACAGATTATCTGCCTGATTGATAGCCTGAGCACCGCTTGTACAGGGAACTGCCACATCATAACCTCTTCTTACTAAAAGACTGCGAACCGCCTTGGCCTCCTCTATTTTCGGAAACGCAACTATTAATGTAGACATATTCTAACCTCTTATCACAGTCAGTTTTTAAAATTTGTAAAGGTATTCATCAAGTTCCCACTGGGTAACCTGTGTCTTGTAATCGTTCCATTCTCTTAACTTGGCCTCTGTGTACTTAGATGTAATATGTTCTCCTAATACATCACATATGAACTTATCCTCATTAAGATATCTGACAGCATCATAAAGACTTTCAGGAAGCACCTCTATAGCCGCATGCTTTCTTTCTTCATCTGTCATCTCAAATATATTACAGTCAACACTTGCTGGAACCTCAAGTTTATTCTTAATTCCATCAAGACCAGCCGCAAGGCAGGTTGCAAGTACAAGATATGGATTAGCTGATGGGTCTGGATTTCTTAATTCAACTCTTGTACACTGTCCTCTTGAAGCCGGAATTCTTATAAGCGGACTTCTGTTAGTTACTGACCACGCAATATATACAGGAGCTTCATAACCCGGAACTAATCTCTTATAAGAATTGACTAATGGATTAGTAAGTGCCGCCATACCCTTTGCGTGCTTCATAAGTCCTGCTATAAAATGATATGCATCCTCTGACAAACCAAGTGTGTCATTCTCATCAGCAAATATATTCTTTCCGTCCTTGGCAAGTGACATATTAACGTGCATACCTGAGCCATTAATTCCATACTTTGGCTTTGGCATAAATGTTGCATAAAGTCCGTGTCTTTTAGCTATAGTCTTTACTGTAAGCTTAAATGTCATTATATTATCGGCTGTCTTTAACGCCTCATCATATTTAAAATCAATCTCGTGCTGTGCTGGTGCAACCTCATGATGTGAAGCTTCTATTTCAAAGCCCATATCTTCAAGTGTAAGCACCATATCTCGTCTTACATTTTCACCTAAATCTGTTGGACCTAAATCAAAATATCCAGCTTTCTCGTGTGAAAGTGTTGTTGGCAGTCCGTTATCATCTGTGTGGAACAGGAAGAATTCACATTCAGGTCCTACCTCGAATACATATCCCATATCCTCAGCTTCTTTAATTACTTTCTTAAGAATCCAGCGTGGATCACCTTCAAATGGCTTACCATCAGGTGTATACACATCGCATATAAGCCTTGCAACTTTGCCCTGCTGTGGTCTCCATGGGAATATCTCAAATGTATCATAGTCTGGATAAAGATACATATCCGACTCTTCAATTCTTACAAATCCTTCTACTGAAGAACCATCAAACATACATTTGTTATCAAGTGCTTTTCCTAACTGGCTTGATGTAATAGCTACATTTTTCAAAACTCCGAACATATCAGTAAACTGAAGTCTGATAAATTCAACATCTTCTTCCTCAACCATTCTGAATATGTCCTGCTTGGTATACTTTCCCATATCACTCTGTTCCTTTCCTGATTAAATGATAAGCATAAGCGTTATTATAATATTCACCAGTGCACATTTTACGCACCCTCAACTAATACGCCAATACAGATAATATACTACATTTACCTTTATCTTGTATACATTGTTTTGTCAAAAACTAATAATGTAAACCGTCATATTAACTTTGACTTTAACATATAATATTCCAACAATAAGTGCCTGTATCATACAGAAATGAGGATTACAATGAAGATCAGCCATTACAAATTATCAGTATTACTTTCCATAATACTTCTTAGTCTTGCTACTTTTTTTTACATATACACGACAATATTCACACAACACGGTGCATATGCCAATAGTTCGGCTGTTATTAATGGAATTGGCGGAGGTAATATAACTGGTGATTGTCAGGCAGGAAAAAAAGCACTGCCAATATACTGCGTGCAGACTGACAAGAAACAGATTTCGATATCTTTTGATGCTGCGTGGGGTGCTGACGATACTATCCAGATACTGGACGTTTTAGATAAACATAATGTAAAGACTACATTTTTTATGACGGGAGGCTGGGTATCAACTTATCCTGATATGGTTAAAGAAATATACAGCCGCGGCCACGACCTTGGAAATCACAGCGAGAACCACAAACAGATGAGTAAGCTTGATACTGCCTCACAGAAAGAGGAAATTATGTCTGTACACCAGAAAATAGAAGAACTCACAGGATACAACTGTTTCCTGTTCCGCCCTCCTTATGGTGATTATAATTCTGAACTAATTAATACTATATATGGCTGTAACCACTATCCTGTACAATGGGACGTTGACTCTCTTGACTGGAAGGACTACGGCGTTGAAAACATTATAAAAAACCGTCACCACGCACAAAGCACTTGGCAACGGCTCTATAATTCTTATGCACAACGGTGCTAAATTCACGGCTGATGCACTCGATACCGTCCTTACTAATCTTGAACAGCAAGGGTATGAGATTGTTCCTATATCACAGCTTATCTTAAAAGATAACTTCCATATGGATAGTACCGGACGACAATTAAATGATTAAAAGTTACATAAACCTCATCTTATAACCACCGCTGAACACTTTCCCAACTGCAAGCTTATTGCCCCACTCCCTGTCTGTAAGCCTGCAGTTAAAATCTACTGCATCAGCACGTCCATACCAAGGCTCTATGCACACAAAAGGTACTCCTTTTCCTGCTGATGACCACAATCCAAATACCGGTGTATCAAATATAACCTCAACAACCGGTTTGCAATCTTTACAAAGGCTTACACATTTTATGTCGTTGTTCTCAATAATATAAGCATCCTTATCAAAGAAATTCTCTGTCAATGTCACATTTTTATTAGTGATTGGCATATAGTGGATATCTGGCTGTACAAGTCCATCCTTTGATAACAAATGATATTGTATTCCATTCTCTTTGGTTTCGAATCTTACCTGTGCTCCAATGGCATTTTCACCACACACAAAAGCCGGATGTCCACCAATGCTGAAATACATCTCTTTATTATCCTTATTCACAACTTCCCATATAGTTATGACATTATTATCTGCCAGTCTGTGTGTTATCTTTAACTCAAAGTCAAAAGGATATACAGCTTTAGTGTTCTCATCAGACTCCAGTTTCATAACCACGGCACTATTATCCTTCATAACAAGACTAAACTCCATATCTCTTGCAAATCCATGCTGTGTCATATGATATTCTTTTCCCTCGTATATTGAGGTATCGTTCTTATACCTTCCAACCAGCGGGAATAATACTGGTGTATGTCTTTTCCATATGTCTGGCTGTCCAGACCATATATACTGCTTATTATCGCTCTTTCTAATAACTGATACTATCTCACAGCCCTTACTATCTACAATCACCTCAAAATTATCATTACTAAGTGTATACTGCATATATTTCCTCTCTCTTATGTTTATTTGCAGTTACCTGCCTTATTATCTGTCGTTATTCATCCTCCAGTCTATGCATCTTTGGAGATATTCAACATATTCTGGATTTTTGCACATACCCTTTCCCGGATTATCTGAAATCTTAGCAACGTCCATTCCATTACATTTAGTAGTCTTCATTACTATATTAAGTGCCGGAACATCTGTATCATTACTTATATATGTTCCTATTCCAAATGCAACCTTAGCTTTTGCATTAAAGTATCTGTAAAAGCTTGTCAGCCCTGTCAAAGTCAAGGCTGTCACTGAATAATAATGTCTTATTAGCAGCATCTATCCCAAGACTCTCATAATGCTTAATCATCTTATCTCCCCAATTCGTATGGGTCGCCGCTGTCATGTCTTACACCTCCAAAAAGTGTTGCATAAGTAAGCTGGAAATCCTTTAAGAAGCAGTCTGTTGTTATCGCATCTGTAAGTGCAATACCATTAAGAATTCCATATTCCCTTACCCAGGCATCAAGTGCATACCAGTTAGAATATGCCGGATTGTGCTTATGGTTGCCCTGTCCTGTACACATTATCCACTCGTGTGCCATTGTTCCAACAGGTGTAAGATTATATTTCTTGGCAAGATATACATTACTTGTTCCTACGAACAAAGAATTACCATTATAGTCAGCCTCTGCAAGTGTCTTAACCGCAAGTTCCTGTGCCTCTGATGATAATCTTCTTCTAAGTCCGAATTCACTAAAGCTTCCAAGCCTGTATACATTCTTTCCTTGTGCTTCATCAGCCTCATCGGCCTCAAGTGCCGCAACCTTGGCACTTAATCTTTCCTTAAAGCTCTTAAGAAGTTCATCATAATTATATGCCATTCTGAAATACACTTCATTGACAATCGCAAGTGTTGGTATCTCATATAATGAAGTATTAAGCCACGTTCCAAAAGTTTCTATGCTAAGTCCACATTCTGCATCAGTTGTAATCTTAAAATCAGCATATCTTGCCTGCCATAATCTTAAGAAATCAACATAACTTCCTTTCATCCACTTAACATTTTCAAGATAATCAAGCTCGTCCTCTGTAAATCTTAAAGTACAGAAATGCTTTATCTGCTCTCTGATTTCTTCTACCATCTCTTCTGTAAAATGTACATCTTTATTCCTGCACTTAAATGTCCAGGTTGTCTTATAATCAGAGAACTGGTGGTAAATTGCCTGTCCCATACTGAACTTGTACATATCTGTTTCCAAAAGACTTACTATAATTGGATTTAATTTCATAAATAATCCTCCGTTCCTGTGCTGCTGCACTTACTCCTGACTGTCATTACTGTATACATATAACTCTGATAATTTATTGCCTGTTATTGATACACCTTTTTTATTAACGGCCTTTATTTTATCATTTATACTTCTTTTAAAACTTGTCTTATACAACTGCTTTCCAAGTATAATCTCGTACACTCTCTGCAAATCTGGAAGTGTGAATTCCTTATGCATAAGATTAAATGCAACATCACTATATTGTGTCTTATTCCTTAATCTCATAAGTCCCTCCAGGATAATCTGGGCGTGGTCAAATGCTAACGCCTCATAACTTATAAGTTCCGGAATGTAACTCTTCACGCTGATACAGCCATTTTTAAATGTCTTTTCCTTAAGCGAATATTTAATCGTAATATTTTTCTCTTTATTAGCAAATGTCAATATCTCATCATTAAATGTTATATCAAACCATAATGCTTCACTCGCATCATCTCCAGCCTGCGGCTTAATTCCATCAATTGGAATAAGTGTCATATACGCTATATCTATAACCCTCATTCTTGGATCTCTGTCCGGCTGGCTCATTGTATAGAGCTGTTCCATATATATATCTTTAAGTCCTGTTTCTTCTTCAAGCTCTCTGCACGCTGCCGTATACGCTGATTCTGTTATATTTACAAAACCTCCCGGAAGTGCATAACAATCTATATATGGATGATTATTACGCTTTATAAGAAGTACTTTAAGACATTTTAAATCCCTGCTCATGCCAAAAATGAAGCATATCAACCGTAACACTAGGTCTTTCATAGTGTCCCGGATTATATTGTTCAAGAAACTCCTTTTCTGTAAGCCCATCTTTATTTCTTCTTTCAGCTCTTGGTATATACTCATTATTATTGCTAATTTCACTCATAAAACCTATACCTCTTATTAAAAGTAGCTTTTTGATACTTTTATATATTACTACTTTTGTACTAATATGTCCAGTATTTTTTACTAATCAGCCGCGTTCCTGTCTTATCCCACTCCGATTTTTTATTCATTATCTACATAACCATTCCCTGCAATAACATAAAAATAAAGCTGTCACACTAAACTTAATCTATACATTATGCAGCTGTAAGCATACGGCCTTCTGCCTGCATATTATACAAATTACCATTTAGTGTAACAGCCCAATTACCATTTAATTATAGCTTTCTTATAATTGTATCATTCTTTAATTATAATTGTTAAACATTAATATCCCAACGACTTTAAAGTACTATAATCACTAAGCTGCATATAATACTTAACATTATTATAGGTATCCTCATCATAATAGCTACTGATAATATAACCTTATCAGTATCAAAGGTCTTATCAAATGGATTGTCAAGTCTTTTCTTATTTCACTGATAAGAGTCATATCTGATATATTACTGCTGTCCATATAATAATAATCGCCGTCTTTTATTGAATATATATACAATGTAAAATCATCATCATTGTCCGATTTATTCAATCGTTTACTTTCAAAGTTATCAAGATACTTTTTAAGCTTATTACTTGTCTCTGATATATTCTGTGATGCTACTTTATTAACTGCATTATAATAAGCATTTAAAGTCTTAGGAAGCTTATCACCTAATAATATCTGTGCTGAGTATGGTATTCCATTTCTTGTAAACGAAATGTATATATATGGCATACCACCCCTGTATCTTGATGAAATATCATTAATACAGCTATAATACTGTGTAAATGGAATACTGTTAATTTCATTAATGAAAGTTTCATACACTTCTTTAGCTGCTTCCTGTGTAAATATGCTATCCATAAATGAAAGCTTTGCATCTTCAAATGCTGGAAGATTCTTATATTCCTTACTTATATCCTGCATATTCTCGAACTTAGAAGCAAGCTTAACAACCTCTGACTGCTTAATGAATACTTTTCTGTATCTTCCAAATATGCCGTCTTTAATATACACATTATATTTTACATACTCTTCATTTTTTCTTCCATTATTATAATAGCCTGCGCTGATATCCTGTATGTTCTGTAAATTATCCTCAATGCTGTCTGCTACAAGCTTTATAACTTCTTCATCTGTTATCTTAAGCCTGCTTACTATATCCTCGAAATAATCATTTTCATTTGAATACCTGTAGGACATATTGTCGTTTGCAATTGACATCTTTACATACTTTACCTTTGAAGTATCTGGAACATACGAAAGCATTTGCCCAATTCCTGCATTAACAATCACTCCAAATACTGCCGCAATAACATATGCCAGAATAATTGAAGGTATTGCTTTTATTATTCTGTGAAGCTTCCTGCTTGATATGACTTCATATATTATTACAACAAATGCAGCCACCACAAATGGAACTACTATATATTCAAGGAAATATCCACTGTAGCCGCCACGCTTTTCCCTTATATAAAGCATAACGCCAAGAACACTTATAACAAAACCGATTGCAGTTCTTATTGCAAACTGTAACTTCCAGCCAAGTGCCGGCTTACCTGCTGTCTCACTCTTTCTCTTAGTAAACAGCACACAGCCAAGAACAATATAAATAATGGCAAGAACCAGTGTATACATATTAGATGCAATTGACAAAAGCATCTGTGAAACACTTGACGATGTACTATATATCGAGTCAAACACACCAAGCACCTGTGCTGTAAGCATATTATAAGAATTATCAAGTATCCACACAGGACATTCCATAGTAGCTGTAGCAACTGAACCTGTAACTGTGATTGCGACAAGCAGTATAATAAATCTTGGAAGAAATACTATAAGTCCTGACACACATATATTGCTGAATATATTTCCTGTTATTGAACAAGCTAGTGCAATTGCCGCACTGCAAAGAAGTGCACATATAAATTCTGCAACATATATATGAATTGTTACACCGTAATCAACTATAAAATAGTTCCTAAAAATGTGGTAACCTATAAAGCTTGCCACAAAAGCTGTCAACATTGATACTGCCTGCCAGAATGTAACTGCAGCGAACTTACTTATAAATAATGCCTTTCTTTTGTATGGAAGTGAATGGTAGAAATCACTTGTACTTCTTTTATTAAGAAATGACCACGCATAAAGAGCAAGTATCGGTGTTATAACCAATACAACAATCAGCAGCACTCCTTGTGATGATATCGGTGACACCAATGATGTATAAGTCGATGACATATTAATAACTTCCGCGCCACTCTCTGCCGCAGCATTAGCGGCATTTATCATTTTTTTAATATTAAGTCCTTTTATGATAATTGGAAATCCTGATACAAATGCCACAACTGCTAAAGATATAAATCCAATCACCTTTAACTGTATTACTGTCTGCCAGAACAGCTTTAAACTAAATACATTTTTATTATTAGTATTGTCCATCAAGTTCCACCTCCAATGCTGTATCAAATTCATAACCTAACGCTTCCATCTCATAAGTAAATACTTCTTCTAATGTAAGCGGAAGCACATCAAGAACAAGCGGATTTAACTTACTAAGCTTCTCAACAGTTGTATCTCTGTCGCCATTAATAATCATATTGGCAACAGAACCTTCCTGTCTGTATCTTATTATGTTAAATTCATCAAATGTACTTCTTGAGAATTCATTCCTGAATGCAACCTGAATTTTAAACTGTGATGTCTTTAATTCAAGCACGTCACTGTCAAGTACAAGACCTCCTCTGTGCAGTAATGCAAGATGGTCACATATATCCTCAAGCTCCCTTAATGAATGTGAAGTCACAATAACAGTTGCATTATATTCAATAACATCATTGCATATAAGCTTTTTAACAAGATTTCTCATAACAGGGTCAAGCCCGTCAAATGTCTCATCAAAGAACATATACTTTGCCCTTGTAGACAATGCCAGTATAATAGCCGCCTGTCTTTTCATTCCTTTAGAAAAATTACCTATTGGCTTGGCTGGATTTAACTCGAAAAGCTCTGTAAGCTTATTAAATCTTTCCCAATCGAACTTTTCATATATTGATGCATACAGCTTTGCCATTTTATTCATATTCGTACCTGGCAGAAAGAATAATTCATCTGCCACAAGAACTACATTTTCCTTAATCTTAGGATTTTCATATATTGGGGCATCATCTATATACGCCTCACCCTTTTCCGGCTTATATATACCTGCAAGAACTCTTAAAAATGTTGACTTTCCTGCACCATTAGAGCCGACCATTCCGTATATACAGCCGTCACTGATGTTACAAGTAATATTATCAAGTGCAACAAAGTCTTCAAAATTCTTGCTGACTTCCTTAACCTTAATCATCACAAGCCCTCCCTTATTTATTCTATTTCTTCATATACCTTATTAACATTTTCAATAATCTCATCTTTAGAAATACCTGCTAATGCAAGCTCCCTTACAATCTGGTTTAACTTAGGAATCTTCTCCCTTACATTAACTCCCAAAGCTTCAAGTGCGTCAGGCGATATAAATGACCCTTTACCCGGAACTGTGACTATCATCTGTCTTCTGTCCAGCTCTGAATACGCTTTCTGAATTGTATTAGGATTAGTTGACAGTTTAACTGACAGGCTTCTTACAGATGGCATTTTATCTCCCTCTTTAAGAATTCCAGTCATTATCTGCTCCTCAACCTGATTTATAATCTGTTCATATACAGGCACTCGCGACATGACATCTATAACGAACATCGTATTACCAATCCTTTCTAATATTTAATTCATATTGATTATAATTTATCTATAATTGTTATTAACTATCATAAGTCTTATAGATCTTATAATTACTACCAGTATTCTATACCAGTTATCCATTGCAATGTATTAACTGTACTATATTAATTAGTACAGTTGTTATGATTAATATATTATATACCTTGAATTTTGTCAATATGAAATTAATTAGTATATTTGCATAACATCTTCCTCTTTGATTAACACTTAAATTATGCTACAATAATTCTAATTATGACGTGTCACAGGTAAATATGCTTTTCTTCGCTAAGAAACCGCTGTTTATGCCCCTGACACTCACATTATTAACAATTATTAATACAGGAGGATTATCTAATGAGCGAAGCATGTTCACATAACTGTTCAAGCTGCGGTTCTGACTGTAGCGAAAGAACAGCACCACAGAACTCAAGAAATGATAATAATAAAAATGTAAAGAAAGTTATAGCTGTTGTCAGTGGTAAGGGCGGTGTCGGAAAGTCACTTGTAACTTCACTTCTTGCAGTTAAAGCACGCCAGTCTGGTCTTAAAACTGCCATTCTTGATGCTGATATAACAGGACCATCTATCCCTAAATCTTTTGGTCTTTCAGGCAAGGCAACCTGCAATGAAGAAGGTACAATAATATACCCACCAGAAACCCGCACCGGTATCAAGACTATGTCACTTAACTATCTTCTTGATAACGAAACCGACCCTGTTATATGGAGAGGTCCTGTTATCGCCAGTGCTGTTAAGCAGTTCTGGGAGGAAGTAGCATGGGAAGATACAGACTGTATGTTCATCGACTGCCCACCTGGAACTGGCGATGTTCCACTTACTGTATTCCAGACACTCCCGGTTGACGGAATTGTTGTTGTAACATCACCTCAGGATCTCGTATCTATGATTGTTGAAAAGGCTGTTAATATGGCTAAGATGATGGATATTCCTGTTATCGGAATTGTAGAGAATATGTCATATTTCAAATGTCCTGACTGTGGCAATATCCACTACATTTACGGAAAAAGCAATATTGATAAGGTTGCCGAAGATATGGGCATTAAAAATGTTGCTAAAATGCCTATAGACCCACACGTTGACTGAATATATCGATGCAGGACGTGCTGAGGAGCTTGATGCCTCTGCACTTGATACTATATTCAAAGATATTTAAGGATTATATTATGAAAAGGATAATAATGTTTAAAGGTGGAGTTGAAACACTTGAGTTCTTCTCTGTTGAAATAGCTGAATATTTAGAAAGCAAGGGATACGAAATATTCTGGTACAACCTGCTTTTATCAAAGAACAGCTTTAATGAGCTTATGCACTATTATAATAATCAATGCAATGAACAGCTCTATGCAATTACCTTTAACTTTGAGGGACTTGAGGGCGAAGAAGGGTTATATAACAATGATGGCTGGAACTTCTGGGACTATTCTGGTGTTACAGTTATTAATATCGTTGTTGACCACCCTTTATATTACAATCAGTTTTACTAAAGCTCTGCCTGAACATTATCGTCAGGTCAATATTGACCATATGCATATTGATTATATGAAACGCTTCTTTCCCGATGTTGATTGTATCATTTTATCCCATCTGCCGGAACCGAGCTCAATAAACACAGAAAGCTTATTAAATGATTATGATTACCTGCCAATGTGCCAACGTCCAAATCGATGTAATATTTACAGGCAATTACACTCCTAAGCATATTCTAAGAAAGC
>ENA-OPYX01000923-OPYX01000923.1-human-gut-metagenome-genome-assembly--contig:-NODE-923-length-16570-cov-2.848933_pt1 | contig 16570 bp, 18 predicted proteins | sample MGYA00242639_ERZ504486 | MGnify/ENA primary metagenome ERZ504486 (study PRJEB26092, sample SAMD00036296) | human gut metagenome | host: Homo sapiens | study: EMG produced TPA metagenomics assembly of... | reverse complement strand
AATGGGAAGAGCATTTGAATATAGAAAAGCTACAAAGCTGAAAAGATGGGGCCACATGGCCAAGACTTTTACAAGACTGGGTAAACAAATTGCTATTGCAGTGAAAGCCGGCGGACCCGAACCGGAAAACAATCCGACATGCGTTCCGTTATCGCTACTTGCAAGCGTGAAAACATGCCGAAGGATAACATTGAACGCGCCATTAAGAATGCAATGGGTAAAGATACCAGTGACTACAAAGGTATGACTTACGAAGGATATGGTCCTCACGGAGTAGCTGTATTTGTTGATACATTGACAGACAACACTACCCGTACCGTAGCAGATGTGCGTTCAGTATTTAACAAATTCGGTGGAAACTTGGGTACTACCGGTTCCTTAGCTTTCTTGTTCGACCATAAATGTGTATTTACTTTCAAGAAGAAAGAAGGAATGGATATGGAAGAACTGATCCTGGATTTGATTGACTATAATGTAGAGGATGAGTTCGACGAAGATGAAGAAGAAGGAACTATCACCATCTATGGTGATCCGAAGAGCTACGCAGCAATTCAGAAACACTTGGAAGAATGTGGTTTCGAAGAAGTGGGTGGTGATTTCACATATATTCCCAATGACTTAAAAGATGTGACTCCTGAACAACGTGAAACTCTAGACAAGATGGTAGAGCGTCTGGAAGAATTTGATGATGTTCAGACCGTTTATACAAACATGAAACCTGCATCTGAAGAGGAAGAATAAAATGAAAATAACCTATAAGACGCAAGGCACTTGCAGCAGCCACATCGAAGTGGAAGTAGAAGATGACGTTATTCAACAAGTTTTCTTTTGGGGCGGATGCAATGGAAACTTACAAGGTATCAGCCGATTGGTGAAAGGAATGAAAGTGGAAGAGGTCTTACAGAAACTGGAAGGTGTAAGATGCGGAAACCGTTCTACTTCCTGTCCGGATCAATTATGTAAGGCGTTGCGTGAAATGAAACAATAAAAAAGAGGCTGTCTTATCTTGCATTCAAGTTTGAGACAGCTTCTCTTTTTTTCAATATATTATCTTACTTTATTTAGAATGATTGTAACCATTCACAAGCCGTTTCAGGCATTATATTAGCTAAATTAGTATTTATCGATTGGGTATCGGTAAGATTATAACATTTATTATACTTGACGTGATATTTACTCACGCTATCTTTTTTATATCAGAAATAAAAAATTGTTTTATTCAAAAGCGACAATGAATAAACGATACTCCTCAAAAAGAAAGAGGCTTCCGTTTCCAGTTGCCTCTCTTTTCTTTTCGGATAAACGCTTTTATCCGTAAGTGTACTGACTTTCACAAGCAAATACTAACTATTAATCTTAAATCTATTACTATGAAAAACACATTATATTAACACGCGAATCGCATAGATTGTTCAACAAAAATGAAATGAAAAGAGTGTTAAATATATAACAAAGGGAGATCCAATTGTTTTTTAATGCAAGAATAACAATTAAGTCTGCTAAAAGTTGGAGAAACGGAAATACAAAAAACGTATCGTGATTTCACATAATCGTAACATAAGCAAAATCCAATACAATATAGATATATACTATAAAAGAGAAAGGATGCCATCAGGACACCCCTTTTCTCATCGCTCATTTGTAACTATAGAGAGTTAGACTCTCATTAAAAACGCTGTAAAATTTAATAAAATTAATTTTAAGTATGCAAAATTAAGTTTTATAGAAAAATTCAAAAGGTATTCAAAGTTTAGATGAAAAAAACAATTATTTATTGGCTAGAACTGAAAAACCATCCATCACGAGCAATACCAAGATAATCTAAAAATAAATTCACTCCACTCATCAATGTCGTCTTAGGTATAGGAAAACCCTCGTTGATTTCATAGTGTTGTGCCAACAAGTTTCCCCCCGGACAAACAATTCCGGATTGGCTGGGCAAAACATATACATTTCGCATATAGTGGGGGTTACGGAAATCCCTTACTTACCACATTTTCATTTCAGCATTTCCGGGAAGATGAAAGCCAGCCCACCTTGGAGAACCACTCAGTGCCCACATGTGAATGATAGTCAATCCGCATACCCACATTTAAAGACAACCAACCTTGTATATCCTACCGAACATCAATATAGCCGGCAAATTCATCTTGTTCCTGTCGCTACAATCCGATTCCATGATTCCCCTGCCCGTAGTGAATAGCCCGGGAACCTGTTCGGTCAAAGCAGGAAGCACGGAAGGTTGATAAGTATGTTCCAAATTTTGCCTCCCTACCACCGAAATAGTCATCGGCAAATGCCGTATGTCCGTTTCATTCCGTGTTCCCGTAACCACCACTTCTTCTACCTTATAACTTCTCGTACGAGTAGTACCCTGCATATTTTCATGAACATGGAGCATGCTAACATTCATTATACCGACAGCACACAAACATGCAATAATCATTGTATTGTTTTTCATCTTCAAAGTTTTATCATACTTATTGTCTTCGTTTGCAAATTTACAATAAGGGAATGACATTCTTTGTAAATGAATTACAGGAATTACAACCTTAATTACTGACTATGGGCATCTTATGTCTTATCATTCGTATTTTAACGAACGAGCCGGTTTACTATAAATAACCTTCATGGTCTGTCCTGCTACAGTTAAGAAGGAAATAAGCAGCATCAATACGATAGGCAACAAGAAGAACCACACCTCCAGTTCCGTCCGGAACGGATAATGACTCAACCATGCATTCATGCTGAACCAAGCTACCGGCAAAGCAATCACAACCGCAATAATAATAGGAATAAAGAAACCTTTACCCAACTGATAAAACAAATTCCAACGAGATGCCCCCAATACTTTCCGAATGCCCATCTCCTTGGTGCGGACGGCACAAGAAAACATAACCAACACCCATAAACCTAAGCAAGAGATAAAAATAGCCAATCCGGTAAAACCTCCCATCAATACGCCGAAAGCCTCATCCTGACGGTACTGCCGGTCATAGAACTGGTCGAGGAAGAAATAATCAAAACTGGAATCCGCAAAGTAATTATTCCATATTTCTCCTATCTGTGATACTAATTCCGAAGGATCACCCGGTTTCATCACGACTGAGATATAACGCTGAGGAATCCAATCAATCTTATCTTTATGAAAAAGCATCACTCCTGTATAACCTTTATTCAACGCTTGCTGATGATAGTCCTTCACTACTCCGATTACCTGCATGGGCTCTCCTACCGTTTCAACAGCTATTTCCTCACCAATGGCATCATCATTATCCATATATCCTAACATACGGGCGGCTGTTTCGTTGATAACCAATTTATTCACATCGTCCCCATATTCCTCGGAAAAACCCCGTCCGACTACCACCTCCAGTCCGTATGCATCTATATAATCAGGGTCACAACTCAGCATCTCGTACAACCGGTTTTGCTTCAACGCATCATGTGCCCGATGATTGGACAGGAACATGGCCACCTCTTCACCCGGTACCGCCCCGGAACAAGTTACTTTCGACGCCAATGGCAATTTCTTGATAGCTCTCCGCATAGACTCCATCTTTGTTTTCATACCCTCAGTAGGCCCGGGAAACTTGATTACCAAAATCTGGTCAGTCTTTACTCCCAAAGACTGCCGACGCATATAGCTGAGTTGTGCAAACACAATTAATGTACTACAAAGCAATATCATGGATGCCGTATATTGCACTATGACCAATATTTTACGTGTATTTTCTCCGGAACGGCTATTTTGGAATTTACCTTTCAGTAAAACAATCGGCTTCTTACGCAACAATGCGCGGGCAGGATAGTAACCGGAAATATAAATACCGACTATAAAAAGCAATAGAACCCGCCCCCCCAATATTCCGTAAACCATACAGAGAAAGTAATAGTACGTCCTACCAACTGATTGAAGGAAGGAAGTAATAGTTCGATCAATCCTAACGCAATGATAAAAGCGATCAAATTCATTACAAATGCTTCAAATAGAAACTGACCAACAAGCTGTTTCGGGAAAGCTCCCACTACCCTGCGCACTCCTACCTCTTTGGCACGCTCCATAGAACGGGCAACTGTCAGATTTATATAATTGATCCAAGCAATAATCAAAATGCAATAGCTCCGAAAAATCAACGCGATGATGGCCGGAATGGTTCCCTTTCAACTCGGCTCATAACCTAATTGAGGATTGAGATGCAATCTTCTCAATGGCTCCAACCGCACCCCCAAGTCTTGCTTTTTCAATGCCTCTTCAGTTTTATACTTCTCGGCCAATTGAGGAAAAGCACGTTCTATCTCTTCTTTGCGCTCGGGCGAATCCAGCAATACATATGTATAGGCTTCATGTTTGTACCAATATTCCTGTACCCATTTAGGTAAGGTGGCATATGATAAAAGAAAATTATAATGTATATGCGAATTAGAAGGCATTTCTTTCATGACTCCAGTTACCTCACAAGACACCTTCCCCATATTGCTGTTAAAAATAAGTATCTTCCCGACAGGGTCTTCATCTCTGAAATATTTGCGGGCAATCCGTTCCGTAATCACTACCTGACATGGCATGGAAAGACAAGAAGCGCGGTCACCTTTCAACAATTCAAAATCAAACAAACGGAAAAAGCCAGGATCAGCGTATGCTATCCCATTCTCGCGCAGACATAATTCGCCATATTTTACCAATTGCTCCGGTTGGATAATACATCCTACACGAGTATAATCCTCAATTCCCGCCAGATTTTCCTGCATGGCCGAACCATATCCAAATGAACTAGTCGCCCAATCATCCGTCAGAGCTTCCCCCTCATGAAAAGTACTTTGCACACGATAAATCCGGGCACTCTTACTATGCATCTTGTCAAAACTAAATTCAAAAGCAACGTAAGTAAGTATCAATAAGGCTGATGCCATGCCTACGGCCAAGCCGAAGATATTAATGAAGCTGAAACCTTTCCTCTTCATCAGATTACGCCAAGCGCTATTCCAATAATTTCGTATGATCATAAAATTTCAATTTTGGTATCAGATTCCATGGGGCGGTTACGATTCTCGGCAATAATCTTACCATCCAGCAAACGGATTATACGATGTGGCATAAGCAGCATCACGCTGTGAATGGGTAACAATGATGATGGTGGTTCCCTGCTTGTTCAGTGTACTGAGCAGTTCCATCACTTCCACCCCATTGGTAGAATCCAAATTACCTGTCGGCTCATCCGCCAGCAGAAGTCGGGCATTGGTTACTACGGCACGGGCAATAGCCACACGTTGCTGTTGTCCACCTGATAACTGTTGCGGCAGATGATTGGCACGGTGCAGCATATTCACTTTTCAAGCACTTCCTTTACACGCCTGTTACGTTTCTGCCGGCTTATATTAAGATAAACCAATGGGAGTTCATATTCTCATAGACAGTCAGTTCATCAATCAAATTAAAGCTTTGGAAAATGAAGCCGATACTTCCTTTACGTAGAGCGGTCAGTTGGTTTCATTCATTTTATCCACTCGCTTTCCCTCAAAGAGATAGGAGCCCGAAGTAGGGGTATCTAATGTTCCAAGTATATTCAACAAGGTAGATTTTCCACAACCGGACGGTCCCATGATAGCGACAAATTCTCCCTTTCCAATCTCGAAAGTTACTTCATTCAATGCTTTGGTCTGCACTTCCTCGGTGCTGAACAACATAGAGAGGTTTTCTACTTTAATCATTCTTACGTGTGATTTTTTTATTCGTTTAAAATCAGTTTCTCATTATCTCCAAACAGTTCGTAACCGGAAATAATAACTTTCTCACCGGAAGCCAGACCGTCAGTCACTTCATAAAACTGAGGATTCTGTCTGCCAATCTTAATAGGGCGTCTGACGGCAAATTTACCACTTTCATCCACAACATATATCCATCGCCCTCCGGTAATTTGGAAAAAACCTCCCCGAGGAATCAGAACAGCTTTGACAGGATCCCCCAACTGAAGATTGATATGATAAGTTTGTCCGGCCCGGATATTTCCGGGACGCCCTGCTGTGAAACGGAAATCAGTACGAAACTGCCCGTCCTTCACTTCAGGATATACTTTGGTTACTTCTAATTTATAATTCTCGCCGTCACGGGTAAAGTCGGCAGGAAGTTCCTGAACGACACGCTCCACATAATGCTCGTCAATCAATGCCTGTACCTTCAGATCAGCAGTAATAATCTGGCCGATATGTTCTCCGGCAGAAATGGATTGTCCGATTTGTGCTTCAAGATTACCCACCTGTCCGTCTATGGGAGCTTTCACTTTCAGATTTTCAAGACGTTCACGTACCAATGCCAGACTTCGTTTCATATTCATAATATTCTCGTCCAAGCTGGATATCTGAGTCAAACGAAACAAACTATCCTGACGGATCCGTTCATCCAATACCGACAATTGTTCTTTTGCCGCTTCATACTCCTCCGTAGCCTGGAGATAATCCTCCCTCGCTATCAATTGCTCCTCCATCAGCCGCTTGTATTGCCCGTAACGACGTTTCTTTATAAGAAAGTCTTTCTGCATACCGATACGGTCCTGCTTCAGGCTTAACCGTTCCTGCTCCATACTGATACGGGTATTACGCAACTCGTTTTCCTGATAGGCCAAATCAGCTTCACTTTGCATGATACCAATATTCAGCAGCGGATTACTCAGACGCAAAATCGCATCCCCTTTCTTTACCATTGCTCCTTCCTCATGAAGGCGTTCCTCCACCCTTCCGCCTTCTATAGCATCAAGGTAAATCATGCGGCTGGGAAGTACTTGGCCAATCACGCGGATATAATCATTAAACTCATTTTCTGTAACTGTAGCGATAGTGATACGGCTTTTGTCAATGGTCATGGAAGAACCGGTATCACGAAAAATAAAATAGAGAATGAGTACCAGTATGAATAATACTCCCGTACCTCCATAAATCTGCTTGGGAGTGAAACGCTTTTTACGTTCAATTAGTGTGTCCATATTTTTAGTGGTTAATAAAACTTCCTGTTTGATAATACATAGCCAGTCGTGATGTCAGTTCGTACTGCAAACGTACTCTTATTTTTTCCGCTTTAGCGGCAAGCAGGCGATTTCGCGCCTCCATCAGTTGGAATACGGAAACAAGCCCTTCCTCCCACTTCCTTTCTGTTTCTTTCAGCACTTGTGTTTCGGCTTTTACCTGTAGGACAGCCTGTCGATGTTCTTCCCATCCCGAATGTAATGAAAGTACAATTTGTTCCGTTTCATTACGTAAATGCAGTTTCTCTTCCTCTATATTGTTCCGCACTCGCTGCAAATTCAATTTCTTCTTCTTTACTCCGGCATACCGATCCAATCCGCTAAGAATAGGAAATGAAATACCTACTCCTATATATTTATTCCAATGGTCACGCAATTGATGTAACGAGAACAAGGAATTATAAAAATCAGATCCCCATGAGAAACGGGCGAAGATAGTCGGGCTGAACTGTCCAAGGGTCACAGCATACTCCTTACGGGCAGCGCGTTCCCACATTTCCATCCGTTTATAATCCGGCAGTACGTGTACGGACCGTAAATAGACTTCTTCTACCTCTACTTGAGGCATTAACAAGAGCGTATCCTCACTGACTGATAAAGAAACAGACAAAATATCGCCCTCTTTCATACCCAGTATTTCCTTTAAATAAAGAAAGGACATCTGACGATTTTTTTCATACATACGCTCTCTGAACACATCTCCTTGATGACGCGCTTTTACTTCCTGCAAGTCCGAAAGCGATTTCAACCCTAGTTCTACAAAAGCTTCCGTCTGTTTCAGATAACGTTCTCCCAAACGAAGCTGTTCAGCTGCCAGTTCTGAAAGCTTTTTATCCAATACCGCTTTATAATAAGCCTCAGCTACCCGATAAGCCAAATCATTTTTCTTTGCCAGATGATCCCACTCCTTCTCTTTTTTAGTCCAATGCGTATATCGCAAACGATTGATCCGGGCAAATCCTTCGAATAAAGAAAGAGTTATATCCATTCCTATAGTTCCTTGATTATATGAATCGGCTGTATATCCATTAGTATCCGGATCGACAGAACGTCCGATATGCCTGCCCACTTCCGCCTGTACTGAAACATAAGGAAGAAATTTACCCATAGCAGCCACATAGTCTGTTCGTGCTTCCTTTACGTCTATTTGGACATTCTTGAAACCTGGATTATGTTTCCAAGCATAACGTATGCAATCGTCCAGTGTACTTTGCCCACATACAGGCAAAGACAGACCGGACAACAAACACACAATTATCAAGTTATTCTCATTGCATTTTAATTTAAACACAGAATAGGACGCAAACGATATGCCAAGAAGAACATAACATTAATAATCAACCAGTTACAAAATAAAATATAAATTAGCTGTCCAAATTTTAGACGGTATAACGTCCAAATTATAAACACTATAAAACCAGAACGAACCAAGGAAGATACTGGAACGCTGACAACACGGACTGAAGACACATTCCAATGTCAAGTCACCGTTATGATAAATAAAAGCATTACAGAAAATAATAAAAAACGTCCAATAATTGGACGCCTCATTTGCAGAAACAATCAAAAGCAGATACCTTTAGCCTCTGAAAGCAAAAATGAGATGGAAAAAGGAACGATTTTAATAGTAGATGATAATAAAGGAGTATTGGCCTCACTGGAATTATTACTGGAAACGGAGTTCAGCGAAATAAAGACAGCCCATCATCCGAATCAAATCATATCTATCATAAATACCTCTCCGATAGATGTGATTATTCTTGATATGAATTTCTCGGCAGGAATCAATAACGGCAACGAAGGGTTATATTGGCTGAAACGAATCCGTGAGATAGCTCCTGCACTACCCGTAGTCATGCTTACAGCATACGGGGATGTAGAACTGGCAGTAAAGGCTTTAAAGAATGATGCAACTGATTTTTTGTTGAAACCTTGGGATAACCGGACCTTAGTGCGCAAAATAAAAGATGCTTTTGGAAGCGGTAAGAAAAGGAAAAACAGAATCCCCGATAGAAACAAATCACCGATGATTGTGGGAACATCCCCTGCCATGCAGCAGTTAATGAAGATAGTAGTGAAAGTGGCACGCACAGATGCCAATATATTGATTACCGGAGAAAACGGAACAGGAAAAGAAATGCTGGCACAGGAAATACACCGGCTTTCCACACGAAAGGAACATTCTATGGTAACGGTAGATATGGGAGCAATCAGTGAATCTTTATTCGAAAGTGAACTGTTCGGGCATGAGCGCGGTTCTTTTACCGATGCCTACGAGAGCCGGCCGGGAAAGTTTGAAGCGGCATCCGGCAGTTCCCTGTTTATGGATGAAATAGGAAATCTCCCTTTAGCCATGCAGGCAAAGTTGCTCACCGTATTACAAAACCGAAAAATTACACGCATCGGCAGTAATAAAGTAATCCCAGTGGATATCCGGCTGCTTTCAGCTACCAACAAGAATATTCAGGATATGGTGGATTCCGGGACTTTCCGTGAGGATTTATTGTACAGACTGAATACTATTCATCTGGAAATCCCGCCTTTACGCGAACGGAGGGAAGATATACATTTGTTCATTGATTATTTTATGCAGCGCTATGCTGCTAAATACGAAAAAAAAGAAATCTTCCTGCATGAACATGCTTTAGAGAAATTATGTTCTTATCATTGGCCGGGAAATATCCGGGAATTGCAACATACCATCGAGAAAGCAGTTATTTTATGTGAAGGAGATGTAATCCGTTCCAAAGACATTTTCGTAAAACAAACCTGGAGTCCACAATTCTCCACTACCGTTCCTAATCTGGAAGAAGTAGAACGCCAGGCCATAGAAACAGCCATCCGTCAAAACGATGGAAATCTGACAGCAACAGCCGAACAGTTAGGCATCAGTCGCCAGACACTTTACAATAAAATAAAACGCTTTAAGCTCTGATGACCATGGTATTCAGCAAACATCTATATATGGTTATCCTAAGCTACATCTTATTAATAATTGCTGTAGCCGGAGCTGGTATCGCACTTATTATTACACATACCGCCCTTATTCTAGGCTGTCTTTTCTTGATTATTTCACTTTTTTTATCAGAGCTTTGGTAAAACAATTGAATAAATTCAATGCCAAAATAAGAATATTCTTGGATGCGATGGAAGATAAAGAGAGCATGATACTGTTCAACGAGCAATCGGCAGATAAAGAAATGAATGCACTTAGCCATTCACTAAACCGAATCAATGAATTGCTTGCCACAACGAAATCGCAAAGCCGGGTACAAGAGAACTTTTATCACTCTTTACTGGAAGAAGTACCAAATGGAGTGCTAGCGTGGAACTCCGAAAAAAGAGTTCTGTTTGTAAATGGTGCAGCCTTACGTTTGCTGGGAGTTGAGTCAATCATATTCCTCCGCCAATTGGAAGAGCAATATCCGATCTTGAAAGATTTCATAACCCATGGAAATGTGGAAAATTCCTTTCTTTTACAATCTAACTCAAAAAAACAACTGTCACTATCCATGAACCGGATGAAACTAAATTCAGAAACGATTACCCTGTTGGCTATCAAAGATATCAGCAATGAACTGAGTGAGAAAGAAAGTGAGTCATGGAACAAACTTACCCGGGTGCTTACTCATGAAATTATGAATACCATTGCTCCTATTGTTTCTCTGTCTCAAACACTTTCATTGCGCCCCGGTACGGACGAGAAAGTAATACGAGGACTTGGAGTGATTCGTGAACAAAGCGAAAGACTGATGGAATTCACAGAATCATATCGACGCTTATCGTATATGCCGGAACCGAAAAAGAAGCGATTCTCACTGACCAATTCATTGCACAATCTAGGTCTGTTACTACAATCTGATTTTGAAAATGCTCATATCCATTTCATTCTGCGTAGCACCCCCTCTGATATATATATTGAGGGCGATGAGAAGCAAACTCTCTCAAGTTTTTTTAAATCTGCTGAAAAACAGTATGCAATCATTGGAAGGAAAAACAGACGGACAAATAGAAGTAACACTGGAAGTAACAAACAAACTTTATATAAGACTACTTGACAATGGACGGGGAATCCCTATGGAATTGCAAGAAAAAATATTCGTTCCTTTCTTTACCACAAAAACAGAAGGAACTGGTATCGGGCTTAGTCTGTGCCGGCAGATTATAAAAAGACATGGGGGCAATTTCTATTTACAGGAAAGCAGACAAGGAAAAACTATATTTGTTATAGAATGGCCCGTAGCTTCTTTTATTTTGAAATAACAAAGTTCATTACAGGATCACTCTGATTAACACAGGTTATTCTTAAAAGTAAGGCGGAAATATAAAATAATAACCACTTATCTATAAACCAGCGTTAACCTGAGTAATCCGTAATGAAACATTTTTTTATTTCTTTATCTTCAGTTCATAAAGGTCATGCCTGCGGTCACGCAAATTGCGCACACTGCCATACGTATGCAATTCATTCAACAGATTCAGATCAACATCCGAAACCAGAATCATTTCGGTATTCGGAGTCGCCTCAGCCCGTTTACCATCAGTAGGGAAAGCGAAATCACACGGAGTAAATACACCAGACTGTGCATACTGAATATCCATATTGTGCACACGCGGCAAATTTCCCACACTACCGGCTATAACGACAAAACATTCATTCTCGATTGCCCGTGCCTGAGCACAAACACGCACACGAGAATAACCGTTCTGAGTATCAGTCAGGAATGGAACAAACAGAATCTGCATTCCCTGATCGGCCATGATACGAGAAAGTTCGGGAAATTCCACATCATAACAAATCAAAATACCAATCTTAGCGCAATCCGTATCAAAAGTCTGCACCATCTTACCGCCCGAGAGGCCCCAACTCTTTATCTCATCGGGAGTGACATGTACCTTTTCATACATTTCGTATGAGCCGTCACGCCGTACTAAAAAACCAACATTATAAAGCCCTCCGTCCTCTTTTACGTATGGCATACTACCCGTAATGATATTAATATTATAACTGATAGCCAAATTGATAAAACGGTCGCGAACCTCTTCGGTATATTGTGCCAAACCACGAATGCTCTGGGCTTCTCCCAAATGATTGAACTTGGCCATCAACGGCGCATTGAAATATTCCGGAAAAAGAACAAAATCACTCTTATAATCGGAAACGGCATCTACGAAAAACTCAACCTGCTCAAATACATCATCCAATGTTTTATAAGGGCGCATCTGCCATTGCACTAACCCTACACGTACAGTGGTTTTCTTATCCACATAATCCTGCGTAGGCTCCTGATAATAAATATTATCCCATTGCAACAAAGTGGCACAATGCTTGGATTCTTCGTCATTGGGAAGATAATTCTTCATGACACGACGCACATGAAAATCATTGGAAAGCTGAAATGTCAATACCGGATCATAAATCTCACGGGAACGCACCTTATCCAAATATTCCTTAGGACGCATCGTATCCGCATACTTATAATAATTAGGAATACGACCACCGAACATGATCGCTTTCAGATTCAGTTTCTCGCATAATTCTTTCCGGTACTCATACATACGGCGTGCCAGACGCAAACCGCGATAATCCGGATGGATAAACACCTCGATACCATACAAAATATTCCCTTCCGGATTATGCGTACAGAAAGTTTCATTACCAGTTACTTTGGCATAGGTATGATCTCCCTTTACCATATCATAGTCTACAATAATAGAAAGAGCACATCCCACTATCTTATCGTCTACCACCGTTACTACTTGTCCTTCCGGAAAAATCCGGATAAGCGTTTCTATTTGCTCGTGTGTCCAAAACACATCCTTATCCGCATACACCCGCTTGAATGATTGTGATAATTGGATGTAATCTTCGATCTGTAAATTCCGGACCTCTACTTTATTAATTTTATGCATCGGTTCCATAATGATTCTCTTATTTATATTTTAAAACAGCGGTGCAAAGGTAGGACAAATTATAAAACGATGTTCTCCCAAACAGAAAAAGATAAAGAGAATATCACTCAGTATGAAAGAAAATATCTATGAACTTTTCATAGGATTTTCAGAAAACTTTTTGTTATCTTTGGAAAGTTAACCAAATAACAAACAAAAACAACCAATTTTGCTATGAATAAAGAATTAATAATGAACCCCAACCAATTGGTGGCATTTCTAGAAAAACCTTGTGCAGAGTTTACCAAAGAAGACATAAAACGATACATTCAACAGAATGGCATCCGTATGGTCAACTTTATGTATCCCGCCGGAGACGGACGACTGAAGACATTGAATTTCGTTATCAACAACCAAGCATATCTAGATGCTATCTTGACTTGTGGAGAACGTGTGGACGGTTCCAGCCTGTTTCCATTCATTGAGGCGGGCAGCAGTGATCTGTATGTAATTCCCCGATTCCGGACGGCATTTTTTGGACCCGTTTGCCGAGATACCTACACTTTCCATGCTTTGCTCTTTCTTTAACAAGGATGGAGAGCCATTGGAAAGTTCCCCCGAACATACCTTACACAAAGCATGCAAGGCATTCAATGAAGTAACCGGCATGGAATTTCAGGCTATGGGGGAATTAGAGTACTATGTAATTGCTCCGGATACAAATATGTTCGAGGCTACAGATCAGAAAGGCTATCATGAATCAGCACCATATGCCAAGTTCAATGATTTCCGTACCCAGTGCATGGCCTACATTGCACAAGCAGGCGGACAAATAAAATATGGACATTCCGAAGTAGGTAATTTTACATTGAATGGCATGATATATGAACAGAATGAAATAGAATTCCTGCCTGTCAATGCCGAAGATGCGGCAGACCAATTGATGATCGCCAAATGGATTATACGTAATCTGGCCTATAAACATGGTTATAACATTACTTTCGCACCTAAAATAACTACAGGAAAAGCTGGTTCCGGATTGCATATCCACATGCGTATCATGAAAGATGGACAAAACCAGATGTTGAAAGAAGGTGTTTTATCAGAAACAGCACGCAAAGCTATTGCTGGCATGATGGAACTTGCTCCATCCATCACCGCATTCGGTAATACCAATCCTACTTCTTATTTCCGCCTGGTTCCCCATCAGGAAGCGCCAACTAATATTTGCTGGGGTGACCGCAACCGTTCAGTATTGGTACGCGTACCTCTAGGATGGGCAGCTAAAACAGACATGTGCATGACTGCCAATCCACTGGAAACAGAAAGCCATTATGATACCACACAAAAACAGACAGTGGAAATGCGGTCACCGGACGGTTCGGCCGATCTCTACCAACTGATAGCAGGATTAGCTGTAGCCTGTCGCCATGGATTTGAAATAGAAAATGCACTGGACATTGCAGAAAAAACTTACGTAAACGTCAATATCCATCAGAAAGAAAATGCAGACAAACTGAAGGCATTAGCCCAGCTTCCCGATAGCTGTGCAGCTTCCGCAACCTGTTTGCAACAACAGCGCGAAATATTCCAAAAACATAATGTGTTCAGCCCCACTATGATTGATGGAATCATCAGCAAATTAACCAGTTATAACGATCTGACCTTACGTAACGACTTAAAAGATAATCCGGAAGGGATGTTGGCATTGGTCAATAAATATTTCCATTGCGGATAATTTGACTAAAACAGCGGGAGGAGGGTATATCAATATTTTGATTTGACCTTCTTCCGTTTTCTAACATTTACACCATGATAAATAAAAAGACCAATGTACTTCTACACTGATCTTTTCTCTTGAGCGGAAAACGAGACTCGAACTCGCGACCCTAACCTTGGCAAGGTTATGCTCTACCAACTGAGCTATTTCCGCAACTTTCCGCTTTTCGGCTTCTGATATTCATCATGCTGTTTCCCGATTGCGGATGCAAAGGTAGTGCTTTTTTTCTAAACCTCCAAAACTTTTCCGTACTTTTTATAATACATTTATTACATTATTTCACCAAATTCCTCATTATCAATACAAATTGGAATTAAGTTTTTCTTATATATCACGACATACGGTCTCTATAATCTTCATATCTGAAACTCTTATATACCTCTAAGGTATCGTTTGTATGCCAAATGGCAATAGAAGGATGATGAATTCCATTGAACATATTCGTCTTCACCATGGTATAATGAATCATATCTTCCAACACGATTCGTTCGCCTATCTGTAAGGGATGGTCAAAGCGCCAACTACCCATATAATCACCACTCAAACAACTGTTTCCACCTAGACGATAGATATAGTCTTCCGGCCGGGCTGTCTTTACAGCTTCGGCAGGCAATGTTTCGGCTCCGCGCACTGTCGGCTGATAAGGCATTTCGAGACAATCGGGCATGTGGCAGGTAAAGCTGACGTCAAGGACAGCGGTCTTAATGCCACGGCTTTCAACAATATCAACCACCGAGGCCACAAGAGGACCGGTTTGCCAGGTGAAAGCAGAACCCGGCTCCAAAATAATCTCCAGATGAGGATAGCGCGCTTTCAATTCCTTTAAAAGAGCCACGAGATGATCTGTGTCATAATCCTTACGTGTCATCAGGTGACCTCCACCCAAATTCAACCATTTTATCTGGGAAAACCAGCGAGAAAACTTTGCTTCAATATGCTTCAGTGTATGCTCCAGCTCATAAGAACCGGATTCACAATGGCAATGGCAATGAAATCCCTCAATACCGGCAGGCAGTGTATCGGGCAACAAATCGGCAGTAACTCCGAAGCGGGTACCGGGAGCACAAGGGTTATAAAGTTCCACTTCTACTTCCGAGTATTCGGGATTGATGCGGATACCACAGGAAATCTTTTCCTCATTTGCTTCAATCTCCGGATAAAAATGCCGGAACTGATTAAAAGAATTAAATGTAATATGGCTGCTGCACTTCATGATAACAGGAAAATCGGTTTCGGTATATGCAGGAGAATAAGTATGTGCTTTGCTCCCAAACTCCTCATAAGCCAAACGCGCTTCATAAACCGAACTGGCAGTTGTATATCTGATATACTCTCTGAAAATGGGAAATGACTTCCACATAGCAAAGGATTTAAAAGCAAGGATAATCTCTACCCCGCCTTATCAGCAACACTCTTTATCAAACTCAGATTCTTTCTGAGCAATGCTTCATCCATCACATAACATGGAGACGGTACTTTATCTATATCTATCATATGATTAAATCTTTCTATATAAAAACTATTATTCTACCACCTTAAATCGCGCAAACTTTAACAACAGTTGTTTTTCCCCTGCATTACGGAAACGTACGGTTGCCTTACTGTTTTCTCCGGTCCCTTCTATTTTTATCACATCACCGATACCAAAACGTTCATGTTCTATCACCTGACCGGCCTGCACATTTATAGGCAATGTGGCAGATGTCGGCGACTTCCCACCCATCGCTGTTCCTATCTTTGTCAAATTACGTGGTACCGTAGGACGAATCATCTCCACTTTCGGTTTTCCGCCCAATTGCGGACGCTCATTTTGTTCGCGGCGGAAACGACCGGCTCCCTCGTCTATCCTTCTTGCCAATTGCTCCTCTTGCGGCAACTG
>ENA-OPYX01000922-OPYX01000922.1-human-gut-metagenome-genome-assembly--contig:-NODE-922-length-16579-cov-4.216813_pt1 | contig 16579 bp, 19 predicted proteins | sample MGYA00242639_ERZ504486 | MGnify/ENA primary metagenome ERZ504486 (study PRJEB26092, sample SAMD00036296) | human gut metagenome | host: Homo sapiens | study: EMG produced TPA metagenomics assembly of... | reverse complement strand
AAAGGGCTTTGTAGGTAAATGATGTTGCGATTGGCGAACCTATTTCGATGAGTCTTTAGACTCCAGTGCCGGTAATAGACCCTTATAGGGTCAAAGCAAACCACCGGCTAAGCCGGTGGTCGTGATTGTCATGTTTCGGTGCTTTTTTGAGGATAAAACCGCCTGTGTGCTGTTTGCTTTTCTTTGCTATAATGACACGCTGCCCTCTGCTCATCATGGCAACTGTACGTTTTCGGGATAGAAAATGGACACTTTTCTTTGTATAGGGAGAAAGCCGGAGAGGTGGGTTTCATAACACTCTGTCGTTCTATTTTCCAATCAGTACGTTATAGAGATATCCGTATGCAGAAGTGTTAGATGAACGCTGCAACCAACCATAGAATCCTGGAAGCAGTGTTCTGTCTGGCGCTTATGTCATGGGGATGACCTCGAATTCCTGATTCAGTAAGTCAAAAAAATACAGTGTTCCGGTTCTGACGGGGCGGTCGGTGAGAAACTTTACGCACAGGGAAACCTGCATAGAGGCGCACAGGGCGGGAGTGAAGCTCAGAACGCTCTTATTTTTGAGTGCAGCCCCGTCGGGGTACAGTAAGTCTATCAAATGATCGCCGGGGCAGGAGATTGCGGCCTGGGCGACCCAGCCGTTGACGGCACCGTAGATCAGGGGAATTCCAGCACGTTCACAGGCATTCGCGAGGATTTGCCGTGACTGGATATTGTCCAGACCGTCCAGAACCGCATCACAGTCTGTAAGAAGGGCGGCTGCGTTTTCTTCCGTAAGAAATTCCCCCACGGCATGAACCGCAACATTGGGATTCACACGCCGGACTCTTTCCGCGGCGGTCTGTGCTTTCCCAACGCCCAGCAAGGAAACTTCGGACAACAGCTGACGGTTCAGATTGGAGGGCTCAAATGCATCACCGTCCACCACCCGCAGAAAGCCTATGCCAATGCGGGCAAGCATATCGATGAGATGCCCGCCCAGACCGCCGCAGCCAACCACCAGAACACGTTTGCGCCGAAGCAGCTCGCATTCCGCTTCGCTCAGGGCGGGGACATTGCGCGCATATCTGGGATCCATCGTTCAGCCGCCTCCCACCGGGGGAAACAGAGCCACGATGTCCCCGTCCTTCACTTCCGATTCCGGCTTGTGATGAAAACCGTTGATGAGCAGAATAGACACTTCTTCTTGGGGAATGTTCATCCGGTCAAGGATATCCCCAGCACAGGCGATACCCTCCGGCGATAGCAGCGTGACTTTATCCCTGCCTTGGCGCAAGGTTGCAAAAACGCGAACTTCAATCATGAAAATTCTCCTTTGCAAAAGAAATCGGAGAGGGGACGTGCCTCCTCCCCGTTAATTATATTGTATCACTTGCCAACACACTCGTCCAGGCCAAGTTTCTTCAGGGTTTCATCGGTGGGGAATGCGTTGACCCAGCCACGAGCTTCGTAGTATTCGGGCAGAGTCAGAGGCAGCTTGGAGGTCATACCGGTGGAGGGGCCGTTTACAACGGGCTCTTCCAGCAGCCGCTTGGGTAGACGATCGTCCTCAGGCTTCATACCGGCAGCCTTGTTGAACATTCTCTCGATGTTGTAGATACGGTCGCCAATCTCCAGAACCTGTTCGATGGTCCAGTTGGTTCCGGTGGCGGCGTTCAGCAGGTCGGTGTACTCCTTGGCGCCCATGGCGAAGGAGGTAAACAGACAGTGACCCATGGAGTCGATGACAGCTGTCAGATCCTGGAAGGTCTTGACCCAAGATGCCTTTTCGTTGGTAACGGTACGATCCAGCTGCTGGGGCAGACCCAGAACTTCGGGAGAGATCATGTAGCCACGGACATGGCAGCCGCCACGGTTAGAGGTGGCGTAGGTAATGCCGATGCCCTGAATGGCACGGGCGTCGTAAGCGGGCATTTCCTGCTTCTTAACGCTCATGGAGTATTCGGGATGGCCATAGTGCTCACACAGGCGGGCGGAGCCGGAACTCATCAGCCAGTCAAGCTCGGTTTCAGGATTGCCCATACGCTTGGTCCACTCCACCAATGCCCTGGTGGAACCCCATTCCAGAGGTACACCGGCGCACTCTTCCTCCTTGATGTAGCCTCTCTGGTACAGCTCCATGGCAGCGGCGATGGTGCAGGGGACGGAAATAGCATCCAGACCATACTCGTTGCAGAGCATATTGCACTCATCGATGACGTTCAGATCATTGTTGCCGCAGTTGCCGCCATAGGCCCACAGGGGCTCGTATTCAGGACCGCCGACGACCTTGCCATTGACATTGACCACGCGGCCGCAGGCGATGGGGCAGCGATGGCAGGCACCGGGCTTGACCAGGTATTTCTCAGCCAGAGTTTCGCCGGAGATATCGTCAGCCTTGTCGTAATAGCTTTCCTGCCAGTTCTTGGTGGGGAAAGCACCGATGTTGTTGACAATGTTCACGAGAACAGCGGTACCCAGTTGCCGCAGGCCGGAACCGGTAACGGGGTTGGCCTTCAGAACATCCATAGCGTTTTTGGCTGCTACCTTTAGGGCATCCAGGTCTGCAATGTTGTCCAGTTTTTTGCGGGTTGCCTTGACCACGATGGCTTTCAGCTTCTTGCTGCCCATGACAGCACCGACACCGGAACGACCGGCGGCACGGTCCTTATCGTTCATAATGGCGGCAAGCAGCACCTTCTTCTCACCGGCGGGGCCGATGTTCAGAACGGAAACGTCAGCACCGTGCTTTGCCTTGAGCTGCTCGTCAATGGCTTCGCTCATGACACCTACATATTCCCGGGCATCCAGCAGCTCAATCTTATCGTCGTCAATGTTGATGTAGGTCCAGTCGGGAGCTTCACCTTCCACAATGATGGCATCCCAACCGGCGTACTTCAGCTTGGCACCCCAGATACCGCCGGAGTTGGAGCAGGCAATCATGCCGGTAAGGGGGGACTTTGTGCAGACCATGTAGCGGCCTGTGGAAGGGGCGGAAGCGCCGGTCATAGGACCGGTGATATAGATCAGCTTGTTTTCAGGGGACAGGGGATCGACGGTGGCAATGCCCTCGTCATAGAGCATCTTGGTGCCAAGACCACGGCCGCCAATGAACTTGTGGGCAAGTTCCAGATCCAGAGGTTCCACTTTGATCTTGCCGGTGGTCAGATTGATGCGGGCAATTTTTTCGTAGTATGCGTTAGCCATATGCAATACCTCCATAAAAATTTGAAATTGAGCTTACAATTTGTATATGTTGTATATGTTTATTATAGTGGAAATAACAGGGATATCAAGAGCGGATGTGCATTTTTGTGTGAAACCGCATGAAACTGTATCATTTTATGCAAAGAGATTTTAGTACTTCGACGAGATGCCGTACAAAATGGCGTGAAATCGCCCAAAATACTTGAAATATTGCACCAAGCACTTGCGCAATTTGGAAAGATGAAGTATAATTGACAGAAAACGATTGCAAGGAGGCGGCATTATGGCGCAGAATCAGTCCCTTTCTACCCAGGAGGTTGCAGACATTCTCCATGTCTGCAAGTCCACCATTTACGACCTGATTCGCAAGGGAGAAATCCATTCTTATAAAATCGGGCGAAAGGTTCGTTTACGCAGGAGGATGTGGATGCCTATATTGCCCGCTCCCGGCATGAGCATTCCACTGCCCCGGTGCAGCGCATCGATATCCACTCCACGTTGCTGACACCTGCTGAGGAAAAGGCACCGGAGATGATCATCTCCGGGCAGGATGTTGTGTTGGACATTTTGGCAAATTATCTTCATCAGGAGGATATCAACGCCGGTCGTACATATCTGTCTAGCTTTGAAGGTCTGCTGGCACTGTATCAGGGAAAGGTGGACGCTGCGGCCTGCCATCTGTATGATGGAAAAGAGTGCAATGTCTCCTTTGTGCGAAGCCTGATGCCCGGGGTGCCCGCAGTGCTGGTGAACCTGTCCTACCGCACCCAGGGCTTTTATGTTCGCAAAAGCAATCCCAAGCACATAACTGGGTGGGAGGATCTGCGCCGGGCTGACATCTCCATCCTCAACCGCCGGGTTGGTTCCTCATCTAGGATCCTGCTGGATACCCAGCTAAAAAAACTGGAAATCCTCTCCGGACAGCTAAAGGGCTACGACAAGATTATGAGTTCTCACCTTACGATGGCATCTGCCATTGCCGCAGGGGATGCGGATCTTGCCATTGGCACGGAGCGGATAACGCATCAGCTGGAGGGGCTTGACTTCATCCCACTGCTGGAGGAACGGTTCGATCTTGTTTTGCGGAAGGAATCGCTGGAAAATCCGGCTGTAGTCAAAATGCTTGCAATCCTGTCCTCACCTGTGTTCCGCAGGGAGGTGACCCACTTCTCCGGCAATGACTACCGGGACCTGGGTAAAGTCATTATGGAGGTTTAGTAGTATGCTGTATGTAAAAACGCCGGAAGAAGTTCTTGCGCTGATAGAATCGGAGTTTTCCCCGCTTGAACAGGCAGAATTTGTAGCTCTGTCTGAGGCTGTGGGCAGAGTTCTGGCGGAGGATATTGCGGCGCGGGAATATGTGCCGGATTTTGACCGCTCCACAGTGGATGGCTTTGCGGTTCGCGCCAGTGACACCTTCGGCTGCAGCGATGCCATCCCGGCGATCCTGCCCCTGCAGGCCACGGTGCTGATGGGCGAAGGCGCTGACTATCTGCTGAATGAGGGGGAATGTGTAGCCGTTCCCACCGGCGGCGCAGTGCCCAGGGGTACTGACGGTGTGGTGATGGTGGAATACACGGAGGACTACGGCGACGGCACCATCGGTGTTGCCAAACCTGCGGCGCCGGGCATGAATCTGATCTTTGCGGGGGATGATGTGTATCCCGGAAAGGTGATTCTGCACAAAGGCCGCTCCCTGTCTTCTGCCGACATTGGTGCGCTGGCTGCCATTGGCCGGGTGCAGGTGCCGGTGGTGAAAAAGTGACCGTGGGCGTCATTTCTACCGGTGACGAGCTGGTTCCTCCGGAGGCGCAGCCCGGCCCCGGACAGGTGCGGGACGTGAACAGTCCCATGCTGGAGGCAATGCTCTCCACATTTGGATGCCATGTTGTCAACTATGGGATTGTGGTGGATGATGAGGCGCTGCTTTCTCAAAAGGTCAATCAGGCCATTGCGGAATGTGACGCCGTGCTGCTGTCCGGAGGCAGCAGTGTCGGAGTGAAGGATGCCGCCTGCCGCATCATTGAATCCGCAGGCCAGCTTCTGCTTCACGGCATTGCCATTAAGCCCGGAAAACCAACCATTCTGGGAAAAGCCGGGGAAAAAAGCCCATTGTGGGTCTGCCCGGGCATCCGGTGGCTGCCTACTTTATCACAAAACTTTTTGTGCAGCCCCTGCTGGGACGGCTGATGGATCGGGACATGACTGCCTATACCGTTACTGCCAGGGTTACAGAGAGCATCAGTGCCAACCATGGCAGAGCCCAGTATCACTGCTGCCGGCTGACAGGAACAGGCGGCGACCTTTATGCCCAACCCATTCGGGGAAAATCCGGCCTTATCACCACTCTGGCAGGGACCGACGGCTATTTCTGCATCAGTCGGGATTGTGAAGGCTTACCCCAGGGAGCGGAAATTCAGGTAACGATTACTTCAGGAGTGTAAGGAGTGTAATTTTATGGGATTTGAATATTTGACCAATGTGTCTCTTGCGCAGGCACGGAAGGAATATCTGGAGCGGCTGGTAAGCGGCGGTTTTGGGTCAAAGGCAGAAACCATTCCTGTCTTTGAAAGCTGTGGTAGGGTGACGGCAAAGGCAGTCTATGCCCACATCTGCGCCCCGCACTATGCCGCCAGTGCCATGGATGGTGTGGCGGTTTCCGCAAAAGAAACCTTCGGTGCGACGGAAACGACCCCTGTTACTCTAAATCCGGACCAGTTTCTTGTGCTGGACACCGGCGACCCGATTCCGGAGGACAAAGATGCAGTCATCATGGTGGAGGACATTGTGAAGAATGGAGATGGTTCCATCACCATTCACGCAGCCGCAGCCCCGTGGCAGCATATCCGCCAGATCGGCGAGGATGTATGCGCCGGGGAAATGATTTTGCCCAGCCATATGACCGTTTCCCCGGCTGCCATTGGTGCGATGATTGCCGGCGGTGTGCTGGAAATTGAAGTGATTCGCAAACCTGTGGTGGGCATCATCCCCACAGGGGACGAGATTATCCCGCCCTGTACAGACCCGAAGCCCGGGGATATTCTGGAATTCAATGGCTCCATTTTTTCCGCAATGGTGCGTTCCTGGGGCGCAGAGGCGGTGGTCTATCCCATTGTTCCGGATAAATTTGACCAGATCAAAGAAATGGTTGCCAAAGCGGCAGACGAGTGCGATATGGTAATTCTCAATGCCGGTTCTTCTGCCGGACGGGAGGATTTCTCGGCTCGAGTCATCCGGGAACTGGGTGAGGTGCTGTACCATGGCATCGCCATCAAGCCCGGCAAGCCTGCCATTCTGGGCTGCCGGGGAGAGAAGGTCATTCTTGGAGTGCCCGGTTATCCGGTGTCCGGCATCATCGTCATTGAGCAGCTGCTGAAGCCCCTGATTGACCACTGGCTGAAAGCACCGGCAGCCACTGACACATATGTGAACGCAACCCTTACCCGGCCTGTTGTCAGCGGTCTGAAATATCAGGAGTTTGTCCGTGTTCGCATGGGCTGCGTAGGCGGCAGGCTGATGGCCAGCCCTCTGAGTCGGGGCAGCGGCGTGGTTTCTTCTTTTATGAAGGCCGATGGCATTCTGGAAGTACCCCAGGGACTGGAGGGCTACGAGGCGGGAGAGGAAGTGAGTGTCCGCCTGCTGAGCCCCTTAGAAAAGCTGCACAATACGCTGGTGATTATCGGCAGCCATGATCCGTTGCTGGACGAGCTGGCAGATATGCTCCATTTGGAGGACTCTGCCTTGTACATCAGCTCCTCCCATGTGGGCTCCATGGGCGGTATAATGGCAATCCGCCGTGGTGAGGCGCACATGGCTGGCTGCCACCTGCTGGATACGGCTGACGGCAGCTATAACAAGGCATTTATTCGCAAGTATTTCCCCAAAGGCGGTGTGAAGCTGGTTTCCTGTGTCGGTCGTCAGCAGGGATTGATGGTGGCAAAGGGCAATCCCCTCCAGATCCGGAAATTCGCAGATATTGCAAAGGATGGCGTGCGTTATGTAAATCGCCAGAAGGGATCCGGCACCCGGATCCTTGCGGACTATTTGTGTAGGCGGGAGAATGTGGATACTGCTTCTGTCTACGGCTACGATCGGGAAGAACTGACCCACACTTCTGTTGCTGCTCAGATCGCCAGCGGCAGCGCTGATGTCGGTATGGGCATCTACTCCGCGGCAAAGCTCTATGATCTGGACTTTATCCCCATCTGTATTGAGGAGTATGACCTCATTGTCCCTGACCATGCTTGGGATACCCCTATGGTTCAGGCGCTTTTGCACATCCTGAAGAGCGATGCGTTCCGGGGAAAAATCCTGTCCCTCGGTGGCTATACCGTGGATAACCCCGGACAGATTATCCCCCTATGAAAAGCGTAGATGTTGCGGTTATTGGGGGAGGGATTCTGGGCTGCTTTGCGGCCCGGAATCTGATGCGCTGGAATTTGTCTGTCGTGCTGATTGAAAAGGAATTGGATATCTGTACAGGCATTACCCGGGCAAACTCTGCTATCGTCTATGCGGGATATGACAACAAAACCGGTACCCGGAAGGCGGAATTGACGGTTCGTGGAAATGTCTCTTTTGATGATTTGTGCCGTGAACTGGAAGTTCCCTTTTCCCGCTGCGGCTCCTTGCTGGTGACCTATGACAAGGAGAGCCTGGCCCAGCTCCGGAGAAAATGGGAGCAGGGTATCCGCAATGGCGTGCCGGGTCTGGAGCTTCTGACCGGGGGAGAGGCAGAGGCAATGGAGCCTCTGCTGGCACCGGGTGTGGCAGGCGCGCTCTATGCCCCGACCACCGGAACGGTGAACCCCTGGCAATTGGGCATTGCCGCCTTTGAAAACGCTGCTGCCAATGGGATGGAACCCATGCTGGGAACCACTGTGGTGGGAATCCGGAAAACCAAGTTTGGCTATCTGGTGGAAACAGATCGCAGCGAACTGCGCTGCAGGGCTGTCATCAACTGTGCAGGACTTTCCGCGGATCGGATACAGGAGCTGTGCTTTCCCTCCGACACGCATCTTCTGATAGATGGAGCAGAATACCTGGTCCTGGACAAACAGGCGCGGAAGCCGAAGCGGGTCATCTTTCAGCAGGCACATTCCTGCGGAAAAGGCATCACCGCTATCCCGTGTGTGGAAGGGAATCTGCTGCTCAGCGGGGTACGCAAGTCCGTTGGAGAACCCTTTGCCACAACAAAAGAGGGAATATCGGAGTTGAAGACAAGTGCGGTATCGCTGTTTCCGAATCTGAATATGCAGCAGGTAATCCGCTCATTCGCCGCCGCACGGCCAAATCCTCAGCGGGATGACGGCGAGAGCATTCACGATTTCTCCATTACGTACCCGGCTCCTGGATTTTTCAGTCTGATCGGAATCAAAACCCCGGGGCTGACCTGTGCCAACGAACTGGGCAGGTACCTTACGGAGAAAACGGCGGCGTTTCTGGATGCACACCCGAATCCACGCTTCACGCCCCACAGGCAGGCCATTGCCAAAACTAATGACCCCGAAATCATTTGCCTGTGCGAAGGCATCAGCCGCGGAGAGATTCTGGAAGCAATCCGAAGGGGAGCTTCCACGGTGGATGGGGTCAAGCGGAGAGTGGGAAGCGGTATGGGTGTCTGCCAGGGCAGCCGATGCAGCTTTGCCATCGAGCAGATACTCCGGGAGGTCAGGCATGGGGCACTTTGATATCATGATTATCGGCGGTGGTGCAGCGGGAATTGCTGCAGCCAGAGCCGCAGCGGATGCCGGATGCAAAAGCATTGCGCTGGTGGAGAGAAAACAAAAGCTGGGCGGCATTCTCCTGCAATGCAGCCATCCCGGTTTTGGCGCCGGACTTACCGGAGGGGAATACGCCGCTGCGCTTGTGCAGGATTTCCCGGAAACGGTTACTCTGTTTTGGGGACAACGGTGCTTTCGGTAGAACCCAATAAAACGGCGCATCTGTCCGGTGACCGGCAGATCTCGTTTTCTCAGCTGATTCTGGCAACGGGCAGCCGGGAGATTCCACTGGGGGCGCTGCCGATTGCGGGAACCCGTCCAAAGGGTGTCTATACAGCCGGTCAGATGCAGGAGATGATGAACCTCCATGGCTTTGTTCCCCAAGGTCCGGTGGTCATTTTGGGCAGTGGTGACATTGGCCTTATCATGGCATCCCAGATTGCGGCAATGGGGATTTCTGTTATTCTGGTGGAGCAGAAGGAAAACTGCGGCGGCTTGGCGAGAAACCGGCGCTGCCTGAAAGATAATTCCATCCGCCTTATTTGCAGCCAGACCATTGACGCCGTTGAGGGCTCTCCCGCACTCACAGGCTGCTGCCTGTCCGGCGGAGAGAAGATAGCCTGCAGAACGCTTCTGATTGCCGCGGGACTTGTCCCGGAGCGTGGGCTGCTGGCGGAATTGGGAATGCCGTCCTGGCTTCAGATGTGCGGCAACTGCAACACGGTGTACCCCATGGCAGAGGGCGTGACAGCCGACGGAAGAAAAGCGGGCATTGCCGCATTTCAAAAGATACGAGGTAAACTATGATTGATACATTTGGACGCAGCGTCACCTATTTGCGCGTTTCTGTGACGGACTTGTGCAATCTTCGCTGCCGGTACTGTATGCCGGAGGATGGTGTCTGCAAGAAAGAGCATGCCGACATGCTCACGGAAGATGAGTTTATTCAGGCCGTGGAAGCAGCCGTGGCTCTGGGCATTACCAAGTTGCGCCTTACAGGTGGAGAACCACTTGTTAAAAAGAATATCGTGTCTATCTGCCGCAGAGCAACCAGAGTTCCTGGAATTCGGGAGGTCTGTCTGACAACAAATGGCATCCTGCTCCCGGAGTTGGCAAGGCCCCTCAAGGAGGCGGGGGTCAGCCGGTTAAACCTGAGCCTGGATACCCTGGATCCTCAGAAGTATGCCCACATTACCCGCAACGGCAGTCTGGATGACTTCTGGAAGGGGTTTCATGCGGCCTTGGATGCTGACTTTCAGAAGATCAAACTCAATGCCGTGCTCATTGGCGGATTTAACGATGATGAGATCCTTCCGCTGGCGGAGCTTACCCGGAAGTATCCTGTGGATGTGCGTTTTATTGAAATGATGCCCATGTGCGACAGCTCCGGCTTTGGCCCGGAAGCGTATATTCCATTTACAAGGGTTTTGGAGGCTCTGCCGGAAGCGGTACCGGCTGCCAAAGATGGCGGTGTTGCCAAACTCTTCCACCTGCCTGGCGCACTGGGCAATATTGGCCTTATCAGCCCGGTGAGCGCCCATTTTTGCGGGGAGTGCAACCGCATCCGACTGACTGCAGACGGAAAAGTGAAGCCCTGTCTGCATTCCAATGCGGAGTATCCCCTGAAAGGGCTGGATTTCGATGGCATGAAAGCACAGCTGGAAGCAGCGATTTTGGGCAAACCCCAATGGCATGGGGATCTGGATGCTGCGCACAAATCGGGCGCCGGTCGGAATATGAATCAAATCGGAGGTTGAGTATGGCAGACTTTACCCATTTTAATGACCAGGGACGGGCCAAAATGATAGATGTGTGGGGGGGGAAAAAGCCCATTTCTCAGCGAGTGGCCGTTGCGGCAGGCCGGGTGTTGGTGAATGAACACACATTCGCGCTCATTCAAAGCGGCGGCATGAAAAAAGGAGATGTGCTGACCGTTGCCCAGATTGCGGGGGTCATGGGTGCCAAGCGCACACCGGATATCATTCCCATGTGTCACCCCATTTTGATGGATGGCATCAACCTGGTGAAGATTCTGACGGAGAAGGGGTTTGACGTGACCTATACCGCCATCGTTCCCGATGAGGCGGAGATGATCCAATCGGAGCTTTTGAAGTGTGCAGATGAAAAGAAGATTGCCCTGGTGCTCACCACCGGCGGCACCGGCTTCTCACCCCGGGATATTACCCCGGAAGCCGCTATGGAGGTAATCCAGCGTCTGACTCCCGGTATCCCGGAGGCTATGCGGGCAGAATCCATGAAGATCACACCCAAAGGCTGCCTAAGCCGCAGTGTTGCGGGCATTCGGGCACGCACCCTGATTATTACCCTGCCAGGCAGTCAAAAGGCATCGGCAGAGAATATTCTGGCGGTCATCGACCCGGTGGCCCATGGCCTGGATATGCTCTACAGCGAGGGCAGTGCGGACTGTGCAAAATGAAAGGAAATCCCATTTCCGAGCAGGAAATGGGATTTTTTATACATCGAAACGGTTACATGAAATTTCGCACATTTTTCCGGATTTCTCGTATCAGTAAAGCTCTATTTCCGTGACACACTCGTTTTTGATGCGACGCACCAGATATTGCAGAGCATCCACCACATGGGGGCGGATATCGCCGCCGATGAGCACATACATGATGTCGTCACCAACGCTCAGTTCCCCTTCGTTCAGCCAGACCTTGATGTAGAAAATACCGTCCAACTTATAGGTTTCTGCGATGATGGCATCCACAGCTTCCTGATTGTAGGAAAACTGCATCCCCACAACGGACTTGGTATCGGCGGCACCCTGGTGTACTTTTGCCTTGGCACTTTCCCGGACAATGCCGTTATGGGTCAGATACATGCCAATCTTAGGGGCGCTTTCGTGGGCCTTGGCCTCTTTCAGCCAGGAATCCATGGAAGGACTTGTTTTCTTGCTCATATTATAAACCTCCAATTCTTATCCGCCTGCGGATAGAAATCGTAATTGAAACTGCCTGTAAATCAGAAGCGCGGAATCATCTGAACCTTCAAAGATGACTCTGGTCTGAGGCAGTGCCAAACCGGCGATCCTGCGGGGTGGGAGGACGGTCACGGTAATCCGGCAATCACGGAACCGGTAACCATCCGCAGTGGCATGAACCTCCCTATGATAAAGGAAAAAGGTTTCTATACGTTCTGGTTCCAAAGCCCACACTTCTTCTTTGAACATGCGATCCCCTCCTGTTTCATCTTATCATACTATGGAGAATAGTGAAAGAGCTGTTTTGAATCATTTCATATAATTTCGTACAGTCTCTAAAAAGGACGGCTTGTATTATTTGTTCAAATGTGATATAGTATTATAAATTGATTGGTCGGTTTTCGTGAAATTGACTGATTTCCAAAGTTTGCAAAGCGGTGGACGAGCCTCTTTCCAGACGCCATGATCGGGTGCAGCTTTCGGCTGTGCTTTTGGTGTTGCGGAAACTGGCTGGTCTTTTTTATATTTTTTTATATTTAGGAGGTAAGACAATGAAAAAGATTCTGTCCATGCTGCTAGTTTTTGCCATGAGTTTGGTATTCTTGCCTGCGGCGCAAGCAAGCCTGCTGAGGTGCAGGCTTCCACTGAGGCTCCCGCCACAACGGCTGTCCCGACGGAAGCCGCCGCTGAGGTTCCCACCCAGGCCGGTCTTGTGGTGGATACCTGCATTCTGAAGGAAGCCGACGACAAGATGCTCAACACCTACACCGTTATCGCCGTAAATCCCGAGGCGCCTTTTGTGGATGCTGACGGCAACTCTGTCGCTGACGTTGCGGTGAATACCGCCGGTGCGGATGCCCTCATCCAGTGGTTCCTGACCCAGGAAACGTTGGACCTGGCCGCAAACTATGGCTTTAAAGAGTACGGTGAGTCTCTGTTCTACGTCAAGGACGGTGCCCCTGTTTATACAGGTGAGATTGCGCCCGCTACCGAAGAGACAAAGGTCATCCGCCTTTCCACCACCACTTCTGTGAAAGACTCTGGTTTGCTGGGCTATCTGCTGCCCATCTTCGAGAGCACCTATGGCTACACTGTGGAAGTCCAGTCTGCCGGTACCGGCAAGGCAATCTCTGCCGCCAAGTTCGGCAATGCCGACCTGATTCTGGTCCATGCCAAGAGCGAGGAAGAAGCCTTTGTTGAAGAGGGCTTCGCCCGCACTGTAGATGGCTTCGAAGCAGAGCGCATTTCCTTCCTGTATAACTATTTCGTCCTGTGCGGACCTTCTGCGGACCCTGCTGGTGTTAAGGAGGCAGCTTCCGTTCTGGATGCGTTTGCAGCTATTGCGGAGGGCGAGTATCCCTTCATCTCCCGTGGCGACGGTTCCGGCACCCACACCAAGGAGCTGTCCCTGTGGCCTGAGACTCTGGGTATCACGAAGGAGGCAGAGTCCTTCGCTCCCTACACGCAGTGGTACACCTCTGCAAACGCCGGTATGGGCGCATGTCTGGTGATGGCAGAGCAGATGCAGGCTTACATCCTGACCGATAAGGCAACCTTCCTGACTTTCGTTGCCAACGATGGCATCATAAGCTGAGGAAACTCTGGGTTCATTTTCTGCGGCTGACGCTATATGTACAGTTTCCAAAAACTTGCTTTTTTGAAAAAATCTGTGTAAACTGTATCCCGTGGGGAATTTCCCCACGGGATTTTACAAAAAGAAAGGAGGCTACACCGTGGGAACGGCCCTTCAAAATGCGATTTCTCTTATCCTGTCTTCCGATGCAGAACTTCTGAACATTTTGAAAGTCACAGCGCAAATGAGCCTCAAAAGCTCTTTGCTTGCACTGCTGCTGGGTGTTCCGCTGGGAATCTGTCTGGGCAATAGCAAATTCCCCGGGAGAGGGCTTCTGATTATCCTGAACCGAACGCTTATGGGGATGCCCCCTGTAGTATGCGGCCTACTGTTTTACATCCTTTTCTCCGGGGTCGGCCCTCTGCGACACATGAAGCTGTTGTTCACGGTTAAAATCATGATTCTTGCCCAGGTGGCGCTTATCACCCCCATTGTTGTGGGGGCAATGGAGACTTATGTGGCGGGAGTGTCTCCGGCGATTCGGGAAACAGCCAGGGGGTTTGGGGCTGGGAAGAGGAAGGACGTTTTTGCTGCTGTGCAATGAGTGCCAGTACTGTATCATCTCTTCCTATCTGCTGGCGTTTTCCAGATCTATTGCAGAGGTCGGGGCAGTGTCCATGGTGGGCGGTGCCATTGCCTGGAAACGAATGTGATGACTACAGCCATTATGCAGTACACCAATCAGGGGAAATTTCTCTCTGGGCATTGCCCTGGGCATGATTCTGCTGGCGGTTTCCCTGCTGGTGAATGTTGTGATATCTCTGCTGCAAAGGAGGCTCAGCCAATGATAATTCCCGCCTTTTCCAAAACCTATGGGCAGAAAAAAGTGCTGGATTTTCCGGGAATGGAATTACAGCCTGGAAACATATATGCAATTCTCGGAGCAAACGGAAGCGGAAAATCCACATTTCAAAGATTCTGGCAGATGTCCTTCCGGCAGACCGGAAAATCCGCTCGGAACCAAGCATTGGCTATCTTCCCCAGAAGCCCTATGCCTTTCGTATGTCTGTCAGAAAAAACATCCTGCTGGGCGGCAGGGATATCCAGAAAGCGGAGTCCCTCGCGAAAGCACTGTCTCTGACAGAACTGGAACATAAACGGGCGGATCGTCTCTCCGGCGGTGAGACGGCACGCATGGCGATGGCAAGATTGATGATGGGAACATACGATGTGGTGATTCTCGATGAACCAACGGCTGCCATGGATATGGAAACCACCGCTGCCGCGGAAACTTTGATTCAGTCCTATGTGCGCCAGACCAATTGTATTTTGATTTTGGTCACCCACTCCCTGCAGCAGGCAAGGCGAATCGCTGATGAAGCGATGTTTTTTCAAAAAGGGGAAGTACTGGAGTATGGTCCTGCAGAAAGTCTGCTGTATTCCCCCACACGTGTGGAATTGAAGAGATTCCTGGAGTTCTACGGAAACTGATGACACTCCGAAAACAGCTGTCTTCGTTGCTTTTGTGCTGAAGATGGCTGTTTTGTTCTTTATAATAGTAGCCGCAAGCAGTGTTAACTTGGACAGGCTCACGCATTTTGCTTGCCTATATCCGGCAGAGGCTTATCCCCGGCATTGCTACGGCACTACCTATCAGTGAACAGGTAAAGGTGGCCGCTACAAATTTTATACTCCATTGTTTTCCTCTTACAATGGTTTCCTTGTTTGGATAGTTTCTTCACGGCAACAGGCAATGTATTGGCATAATTATGCAAAAACGGCAATGATTATTTGAATCCAGGGCGGCTATTCCTCCTTGTGTCCCTTTTTTCTTTTCCATCTTCCCATACATAATTCCCCTTTTCCTGCAAATACTGCTACCGGTAAAAACACGCTTTAACGCGCTTCAAAGGAGAAGAGACTATGAAAGCAACAGGCATTGTATTATTTCGGAATATGAGTTTTCTGGTACAATGGATGCAGGAAATATCCGGGATAGGATTGAGAAGCCCTTGCCGCTTTTGAAGAAACGCTCCCTTGTAAATCGGATCGTTGATTTCATCCGGCAGCACACAGAGAAATACCAATAAGGAGAGAGACAAATGGACAATTCGATTCAGGCTCACCAGAAAGAGCTTTGCAATAAGCTAACGTGTACTTGTTTATGACACCGAAACAATCGAAATTGTTTGGAAGTTCAACGAAGCAAAAATCGACACCGATGAAAACATCGGAGTTGCAAAGTGACTCCGATGTTTTATTTCAGGGCAAAACTGTCGAATTTGCTCCTAAAATAACATAATCTATCGAAACCTCGTAGGTGCATTGTAGCACCGTCCGGATCGCCCAGAACCATTGATATGAAAGGCTTTCCGGATAGTTTGCAAAATTTTTTTGCAACTACTTGACATAAAGGGACGATTTAGGTAGATTCGTGACAAGGGGGCAGCGCACCCATTCGCACCCGCGAGGTGGAATAGACCCCATTATTTCGAGTTAGAGTCGCTGATATGATGCGGCTCATTTTTCGTTTTCGGCGGGCTTCTTGATATACTTGCCGTTCTTGATGCTCGCGTCCGCTGGCTTTTCTGCGTCCTCTGGGATCCCCCAGACTGTGCCAATGCGGATAGCACCGGGGACACGCCCCTCGCCGCATAAAATCTGAATACGGCGGGTGGAGATACCCCAGCGTTCGGCGGTTTGCGCGATAGATAAATACTTCATGGGTAGTACTCCTGTTGCAGTTCCATTCTGCGTCTGCTTATATAATCACAGTATAATTATGATCGTCAAAACGAATAAAAGCAAAGGCTTTCCGGAAAAGCCCAGAAAGTATCTTCAACTTAAAAATCAAGGGTTTGGGGCTTCCCCAAAAATCAAAATGGGCGTATCGGCTGCAAGGCTGAAACGCTCATTTTTCCGGTGTGTACGGACACCGGATGTGCTTGCTACTCTCTCAAATCTCATATCCGCAGATACAACGCGCTCCCGCTTTTGCAAAAGCAGGGGCGCATATTTTTTGAAAATTTCTCATTTCGATACCTGCGTTTTGACTTAAAAATGTCCGTTGTAAAGTGAAGGGCAACCCAGCGGTAATTCCCTCGTTCTCAAATTTCTTTTCGCCACTACCAAGTTTTAAGTAAAAATGTC
>ENA-OPYX01000918-OPYX01000918.1-human-gut-metagenome-genome-assembly--contig:-NODE-918-length-16589-cov-2.087110_pt1 | contig 16589 bp, 20 predicted proteins | sample MGYA00242639_ERZ504486 | MGnify/ENA primary metagenome ERZ504486 (study PRJEB26092, sample SAMD00036296) | human gut metagenome | host: Homo sapiens | study: EMG produced TPA metagenomics assembly of... | reverse complement strand
GACATGGTCACGACCCCCGACGGCGCGGCGGTCGCCATGGTCACTGCAACAACTGCACCAGCGATTTGAACGCCTGGGTCGATCTGCTGGCCGAGAGCGCGGCACTGTGCGGAGCAAACATCGACAAAGGTGCGTTGTTTACCCTCCTGTTTAACGAATCGCTGACGGTGCGCCTGACTGCGGCGGCATCACGCCCGTCAACTACATTTCCGGTGAGAGCGTCACCCACCTGGACGCGGGCGCTCCCCTGCTGCTGCGCCGCCCGGACAGTGCGTTTACGCTGGCCAACTTTATGCGCGCTAATATCTATTCTGCCTTTGCCACGTTGGCGATGGGGCTGGAAATTCTGCGCAAAGAAAATGTGGCTGTGAATACCCTGCTCGGCCACGGCGGTATCTTCAAAACGCCGGGCGTGGCCCAGCGGTATCTGGCTGCGGCGGCGGGTGCTCCTGTGACCTGCATGGAAACAGCCGGTGAGGCGGTTCCTACGGCATGGCCCTGCTGGCTGCGTATCGCCTGCACCGCGCCGACGGCGAAACGCTGGCCGCGTATTTGAACCGCTGCGTTTTTGCCGACGCCCAAAGCACGACCCTGTCCCCGACCCCGCCGAGGAGTCCGGGTTTGCCGCCTTTTTGACCCAATACCAAACCGCGTTGAAAGCCGAGCGCGCCGTTGTAAAATAAGGGCAATACCGCATAATTCTAAGTGCCGATACGGCGAGCGAGGTGCGGCAGCCGCCGGAGCGGTGCTTAAGCCGTAAGGCGGGAATTATGCGGTATTGCCTAAGGGCTTGTATGCCTCGGCTGCCGGGCAACGCCAGCCAGCGGCGGAAAGTCCGGAACAACGGCTGTTCTTGAACGATTTAGCGTTAAAGCAGAAAGGATAACCTATGCTGGAAGCATTAAAGCAGCAAGTTTATGAACGCCAAGCATGGAATTGCCCCGCCGCGGGCTTGTGAACCTACACCTGGGGCAAATGTTTCGGGCATTGACCGCGAAAAGGGGTTGTTTGCATCAAGCCGTCCGGCGTGGAATATGACGAATTGACGCCCGCTATGCTCGTTGTTATGGACCTGAACGGCAACAAGGTCGAGGGCGATTTGAACCCCCAGCAGCGACACCAAAACACATCTCGAGCTGTACCGGGCCTTCCCGCAGTTGGGCGGCATCGTGCACACCCACTCGACCCACGCAGTGGCCTTTGCCCAAGCGCGGCGCGACCTGCCCGCCTTTGGCACGACCCACGCCGACTATTTTTACGGCCCTGTCCCCTGCACGCGGGAGCTGACGCCTGGAGAGATCGACGAGGACTACGAGAAGAACACCGGCAAGGTCATCATCGAGACGTTCCAAAACCGCGGCATTGACCCGGTGCATGTACCCGGTGTTCTCTGTGCCAGCCACGGTCCCTTTACCTGGGGCAAAGACGCGGCACAGGCTGTCTACCACGCTGTTGTGCTGGAAGAAGTCGCAAAGATGGCAATTTTGACTCTGACCATTGACCCCGATGCACAGCCTGCCCCCCAGCATGTTTTGGACAAGCATTTTATGAGAAAACACGGACCAAACGCCTATTACGGCCAGAAATAAGGAGGTTTTACCGTATGAAATTTTACATTGATACCGCCAACGTCGACGAGATTCGCAGTGCCAACGACATGGGCATTATCGCCGGTGTCACCACAAACCCCAGCCTGATTGCCAAAGAGGGCCGCGACTACGCCGAAACGTTGAAAGAGATTGCCACCATCGTGGACGGCCCTATCTCCGGCGAGGTCAAGGCGACCACAACCGATCCCGAGGACATGATCGCCGAGGGCCGCGCCATCTACGCGCTTGACCCGAAGCACATGGTGGTCAAAATCCCCATGACCGCCGAGGGGTTAAAGGCCATCAAGGTGCTGTCCGGCGAGGGCATCCCTACGAACTGCACACTGATTTTCAGCGCCAACCAGGCGTTGCTGGCAGCCCGCGCGGGCGCCACGTATGTCAGCCCGTTTTTGGGGCGTCTCGATGACATCGGCCAGCCGGGCATTGATCTGATCGAGACTATCCATGATATATTCCTGAACTATCCGGACATCGAAACTCAAATCATCGCGCCAGCGTGCGCAATCCCATCCATGTGACCGACTGTGCCCTGGCTGGTGCCGACATTGCCACGGTGCCGTACAAGGTCATCGAGCAGATGCTTCACCATCCGCTGACCGATGCCGGCATTGAGAAGTTCAAGGCCGACTATACAAAAGTTTTTGGCGTCAACGGATAAATCTTCCGTAAGGGGGAGACAAAGATATGTACTATATTGGGATCGACCTCGGCACCTCTGCGGTGAAGCTGCTGCTGATGGACGAAACGGGCAGCATTACCAACATCGTCAGCCGGGAATACCCGATCGCCTTCCCGCATCCCGGTTGGAGCGAGCAGGACCCCGCCGATTGGTGGGCGGCGGTCTGCGACGGCATCACCGCGCTGCTGGACGGGTTTGATGCGTCTCAGGTCAAGGGCATCGGCGCGGGCGGCCAGATGCACGGGCTGGTGGTGCTGGACAAAAATGACACGGTTATCCGCCCCTGCATCCTTTGGAACGATGGCCGCACCCAAAGGCAGGTCGACTACTTAAACGGTGTTATCGGCAAAGACAAGCTGAGCCGTTACACCGCAAACATCGCCTTTGCAGGCTTCACCGCACCCAAACTGCTTTGGATGCGGGAGAACGAGCCGGACAACTTCGCCCGCATCGAAAAAATCATGCTGCCGAAGGATTACATCAACTATAAGCTGACCGGCGTCCACTGCACCGACTATTCCGACGCATCGGGCATGCTGCTGCTGGACGTGGAGCACAAATGCTGGAGCAAGGAAATGCTGGACATCTGCGGCGTGCAGGAATCCCAGCTGCCGAAGCTGTTTGAAAGCTGGCAGCCCGTCGGCACGCTGACTGCCGAAGCCGCCCAAACGCTGGGCCTGCCTGCGGATGTCGTCGTTTGCGCGGGCGCGGGCGATAACGCCGCTGCGGCTGTCGGCTGCGGCGCGGTGGGCGGCGGTAAGTGCAATATTTCCTTGGGCACATCGGGCACGGTGTTCATCACCAGCGATACGTTCGGCGTCGACAAGCAGAACGCCCTGCACAGCTTCGCCCACGCGGACGGAGGGTATCATTTGATGGGCTGCATCCTCTCGGCTGCGTCCTGCAACAAGTGGTGGAGCGAAGAAGTGCTGCACACCACTGACTACGCTGCCGAGCAGACACCCATTACGGCGGACAAGCTGGGCGCGAACGACGTCTACTTCCTGCCCTACCTGATGGGCGAACGCAGCCCCCACAACGATCCTGCCTCGCGCGGTGCGTTCGTCGGGCTGCGGATGGACACCCCGCGTGCCGCGCTGACCCAGGCGGTGCTGGAAGGTGTGGCGTTTGCGATTCGCGATTGTGTGGAGATTGCGCGGGCACAAGGCGTGAAGATTAAAGCCAGCACGCTCTGCGGCGGCGGCGCCAAAAGCCCGCTGTGGCGGGAGATTTTGGCGAACGTGCTGGGCATCCCGCTGACGCTGCCCCCAGACCGAGCAAGGCCCCGGCTACGGCGGCGCGATGCTGGCGGCGGTGGCCTGCGGGGCATACCCCAGCGTGCAGGCCTGTGCCGAGGCGCTCGTCCACGCCAAGAGCACAACCCAGCCGGACGCCGCGCTCGTCGAAAAATACAACGCGCGCTACGCCGTGTGGCACAAGCTGTACCCGGCACTGAAAGTATCCTTTGCGGAAATGGAGGCACTGCAATGAAGAATTTTTTCTGTAACCGACCCGGAATTCAAGCCCTATGGCCGCGTTGTGACCGGGCTGGATACCGCCAAAGCGGAAAATTTTGGCCGCCTTGGCAAACACCCCGCTGCCCGCAGCTACGGATTATGTGGCCGAGGACGCAGCCCTGCAGGAACTGCCCGCCGCCGTCGAAGTGTCGGAGCATCTTTTCGGCGGCATGCCCTGCCAACTGGGCTGGTGCAACGGTCACAACACCTATTTGAACTGCCTGGAATACCACCGCGACAGCGAGTTCAATCTGGGTACCGAAGATTTTGTGCTGTTGCTTGCCAGGCAGGAGGAAATCGCGGGCGGCAAGCTGGACACCGCCAAGGTCAAGGCGTTCCGTGTCCCGGCAGGCACACTGGTGGAAGTCTACGCCACGACGCTGCACTACGCGCCCTGCCATGTGGACGCAGCCAAGGGCTTCCGCGTGCTGGTAGCTCTGGCCCAAGGCACCAATACCGCAAAGCCCGCCATCAAGAATGACGGCGGCGATGACCCGCAGCTGTGGGCCCGCAACAAGTGGCGTGTTCGCCCATCCCGACAGCGCCGAGGCCAAGGCCGGGGCGTATGTCGGATTGGTGGGGGAAAACTACATATTTAGGAGCAGCCTTTGCGGGAGCATATAGAATGCTCCCCTACGATACAGGAAAGTTCCACGGCATCCCCGTAGGGGCGGATTCCGTATCCGCCCGCCATTGCAAAATGTGTAAATATATAGGAGGCAAAACCATGAAATCATCCAACATCCCCGAGGTCAAGCTCGGCATCATCGCCGTCAGCCGTGACTGTTTTCCCATCGCCCTGAGCGAGAAGCGCCGCGCTGCCATCTCTGCCGCCTGCGCCGCCAAGGGCACTGACCTGTACGAGTGCAAGACCACTGTCGAGAACGAGCACGACATGCAAAAAGCCGTGGCCGAAGTCACCGCCGCAGGCTGCAATGCGCTGACCGTATTCCTCGGCAACTTCGGCCCCGAAACGCCCGAAACGCTGATTGCCAAGCACTTTGACGGCCCCTGCATGTTCGTAGCGGCAGCCGAGGGCGACGGCCGATATGATCAATGGGCCGGCGGAGATGCGTACTGCGGTATGCTGAACTGCTCCTACAATCTCGGCATGCGCCATCCTGAAGGGCTATATTCCCCGAGTATCCCCGTCGGCACGGCGGACGGAAATTGCCGACAAGATCGCCGAGTTTGTGCCGATTGCCCGTACCATTGCTCGGGCGTGCGTGAATTTGAAAATCATCACCTCGGCCGCGCCCGCAGGACTTCTTCGCCTGCAATGCCCCCATCAAGGGCCTGTATGAGCTGGGTGTTGAGATCGAGGAAAACTCCGAGCTTGACCTGCTCGTTTCCTACAAAGAGCATGCGGGCGACCCGCGCATCGCGGACGTCTGCAAGGACATGGCCGCCGAGATGGGCGAGGGGCACTATTACCCCGACCTGCTGACCCGCATGGCGCAGTTTGAGCTGACCCTGCTCGACTGGGCCGAGAACCACAAGGGCAGCAAAAAGTATGTTGCTTTTGCTGATAAGTGCTGGCCCGCTTTCCCGTCGCAGTTCGGGTTTGAGCCTTGCTACGTCAACTCCCGCCTTGCCAGCCGCGGCATCCCCGTGGCCTGCGAGGTCGATATTTACGGTGCCCTGTCCGAGTACATCGGCATGTGCGCCTCCGGCGACACCGTCACCCTGCTGGACATCAACAACAGTGTGCCCAAGTACATTTATGATGAGGACATCACCGGCAAGTTCAATTACAAGCTGACCGATACCTTCATGGGCTTCCACTGCGGCAACACGCCGTCCTGCAAGATGTGCAGTGACCGCGCCGTCAAGTACCAGCTCATCCAGCACCGCCTGCTGGAGCCCGCCGGCAGCGACCCCGATTTCACCCGCGGCACGTTGGAAGGCGACATTGCGCCGTCCGACATCACGTTCTACCGTTTGCAGTGCGACAGCGAAGGCCAGCTGCGCGCCTACATCGCTCAGGGTGAAATTTTACCCGTTGCAACGCGGTCTTTCGGCGGCATCGCCATCTTCGCCATTCCCGAGATGGGCCGTTTCTACCGCCATGTCCTGATTCAGAAGCGCTACCCGCACCACGGTGCCGTTGCCCTTCGGTCACTATGGCAAGACGCTGTTTGAAGCGTTCAAGTTCCTCGGCATTGCGGACATTGCCTACAACCAGCCCAAGAGCCTGCCGTATCCCACAGAAAATCCGTTTGCATAATAATAAGGGAAAGTAAAGAAGAGCTGCGTATGAATCAGCAAGGATCGCAGAAGATCGACGCTTACCGGCGTGCCAGCAGCTATCCGGCAGCCGGTCAGCTCTATCTGCCGGATAACCACCCTGCTGCGCCGCCCGCTGAAGCGTGAGGACGTCAAGCGCAAGCTCATCGCCCACAAGAACTGCATCCACGAAATCGGTCAGGATATGCCCGAAATTTTGGATTGGAAGCGGCATCTGCCGGAGAAGTTCTACACTTTTTAAATTATAAATCATTCTTCACCGCAAAAAGACGGTGCGTTCACCCTTGGCCCCTCTGCGAGGGGCTCCGCCCGCAGGCGGTGGGGAGAGAACTGTACGGTTGCCCAAAATATTTCGGGCTATGGCAAGGTTTTCTCCCTCCACTCCTTCGGGGCACCGCTCCCCCTCTGGCGCAAGCGCCACCTCCCCCGTATCGGGGGAGTCTGTCTCGCAGAGGGAGGCAAGAGCTTTTCACTCCGCCCACATCAGATGCCGCTCCGCGACGACCTGGGCGTCCAGTGTGCGCGGACCTGCCGTAAAGCGCACGGTCACGCGGCGGCCTGCAACGCTTTCCACAGTGCCGGGGCCAAAGACGGCATGCCGCACATGGGCACCGACGGCGGTGATGCTGTCCACATCCACAGGCGGCAGCGGGGCGCGTGCCGCGGGCGGGGGTGTGCGGTGGCCCGCAGGCTCGGCGTCGTGGCGTTTGCGGTGGCCGGGCAGACCGGACAGCACCTCATCCACAAAGGTCGAGCGCTCCGCCGCGCAGTCAAACAGTACCAGCTGCTGCCGCGCGCGGGTCATGGCCACGTAAAACAGCCGCCGGTCCTCCTCATACTGCTGTGTTTCGCCGGGCGTGCGGCAGCACAGCTCCGGCTTGGCGGGCAGGATGCCGTCCAGCACATCCAACAAAATGACCCGGTCATATTCCAGCCCCTTGGCCGAGTGGATCGTCGAAAGCAAAAACCTGCACCCGGGCGGATTTTCATGGTTTTGTATGATGCTGCGCAGCTTTTCCAGCCGCCGCAGCAGGTGCCGCGGCGTCGGCTCCTGTGCGCCGAGCATTTTCCAGCACGGCCAGCTTCGTGCGGTCCATGCCGTTTTTGTCCAGATATTTGCCGTAGCCCAGCTGGTCGGCCAGGAACCGCACCGCATCGTCCGCGGCCATTTTGGGCAGACGCGCCAGACCGTCCGCCACGTCAGCCATGGCGGCGCGGGTGCGCGGACGGATGCTGTCCTCATTCAGCAGGGCCGTCCAGCAGCCCTGCCCGTACTGCCGCGCCTGATTGCAGGCAAACAGCGCCTGTGCGCGGGTGACGGGCACACCGAATTTGTAGTAGCAGCGCAGAAAAGCTTCCCCATCCGCGGGGTGTGCGGCCAGCGTGAAAATATCGGTCACATCGCGGACGATCTTGTTGGTAAAAAAGGTCTGGTCCACTGCCTTGCAGGCGTAGGGGATGCCCCGCCGCTCGCACAGGTCGATGATGGGCAGTGCGCTCTCGTGGTTGCGGAACAGCACCGCCGTCCCGGTATCGCAGTGCTGCGCCGTCTCAAACAAGAATGGCAGCTGATCGGCGCGGCGCGGCACGGTGACGATCTGCAGCGGTGCGCCGGGGCCCTGCGTCGGCGCGATAGTCTTGGGGCGGCGATAGCGGTTGCGCGCCACAAAGCGGTTGGCAGCCTCCAGAATCGGCTCTGTGGAGCGATAGTTCTGCTCCATCAGCAAAATCTGTGCGCCGGGATAGGTCTTTCAAAGTCCATCAGCGCCTCGGGGGTAGGCGGCGCGGAAGCCGTAAATGCTCTGGTCCTCGTCGCCGACCATAAAGATATTGCCGCTTTCCTGCGCCAGCACGCGGATAATTTCATGCTGCACCTTGGACGTATCCTGCGACTCATCGACGCAGAAATACTTGTACCGTTTGCGGAACGCCGCCGCAACCGCGGGCGCACCGCGCAGGATTTGCAGTGCAAAGCAGAGCTGGTCGTCGTAGTCCATTTTGTGCGCGGCCTTCAGCGCCTTCTGGTAGCCGCGGTACAGGTCGGACAGATTCTCAATGTCGGTTTCCAGCTCGTCCAATTCCGCGTCGGTCAGGCACATATTTTTAATGTAGGTGATGGCCGTGCGCAGATCCTTGACCGTGCTCTCGGCGGGGTACTCGTGGTTTGTGTCCTGCCATAGCCGTATGAGCAGCGGCGTGGTCTCGCTCTCATTGCGGATGAGCTCCGGCGGGGTACGGCCATACATGCGGCTGTACAGCGCGATGATGCGCGCCGCCACACCGTTGATGGTGCGGAACTCCAGCCGTGCGGCCAATTCGCCGCCGAACCGCGCCGCGAACCGGGCGCGCATCTCCTGCGTGGCGGCGACGGTGTAGGTCATTGTCAGGATGGCTTCCGGCGCAATGCCGCAGACCTCGGTCATATAGCCCAGCCGGGTGATGAGCACGGTGGTTTTGCCGCTGCCCGGCACCGCCAGCAGCAGCACCGGGCCGTTGACCGCCTCCACCGCCGCGCGCTGCTGGTCGTTCAGGGCCGCCAGATGGGCCGTTTCAAATATAGCCTTGTCCATGGCAGCTCCTTTCGTGCAGTACAAATCACCGCGCAGCAGGGGCCGCACATGTGCGGCCCGCAGCTTCACGGGGGACGCCCGCTTATAGGCAGGCCGCGGGCCGGGCATGCCCGGCCCCTACAGTGTTTCCCTATTGTACCATACATCCCGCACAAAAGCAAAGCTCCCCGCCGGATCAGCGGGGAGCAAAGCTGTTACATGCGGTCCAGCGTGCCGATGTCTGTCAACCTTGCAAAGTGTAAAAACCTGCAGCATTTCAGCCCGCGTATTTTGTCACCCCCGAAGATCTTGGATAAACGCGCACACTGTGGTACAATATGTAAGAAAGAGCAAACTCCCCATAACCAAAGGACGTCACCATGAAACAAGGCAATTTGAATATACGCTGCACCGAAGATTACGCGGTGCTGTACTGGGATAAACCCGCCGCTGCACCCAGCGGGGCGGAATACACGGTCTCCCTGAACGGTGAGGCCATTGGCCGCACAGACCGCACCCATTTTACGATAGAGGGGCTGAGCTACGGCAGTGCCTTCCGGGTGGACGTGGTCAGCGGCAGCTACTGCATCGGCTCGGCCACGCTGCAGTTCGGCAGGGAAAAACGCCGCATCGACATTACCGCCGCGCCCTACTTCTGCAAGGGCGACGGCCATATCCTGAACACCGACAATTTACAGCGGGCCATCAACGACTGCGGCGCGGACGATATTCTGTACGTGCCGGCGGGCGATTTCCTGACCGGCGCACTGCGGCTGCACAGCGATCTGGAAATATATCTGGCCAAGGGCGCGGTCCTGCAGGGCACAACGAACATTCACGACTATTCGCCCCGCATCCCCAGCCGGTTTGAGGGCACCGAGATGCGCTGCTACTCAAGCCTTTGAACGCGGGCGACATGAACCACAAGACCGGCCCGAACTGCCGCAATATCATCATCCGCGGCAGGGGCACGATCTGCGGCGGCGGGCAGGAGCTGGCCCGCAAGATCATTGAGGACGAGCGTGCCCGCATCAAGAGCTTTCTGGACGACAACCGGGAGCTCGTCGAAAGCTGCGAGAACAGCGACACGATCCCGGGCCGCGTCCGTCCGCGGCTTATCAATTTAAGCAACTGTGAGAACGTCTGGATCAGCGGTATCACGCTGAAAAACGGCCCGTCCTGGAACGTCCACATGATCTACTGCGACGACATCCAGACCGACCACTGCACCTTTGTGTCCGAGGGCGTCTGGAACGGCGACGGCTGGGACCCGGATTCCTCGACGAACTGCACGCTGTTTGCGTCGGAGTTCTCCACGGGGGACGACGCTGTCGCCATCAAGAGCGGCAAGAACCCCGAGGGCAACGAAATCAACCGTCCCTGCGCGCATATCCGGGTGTTTGACTGCCGCAGCGACTGCGGCCACGGCATCTGCATCGGCAGCGAGATGAGCGGCGGCGTGGAGGACGTGCAGATCTGGGACTGCGATCTGGCGAACTCGCTGTCCGGCATCGAGATCAAGGCCACGCCCAAGCGCGGCGGCTATGTGCGCGGCGTGACCGTGCGGGACTGCATCACGCCCCGCGTCATGCTGCACAGCGTACCGTACAATGACGACGGTGTGCCCGCCGGTGCCCCGCCGAAGCTCGAGCACTGCTTCTTTGAGCGGCTGACCCTGACCGCCGAGGTGCTGGACCATGACCGCAGCCGACACGATGCCGCCCCGATCGAGATCGCGGGCTTTGACAAGCCGGGCTATGAGGTCGAGGACATTGTCTTTAAGGATATTACCATCACCAAGCCGTCCGTCGCCCTGCCGCTGGGGCTGTGCAAGGGTGTGACGCTGAGCAATCTTGCGTGTGTGAAGGAATAAGCCTAAAGCCTCCCTTTGACAAGGGAGGCCCTTCTCCCCACTTTATGAACAAATCTTAAAACTTCCTTACACCCTCTTGCACCGCGGTGCAGGAGGGTGTATTATTATCATGCTTTAATAATTAACACATGCCAACTATTAACAGGAGGTGTTCACCAATGGGCACTGAAGCCCCTTATCTGAGCGGGATGTTCCGCTTTGTGGCGCGGCTGCACACACTGTCCAAGCGCGGGATGCGCATGGCACTGGCCGGGCAGCCCAAATGCCGCTATGGGATGCTGCAAAGTCTGTACAATCTCATTGAGCAGCACGGCCGCGACGGCGCGATCTATGTCTCGGACATTGCGCGGCAGATGCACCAGCCTATGCCGGCGATTTCCCGCGGGCTGCGCCAGATGGAGCAGACCGGCCACATCGTCCGCGAGACAGACCCCAAGGACCGCCGCAAGACGCTGGTGCGCATCACCCCGGCAGGGGAGCGCGCCCGCAAAGCCAATGAGCAGGCCATGAACGACTACTTTGCCCGCATCATGGCGCGGCTGACCCCGGAGCAGCTGGCGCAGGCCAACGCCGTAAAGGACGCTCTGCTCGCCGCCATCGAGGCCGAGAACGCCGCTATGAAAACCGATTTGAAAGGAGAACCCCCGCATGACGAAATTTTTTAAGCAGCTGGGGCGGCACTGGGCGGCCTGCCTGGCCGTCGTTGCGCTGCTCATCGTGCAGGCATACTGCGATTTAAGCCTGCCCGACTACACAAGCAAAATTGTGGACACCGGCATCCAGCAGGGCGGCATTGAAAGCCCCGTGCCCGACACCGTCCGCAGCACAACGCTGCAGGCGCTCGAGCTGCTCATGTCCGAGGACGACGCCGCACTGGCGGACGAAGCCTACTCCGACCCCGACGCGGACGGTGTGCGCACACTGAACCCGGACGCGGACACCGCCGCGCTGGAAAATGCGTTCACAACGCCGGACGTTGTGCTGTACATGGCCGCGGCGAAGAATGCCGCCACTGCCGCCGGTACCACCGACACCGTGATCCCCACGGCCTATGACCTCGACGCCGTCGCCACGCAGCTGGCCGCCGCGTCCCAGGCCCCGGCGCACGGGAAATGCTGCAGAGCCAGCTGACGGACGGTCTCGCCCAGCTGGACGAACCGTCGCCGACAGCCTGTCCAGCCAGGCCATGCTGCTCGTCGCGCTGGAATATGACGCTCAGGACATTGCCCATGACGTGCAAATGTCCTATCTGCTGCGCACGGGCGGTCAGATGCTGGCTTTAACGTTGCTCATGGTCGCCGTGGCCGTCGCCGTAGGCTTTATTGCGTCCCGCGTCTCCGCCGCCATTGGCCGTGACCTGCGCCGCGACGTGTTCAGGACGTCGTCGGCTACTCTAACGCCGAAATCGAAAAATTTTCCACTGCTTCGCTGATTACCCGCACCACGAACGACATCCAGCAGGTGCAGTTCGTCTGCGTGATCCTGCTGCGCATGGTAGCCTACGCGCCCATTTTGGGCATTGGCGGCATTATGCACGTTGCCAGCGGCAACACGGGACTGGAATGGATCATCTTTGTGGCCGTGGCCGCACTGCTGGCGCTCATCGCCGTTTTGATGAACGTAGCCATGCCGAAATTCAAGCAGATGCAAGTCCTGGTGGATCGGCTGAACCTTGTCAGCCGCGAAATCCTGACCGGCATTATGCCCATCCGCGCGTTCAGCCGCGAAGAATTTGAGGAAAAGCGCTTTGACAGGGCCAACACCGACCTGATGAAGACCCAGCTGTTCACCAACCGCACGATGGTCGCCATGATGCCGTTTATGACACTCATCATGAACGGCACGAGCCTGCTCATCGTCTGGTTCGGCGGCAAGGCGATGGATCTGGGCAGCATGCAGGTGGGCGAGATGATCGCGTTCATCACCTACACGATGCAGATCGTCATGTCGTTCCTCATGCTCTCGATGGTCGCCGTCATGCTGCCCCGCGCCGGTGTGGCTGCGGACCGCATTGACGAGGTCATCAAGACCCCCTCGACCATCCATGACCCCGCTGCGCCCAAGGCACTGCCCGCGGACGGCACCCACGGCGTTGTGGCGTTCCATGACGTCAGCTTCCGCTATCCCGGCTCCGACGAGGACGCGCTCGAGCACATCAGCTTCACGGCCAGACCCAGCGAGACAACGGCCATCATCGGCTCCACGGGCTGCGGCAAATCTACGCTGCTCAACCTGATCCCGCGCTTCTACGATGTGACCGAGGGCAGCGTGACGATTGACGGCGTTGACGTGCGCGACATGACCCAGGCACAGCTGCACGACGAGCTGGGCTATGTGCCGCAGAAGGGCGTGCTGTTCAGCGGCACGATTACATCCAACCTGAAGTTCGGCGGCGACCACATCACCGACGCCGACGCAGAGCAGGCCGCCGAGATCGCCCAGGCCACGGAGTTCATCTCCGCTAAGCCCGAGGGCTTCGACAGCCCGATTGCCCAGGGCGGCAGCAACGTCTCCGGCGGGCAGAAGCAGCGCCTTTCGATTGCCCGCGCCATTGCCAAGCACCCGCAGATCTATCTGTTTGACGACAGCTTCTCGGCGCTGGACTACAAGACCGACGTGGCGCTGCGCCGTGCGCTGAAGGCTAAAACCGACAACGCCACGGTCATTATTGTGGCGCAGCGCATCTCCACCGTGCTGCACGCGAACCAGATCCTGGTGCTGGATGAGGGCCGCATCGTCGGCAAGGGCACCCATGCCCAGCTGATGGAAAGCTGCCCCGCGTATCAGGAAATTGCGCGCAGCCAGCTGAGCCAGAAGGAACTGAATTTGCAGAAGGAGGGTGAGTGATATGCCAAGACACGGACGCATGACGACGGAGCGCGCCAAGGACTTTCAAGGGCACGCTGCGCCAGCTGCTGGCCGCCATGAGCAAGTATAAGCTGTCGCTGGTCGCGTCATTGTTTTTGCTGTTCTGTCAACCATTTTCAACATTGCAGGGTCCGGAAGATCCTGGCCAAGGCCACCTACGGCGCTGGCCACCGGCTGGATCGCCAAGCTGCGCGGCGTGGGCGGCATCGACTTTGCCTACATCGGCAAGGTGCTGCTGTTCCTGCTGGGCATGTACCTGCTGTCCGCGGCGTTCAGCTTCATTCAGGGCTGGCTCATGTCCGGCCTGTCGCAGAAGGTCTGCTACGACTTCCGCGACCGGATCAGCAAAAAGATCAACCGCCTGCCGCTGGCCTACTTTGAAAAGCGCACCGTCGGCGAGGTGCTGTCCCGCATTACAAACGACGTGGATACGCTGGGCCAGAGCCTGAACCAGAGCGTGACCCAGCTGATCACCAGCGTTGCGACGATGGTCGGCGTGCTCATCATGATGCTGTCCATCAGCCCTAAAATGACGCTGATCGCCCTGCTGATCCTGCCGGTCTCGTTGGCGCTGGTGCTGGTGGTCGTCAAGTTCAGCCAGGAGTATTTCAAGGCGCAGCAGGCGACACTGGGCGTTGTCAACGGTCAGGTCGAGGAGGTCTACTCCGGCCACAACGTCATCAAGGCGTTCAACCGCGAGGCCGCCGTGCTGGACGACTTCAACGCCGCGAACGATAAGCTGTACGAATCCGCGTGGAAATCGCAGTTTTTGTCCGGCCTGATGCAGCCCCATCATGAACTTTGTGGGGCAACCTGGGCTATGTGGCCGTCGCCATTCGTCGGCAGCATTTTTGCCGCAGCGGGCGCATCACATCGCGTATCAGGCGTCATCAGTACGTCAAGAACTTCACCCAGCCCATCCAGCAGCTGGCGCAGGTGTCCAACATGCTGCAAAGCATGACCGCCGCCGCCGAGCGCGTCTTTGAATTTTGAACGAGCCCGAGGAGGACCAGCTGGCCGACCCCGCCCGCCGCGCCGACCCCGCCTGCATCAACGGTCAGGTCACGTTTGACCATGTAAAGTTCGGCTACACGCCGGAAAAGACCGTCATCCACAATTTCAGCTGCAATGTCAAGCCCGGCCAGAAGGTCGCCATCGTCGGCCCCACCGGCGCGGGCAAGACCACAATGGTCAAGCTGCTCATGCGGTTCTACGATGTGGATTCCGGCGAAATTTTGCTGAACGGCCATAACGTCAGGGACTTTGACCGCAGCGACCTGCGCGAGGGCTTCGGCATGGTGCTGCAGGATACCTGGCTGTTCAAGGGCACGATCATGGAGAACATCCGCTATGGCCGTCTGGATGCCACGGACGAGGAGGTCATTGCCGCCGCGAAGGCTGCAAACGCCGACCACTTTATCCGCACGCTGCCCGGCGGCTACCAGATGGAGCTGAACGAGGACGCCTCCAACGTCAGCCAAGGCCAGAAGCAGCTTTTGACGATTGCCCGCACGATTTTGGCGGACAACCGCATCCTGATCCTCGATGAGGCGACATCGAGCGTCGACACCCGCACCGAGCAGCGCATCCAGACGGCTATGGACCGCCTGATGCAGGGCCGCACGAGCTTCGTCATCGCGCACCGCCTGTCTACCATCCGCGATGCCGATTTGATCCTGGTCATGCGCGAGGGCGACATTGTCGAACAGGGCACCCACGACGAGCTGATCGAAGCCGGCGGGTTCTATGCCGATTTGTACAACAGTCAGTTTGAGGATGTGACGGCTTGACAAATTGACGCAGGTTGGTTCTAATGTAAAAAATGCCTAAAGGCTTCCCCCTCGGGGGAAGCTGTCCGCGAAGCGGACTGATGAGGGCAAAGCTCCCGCAGCCACCCATTTATGAGCAGCATCCGCAGGGTCGCCCGCATCCGGCCCTGCGGGCCGCCTTCCCCCGCGGGGGAAGGCTTTTCTTTTATTGACACCCCTGCTATAATAGTAACCAAAGGGGGCATTACCTGTGGATTATGCAAAACTTACGGCGCAGGCGCGGCAGGCTGCGGAAGAACTGCTGCAGGCTGCGCATCTCGAGACCGGGGACATTTTTGTGGTCGGCTGCTCCAGCAGTGAGATCATGGGCGGGCGCATCGGCAAGGATTCCAGCATGGAGGCTGCCGCTGCCGTGCTGGCGGGCGTGCTGCCGCCATTGCAGGAGCAGGGCGTCTATCTGGCCGCCCAGTGCTGTGAGCATCTGAACCGTTCTATCGTCATTGAGCGCGAGGCCGCGAAGGCCAACGGCTATCAGATCGTCTCGGCCATTCCGCAGCCCCACGCGGGCGGCAGCTGGGCCACGAACTGCTGGCAGCGCTTTAACGACCCCGTCCTTGTGGAGGAGGTCAGGGCCGCCGCGGGCATGGACATCGGCGGTACGCTGATCGGTATGCACCTGCGCCGCGTGGCTGTGCCGGTGCGCTTGTCAATGGACCACATCGGGCAGGCAATTCTGCTCTGCGCCCGCACCCGTCCGCCGTTCATCGGCGGTTCCCGCGCCGTTTACAGTCAGGAGGAAGTGCGATGATTCCCGAAGCCCAGAAGCAGCAGATGGCCGAGGCCGTCGCGAAGATCCGTGAGACGATGGCTGCTGCCGCCAAGGCCGCAGGCCGCGACCCGGCAGAGGTGCGCCTTTGCGCCGCCTGCAAGACCCGCACGGTGGAGGAGGTGCGCTACAGCGCCGACCTGCCCATTGACCTTTTCGGTGAAAACCATGTGCAGGAGCTGGTCGAAAAGACCGACGCGAACGCCTACAACGGCAAGCCCGGGCACTTCATCGGGCATTTACAGACGAACAAGGTCAACAAGGTCGTAGGCCGCGCCGCGCTGATCCAGAGCGTAGACAGCACGCGCCTTTTGGATAAGATTGATGCCGCCGCGGCCCGTCTGGGGCTGGTGCAGGACATTCTCGTCGAGATCAACATCGGCGAGGAGGCCAGCAAGAGCGGCGTGGACGCCGACAGCCTGTTCCCGCTTTTGGAGGCTGCCGCCGCCAGGGAGCACATCCGTCTGCGCGGCCTGATGGCGATCCCGCCCGCCGACGCCGACGACACCGAGACCCGCCGCTTTTTTGCACAGATGCGGGAGCTTTTGGCCAGAGCCGACGCCCGGCACTATGACCGGGCACAGATGAACATTCTGTCCATGGGCATGAGCCACGACTACGCCGCCGCCCATCGCCGAGGGCGCGCCATTG
>ENA-OPYX01000917-OPYX01000917.1-human-gut-metagenome-genome-assembly--contig:-NODE-917-length-16595-cov-4.814914_pt1 | contig 16595 bp, 7 predicted proteins | sample MGYA00242639_ERZ504486 | MGnify/ENA primary metagenome ERZ504486 (study PRJEB26092, sample SAMD00036296) | human gut metagenome | host: Homo sapiens | study: EMG produced TPA metagenomics assembly of... | reverse complement strand
TACTGGACATTGACATCAAGGCGGCAGCCGAGGCTGCGCTCGGCAAGGAGCTGACGCAGAATCTTCTGTCCGTGGTTTTTGACTACGATGGAAACCTCTGGTTTGCAACCGGCGGCTTCCGCATCTATCCCGAGCGTGAGCAGCAGGGCGTGCTCGGCTACATCGCCCACTCGGCGATCGAGGCGATCCTGAACGGAGAGCAGGCCGACCTTTCGAAGGCCGTCTCGTCTACGGGCTGGCGCTCGGCGAGGGCGCGGAAACGGGATTGCCGCCTCCAAGGACGGCGCGGTCATCCTGACAAACCAGAACTGCTATCTGCTGCGTGCCAATAACGGTGTCGAGGCTGTCTGGTGCACACCGTATGAGAGCGTCGGCGCGAAGGTCAGCGGCGAAAACGACAAGACCACCGGCGGCGGTCTTGCCTGGGGCGGCGGCTGCTCTCCGTCGCTGACGCCGGAGCTTGTGATGTTCACCGACAACGCGGATCCAGTCAAGCTGCTGGCGCTCGATATGAAGACCGGTGAGATCGTTGCAAGCATGCCGGTGCTGGATGATCTGCCCGAGGGCTATCAGGTGGCGATTGAAAACTCTGCCATCGTCTATGACGACAGCGAGGGCACCGTCAGCACCATCGTCTGCAACTGGTTCGGCGCAGGCAGCGCAGGCCTTGCTGATCCCAACAGTGACTCTTCCATCCAGAGCTACGCCAACATCTATGATACGAACTGGCTGACAAAGGGCAACTGCATGATTGCGCCCGGCGTCGAACGTGTCGATACGGTCAAAACCGATTCCGGCTATGAGATGAAAAGCGTCTGGTGCCGAAATGACTTGAGCGACACGTCGATTATGAAGCTCTCCACCGCAACCGGCTATATTTACGGCTATGTGCAGGATCTGGAAAGCGGCATGTGGCAGTACATCATTCTGGACTTTGCCACTGGCGAGACGGTATTCACCATGGACATCTCCAACAAATATGGCTACAATAACATGGCTATCGGTATGTATGCCGGAAACAGCGGCAACGCGCTCTGCTGCCCGACGGGCTATCTGGAGCTGCTGTGCTTGCAGGACCGCTTTGTGTATCTTCCCGAAATGCCCTACCGTAAGGTCGATCTCGACAAGTCCGCGCGAAACACGCTGTCGCAGGCGCAGTTTGAACAGGATGGCGGCGAAGGTACGGTCGCGAGCTGGCGCAATACTGTGACGGTCGAAAATGTTCATCCCAACACGACGGTCTCGTTCCGGATGAACAATCTTTCCGGAAGCGCCGCTGATTTGAAGCTCTATGCCTACGGTGCAGACGGAAAGCCGGCGGAGGTCAGCAAAGAGCTGTGGACGATCACGGATGAAGCAGGCAGCGCCGTGGATACGCTTTCTGACGGCACACTGTATGAGCTACGTGTGAGCGTTGCGGACGGCGGCGCGTTCGACCTGAGCGAGGCGGAAAAGGAAATCAAAATTTCCGTTGTACTTGCAAAGTAAGACTCAAGGAAGGCTCCGGCGCTTTTGGCACCGGAGCCTTCCTCAGCCTGTCAAAAAACCACAAAATCACCCCCGTTTCTGATATAATGAAAGAAACGGGGGTGTGCGCCAGTTCGGTGCCAAATATATTTTCTTTATGGGGTCTGACCGTGCGCCCAGTTAAGGGCATATAATCCGGTAGGTGGAAATCCTGTCAAATAAGTTGCTAGCCACAGCATTTGAAGCGAGTCTTGGGTGTATGACGGTAACGGCATATGCTAAGCGTAGACAGAAAGGTAATGGGGATAGCTATAGAGCACCGAAATCCCATAAATCAGAGCGCCGACTTTGTGGTCTGGAAGGAAGGCAAAAGAAATGCAGGTAGTCGGAGGCCCGAAAAGTACTGATGAAGGCATGAACAAAATAAATGCCGGAGGGAAGTCGAGATAGAACTGTTCCTCGCAGTTTTGGCCTGCGAAACTATATCAAAGAGGAAACATTAGCTATACACAGAGATAGGAGAACTAATGGAAACGAAATTGGCGAGAATATCACAATTATCAAAAGAGAATCCAGACATGGTCTTTACGTCACTGGGACATCTCATTAACAAAGAGATGCTTCAGAGTTGTCATCTTCAAATGGATGGGGAGAAAGCTGTAGGAATCGACGGAGTTACAAAAGAGGAATATAGTAGAAACCTGGATGAGAACATAGAAAATCTGGTAGAACGTTTAAAGAAGAAATCCTACAAATCCAAACCGGCAAGACTGGTAGAGATACCAAAGGATAATGGAAAGACGCGCCCTCTCAGTATCTATTGTTATGAAGATAAACTGGTGCCGGAAGCACTGCGCAGGATACTGGAAGCGGTATTTGAACCATTGTTTTATGACGAAATGATGGGATTCAGACCTAACAGAGGATGTCATAGGGCAATCCGTAAACTGAACACGATGCTGGAAAGAAAGCCGACCAGTTATGTGTTAGATGCGGATGTCAAAGGATTTTTCCAACATCTCGACCATGAATGGATTATCCGCTTCATAGAATCAAAGATTAAAGACCCTAATATCACCCGGCTTGTCAGGCGTATGCTGAAAGCAGGGATTATGAACGACTACCAGTTCGAAGCAACAGAGGAAGGAAGCGGACAGGGTTCTGTCTGTTCACCGGTCATCTCGTGTATCTATATGCACTATGTACTGGTGTGGTGGTTTAAAGAGGTGATAACTCCAGCATTTCGTTATAATGTTATGAAAAGCCTTTTCTACTGGCTGAACAGAAGAAGCCAGAAGAAAAGCTACAACTGGGTAGAGTTTCTGAATATGATTGATAACAGTTACCCGTTAGTAAGAGCAAAAATATATGTCAGTGTATACGATTGAAAAATGTGAACGATTCGTTTCGCAAAGAGCCGGATGCGGGAAAGCCGCAAGTCCGGATTCTGCGAGGGGCGTACGACCGTAAGGGGTGCGTCTACTCGACCCGTGGATGCACAGAAAAAGGTTAAAAGAACCATTCTTTCAGCTTTACGGTGAGATGAAAGGTAAGTAAAGTATAATTTTTTGAACAAATAAGATAGAAAACATATAAAGTACAGAACGGATATTCGATTTGTTCTGTACTTTTTTAGTGAATTTATATTTAACTTGTCAAACTTCCGAGCAGTAACGAGCGTGGTAACAAATTTGTTGCAGAATACAAGGAATGCTTGCATTTTTGAAAAACGATGGGTAAAATAGAGAACATAGATGGCAACAAAAGAGTGGAGATTAAAATGAAGAAAAAAACAGGAAAACGGATCCGGTGTGGTAGTCCTGCCGGAGCGATTTTTGTTCTGGGAGTGCTGATCCTTGTCGTGGGCGGAAGCTTCGCGGCGTACACTAATTTTCAGAGCGTAAAGCGTGTCGTGTCAACAGGAACACAGAGCGATACAATGTTTGGTTCGAATTATCTGTCACTGATAAGACTGACGGATGAAAATCCTCCGGTAAAACGGATTTCACTCGTAGAAAGCGACAATTACTATACCATTATGGTAATCGTGTGCAATTATGTGTGGGGCGATGAGACTCTTTATAACCCGAAGAACATTACCTACACAGTCAGTGCAGTCCTGACTGCCACAGACGGCGGAGAAAACCTTCCGGATGGAATTAAAGAAATCACGATGAGCGGGAATAGTTTTGATACGAATGGAACATGTACCCTGAAAGACCAGAAACTGGCAGCGGGAAAAGCAGAAAAAAATAGTTATTCCTTCCGGATTCCAAAAGCGTTGAAAGACAAGATCAAAATCCAGATAACGGCGGAACCGGATTCCAGTTCGGCAGACGCGGTCAATTCACAGAAACTGGCAGCAATTCTTTCGTTTGCAGATTACAAAGTGACAAAAAACTGGACAGGAAAATTCCTTGATTCAACAATTAACAAGAGCCCATTGGATTACGATGCATTCAATTATGAAATATCAGGAAATGGAGAAGGAAAGGTGGCGGTCACCTGGGATGATAAGCTGCAGCTGAGCAGCTGGACTGTAATAGGCGGGAAGAATACCACGGTCCCGGAGCAGGGGAAGCATTCGTATGTATTTGATGTGGACGCTTCGACAACCGCGATCCAGTTCCAGTTTTACAGAAACCCGGACAAACCGTTAGAGGAGAAAGAGAATAACTGGATTTCTTTTGGAAGTCTTGTTACTGTTTCCTATCAGGAAAAGAAAGCAGAAGGGGCAGAGTGAGTTAGAAAAATGAGTGGATTATAAGGTCTCCTACTATTTTTACAGGCAGGATAGGATTGATGAAAATGAGAGTACGTAAAAAGATAAACTGGATGAAGCGTATGGTAGCGGCCGGAATGGCAGTCTGCATGGTACTGACGACACCGGCATCGGCACTGGCAGGGACAGGGGCAGAAGAAGGCACGGAAACGCAGACCATATCGGAAGAAGCAGCGGGCGAATCCATTCTGGATACCGGGGCAGGCTCTGTGGATGCAGGGGAAGATGGCGGAACCGGAGGACAGACGGAAAGTACAGAGCAGAGCGGGACAAAAACCGGGACAGACAGCACGGAACCATCAGAAAAGGACGGCGAGACAGAAGAGACAGGGTCTGCAAAAAAAGACAGCGAGACAGAAGAGACAGAATCTGCGGAACAAGGCAGCGAGACAGAAAAACAGGATCAGCAGAAAAGGAAACACAGCAGGACAGCACAGATTCTGCCAAGAGCAGCAGCCAGATAGACGACACAGCAGCGTCAGAAAGTGCAGAGCAGAAACCAGAGTCCACGTCTGCAGAAAACGAAGGCCAGAACCGGCAGGACGGCAGCGATGCGGAAAACCAGGCAAATGCCGCATCCGTAGCGGCGGATGCGGGAAATCAGACTCCGACGCTGACACTTGAGAAAGCGGCTCAACTTGCTCAAGATGATGAAGCTGCAAAAGACAAATTAAAAGTTGATGCAAATACCGTGACAATAACGGTAACAGATGGAATCGGATTAATCCTGTTATCCAATGTGAAGCCTTCCGAATATAAAAAGTATACAATAAACCTGGTTACAACTTCAGGATGGGATCTTACGGGAACGGCAGAGATTAAAGGGCAGACTTATAGCTTTCTGGGACTGGGTGATGATGCCGATCCGTATGAAGGAAAATTTGAATTTGATAAAAAAACAGTAGCAGAAAATTTCTCAATAACCACGACGAAAGCACTGTTTCATGCGCTTTCAACGAAAGCAGATCTGGATCCGATTTCCTTTAGCATTTCAGGGACTTTTTCCACCACCACGAAACCACTTTTGGCAGAAAAACTGAAATATAGTGAAGATCGTAAAAAATTAACTTCAACGGTTGTACTTAGCAATTTGAATTCTGATAGGATACAAGAAGCAGCAATCGGCGGTTTGATTGGCACGATGGAAGAAGGCAGCAGTGCAGAGATAACTTTTACAAATAATTTCTCAAACTCATTGAAAGTCAGCGGAGAGAGTCATACAGGTTTATTCTGTAATACGATGGAACCGGGCGCATCCCTGACTGCGACTTTTAAGAATAATACTAAGAAGACGGTTAGTGTCGAAGCAACCGCATCAGAAGCAGATGCGGGTGGATTTGTCGGCCGGATGAAAGCAGACAGTCAATTAACGATTGCCGGAACTTCTGCAGCGCAGGTAAGTTCTGCGTCCGGAAAGGCCGGAGGACTGGCCGGAAGCGTGACAGATGGAAAGATCAGCGTTCAGGCAGAAAATGGAGAAAACGAAGCGGCTGCCGGAAAGTTTGCGTTTGCGGATACCCTTACGTTAAAGGCAGGCAGTGAAAAAGCAGCAGGCGGACTGATCGGAGCGTATTCGGTTACGAAAGGCGGCATAGATAACGGTACTGACAATTCAATCAGCTACGATCTTTCTGAATATGAGTTTCACGGCATTGCTGTTTCCGGCGGCAAGGATGTCGGCGGATTATTTGGCGTGCTGAAAAACACCAGTACAAGTTCCACTACCGTGGCTGTCTCAGGAAAGACGACAGATGCCATCACGACAAAGGTGATCAGTGAGAGCGAAGTGAAAAATCTGGGCGGACTGGTCGGAGCCTATGATACTGTAGCTAGTACAGATGGAAATAGTGTAGCCGTTATGCAAAATACACTGGCCATAAAAGGAACTTCCAACGCTGCTGATTCAGATATCAGGGCAGTTTCCACAGGTGGAAGTAAAGCAAGTACCACGTATGGTGGAGTGATCGGTGCTGTATCCGGCAGCAGTTATGTGGAAATCGAAAATGTGTCTGCTTCCACAGCAGATATGAAAAACAGTAATACCACAAGTGTTGGCGGTCTGGTGGGAAAGCTGAATGACGGTTTCCTCAATGTGGGAAATGTGACAATAACTACAGCAGATGATAATGATCTTGCAAACGAAGCAGATCAGGTGGAAGGTCATGGCGGTCTGATTGGTCATCTGGTAAAGGGGGTACTGCGCCTTCACGGAGAGACAAATTTAGAGAAGCAGAAGATTACAACTGCTTATAACCATGTAGGACAGATTGTGGGATGCAATGAAAATGGTCTGATCTATGCTCTTGGAAATGGTAATAGTCTGGATGCAGACGGAAAAGGCTGGAGCCTGACCCGTTATTCCGGTACGGATCGAAGCGGCTCAGATATTGGAAACTGGGGAGCTGTGATTCGACTTGGGGGAAATCTGTCTGAAGGTGAAGATGGAGTCTTTACCTTTGATGAAGTAGCTCATACTGTTACGATAAACAGTTCTGTAGAGAATGGAACTAAGGCGGATATCAATGGTGCAAATCAATTTGCGGCATATGCGCTGGCATTTGAGTTTTCCAAGACCGATACGGAAAAGACGGAAAAGACGGAAGCACTGAAGCTTGAGAGCGAGGTGGATCGAACCCAGAAACAGACAGTGCAACTGACCGGAGATGTGGATCTTACCAATACAGGTATTATTGGCATCGGCAAGGATAATATAGAGAAAGATAAGAAAGCACATCAGTTCAAAGGAACGCTGGACGGCAGCAATCATACGATTACATTGGATATTGGAGCTACATATGGCAAAGATATTTCTGGAAATGATCTTGCAGCCGGACAGCTCTATGCAAAGCGAAGCGACCAGCGAGATACGCATTACAGTCTGGCACTGATTCCATTTGCCGGGGATGTAACCATTTCCAAGCTTACGATTAATGGTAATGTCATCTGCAAAATACCGAAGACGGTAAATCAGGAAGTAAAAGGCATCAAATATCCAGCATTTGTCGCAGGGGCAATAGGCCTGGCAAGTGGAAAGACAGAATTCAACCATGTTACAGTAAATACCAAGAGTTCTGTAACAGAAGAAGCAACAGATGCAAAGAAGCTTCTGGCTTGGCAAGGAGGATTTCTGGCTCGATGCGAAGGAAGTACGTTAATCTTTACAGATTGTACATGGGGGAATACAGCGAGCCTTGATGATGAACGTGATACTGACAACCACAGAATCGGCGGTCTTGCGGCGGAAGTAATGGGGGGCTGTACCGTAACTGTGCGTAACACGACCTTAAGCGGTTTCATTACATCTGCATCGCAATCCAATGCCTATGTCGGCGGTCTGATCGCAGTCAGCCGTGGGGAAGATTCGAATAATGCGGCAAAACCCAGCACGATAGCGGTTTCTAAATTATCGGTAAAGGGTGAGACGGTCACAACATCATCAGACATAACCAGCGGCGGTCTGCTGGGCTACCAGTGGAAGAATACGAATGTTAAGTTTGCTGCGAATGCCGGAGTGACCATATCGGGCTCGACGCTAAATGCATGCACTGCCCAGTTTGGTGGACTTGTCTATCAGGCAACCGGATACTGGAATGCAACCGCAAAGGACAGCATCGTATTTACGACAGACACAGATAAGAAAAAAAATACCTTTACAGGAAAATCAGAGAAAGAGAATCCAAGTGGTCTGCTGGTGGGAACCGGTCTGCTTACAGAAACGAATGCAGATCAGACCAAGACAACCTCTGCCCTCTATCTGGAAGTGGGCACATGGGGAAGTGCGGCGGATTCCGCTTATAAAATTAACGAGGGTGCAGTTGCCCTGAACATCGGCAATTCAGAGTACTTTGATGAACTGGCTGGCATTACCAGATTTGATGATGCCGGAAACAGCAATGCAGTGGTTTCCCTTGCAGTACATGACAGCAGTGAAAAAGCAGCTTTGATTGATAAGGACAGTACAACGACAAATACATACACGGGTCAGATAGAAAATTATAAAAACACAAAGACAAGATACTACTACAACCTGGACAGCTACAGAAAAGACAAGTATACAACGAATCTTAAAAATATCACTTCGGAACCGGATTTAGTTTTGTGGAGTGCAGCCCAGTATGCTGCAGAAAATATCAGAACGTGGTTCAGGGAAAAAATCACCAGTACACCAGATAATCCTTTTGTGACAAGCATATCCGGAAACCTGAATCTGGATGGATATTCGTATTATCCGGTGACACCGCTTACCCCGGTACATATTGGCTCGGAAAGTAATACTGGTTCAGATACAAACCTGACCTTTGCCTACGATGCGATGAATACGATAGAAGAAACAAATAAATCGTTCTCGGATGCAGAACATCAGCATTACCTGATGCAGCACGGATTGCTCTATAACACTTCTCATGGTGTGCTGGTAAATAAGACTTCTTTTGCGGGTGTGGTAGGAAAAGAAAAATTTAAAAGTGAAGAAAATGCAGACGGTTCAGACAACGGTACACAATATAATTCCGGTGCACTGATTTATGGAAGTGTCATCGGAAATCCGATCAGCAACATTGTTGGAATCAATCTGAAAAATGTGACATTGGATGGAATCAGAGTGACAGGAGTGGAAAAAGGCAATGATACCACCTATGCGCCACTTCTGATCAATCGAATTGCAAAAGCAGCAAAATTGACCGTAGATAAGCTCTCCACCAGTGAGAAATATATGACAGGAGAAGGTGAGAATAAAAAAACTGCGTATGCTGCAACCAGTCTGGTCGGCTCCGTCGGTGACAAGACAGCATCCAAGCTGACTCTTTCATTTTCCGATATTGCACTGGACGGACGTGTAAAAGAAGATTCAGAAAAATCTACCTCTGTGTGGAATAATGGAACCACGCAGGTAGAGTATCACACGACTCATACGATATTTACCAGGGCAATCCTTATGGAGTACTTTATGTATTCTTCCGATGGTTCCGGTACGTATAACTTTAACAGTACCGATAATAAAGTTACTTATGGTGTGGAGCTGACGAATACAGAGACAACTGGTCGAAATCCGGATAAGCAGTATCAGTACTATGATGCGGACAGCTATATCACAGATGAGAAGGATGCAAACGCGAATGAAGCTTATGTGAGAGAAAGATATAAGGACACGAATTTTCTTCGTTATGTCAGGGTAGCACAGAATATTGAAGAAAGTACATATGAGCTGGATATCAACCAGAAATCTACTGGTCTGCTGAACGGCTGCGGTACCTATGGGGATCCGTATATTATTGAAGACGCACTTCAGCTGAGTTCACTGGCTTCTTATATCAGCACCCCGGGCAGTATTTCAAACTTCCAGGTAGTATTTAATTCAAAAGTTCTGGACAGTCAGACACAGACAGTTGAGAACTACCATACGCAGGGGAATGCTATTTCTGCTACTACTACAGGCACGGATATTACCTATACATGGGAAAATAATGCATGGAAAGCGGATGGAGCAACAGATACAATAGATACAGATAAAGCAACCAGCTATCTGTTAAATGCGTATTACAAAATCGAGAAAGACATTACGATTTCCGCAGAAACCTTCAGCGGACTTGGTACACTGAAGAATCCATTCAGCGGTGTGATTGTTGGTTCAGCTGATAACGGCAATTCCATCACTGTAAGTATGAAAGGATCGAACGGGAACAAAAACAGCTTCGGCGGTCTGATTGCCTACAGCCGTGGAAGCGTAGTAAAAGATCTGACGGTGGACTATTCAAATGCAAAGATTCAGATGCAGGCTGCAAATTTGCCGGGAACAGAGGAAAATCCATTCTTTGGCGGAATTATCGGTTATTGCATGGGTGGTGATACCATTATTGATCATGTGTCCGTACAGTATAATGAAAATACAGTATCATTTAGCGGTAACTATGAAAAGTTAATAGCTGCCGGAGGATATGTCGGTCTGGTTGGTGGGGCAACCCACGTAACCGAAAATACTGACTATGAAAAAACCGGCGGTGGAGTAGTTTTCCGCAATATGGATAACACAACCAATACTTTTACGGCGGTATGTGCGGAAGCGGCCGATGAAAAGAAAACAGTAAAGATGTTAAAGGAGGATGGTACACCCGATGGTAAAACAACTACTGAGGGCGGTAACTATTTCTATCGCAACCCCTATGTTGGCCGTGTATTAGATGGCTATGCATGTGCAGAAAAATGTACTGTAAATAATACCGATAAAAACTATACCATTCCAAGTTTACAGGAAGGGACAAGTGACCTGACGGTATCCGAGAAAAATGGCGTATTAAACGCTACTGTAGCGTCGGCACAGGGACTGTGGCTGCTGTCCGCGATTGTAAACAGTGGCGCAGGAGCGATGGATTCTACAGGGAGTTATATGGATGTAGACGACGAGGTGGTTGATGCGTATCAGTATGGAAAACCACGTACTGCGACGTATGAAGGAATCGGAACAGATGCAGGAACAGATGCAGGTACAAGGCTTGCAGATGAAAAATACTGGGGTGGAAATGCAGGTTCTGCAGGAAGTGATGGTGCAAAAAACAGAGTTTCTTATCTGGTGAAGAACTATACAACAGGTACCACAGCAGCAAGGCTGGCAGGAAAGAGCAGTGATACAAAGACAGCTACGAATATCCCGGTTAAGAATATCCCGGTTAATCTTACATTCAGCGTAGAAAGCATTGATATGACTGCTTATGGCAATGGATTCCGGGGAATTGGATGTAGCTATGGGGAGAATAAGGTTGTTTGGAATAAAGATTGCAGTATTCCAAAAGTATATCGGCGGAATCTTCTGATAAAGAACATTTCTGGTAATGAAAAAAATGCCACAAAGATTATATTAGACATGAATCAAAATGAGTACAGAATCGAATATACAGATGGTTCATGGCGAAATCAGGGAGCAGGAGTATTTGTCGATTTTCATTTTACAAAAGAGTGTAGTGTGAGCAATCTTGCAATATCAGGAAATGTTAAGATCGGTCTGTTTAATAAAACAAATTCAAATTTGTGCTCTGTGGAAGAATCAGATAACAAAATAGGTGTTGGTGGATTCGCTGCGAGAACGGCCAATTCTACAGGTACGGTTACTTTTTATAAGTTTTCTCTGAAGAACATTGATGTATATGGTGGCACAATGACAGGAGGAGCCATTGGGTATATTGATGGATATAATAATTCTAAGAGAAATGTAACTTTTAGCAACTGGTCTATTGAGAATGTAAATGTATCAAAATGGGTTCAGAACGATGGCAGTTCGGGTGGATTAGTTGGATGGAATGTTGGATATGGTACTTTGGAAATCACAAGAGATTCTAATGAGGATGTTAATATCAAGAATCTTAAAGTTACTACAATTTCAGATAAATATAAGACAGCAGCAGCAGGAGGCCTTGTCGGCGCTTGTGACTCTTCTAGTGTGAGTATTGAAAATGTGAATGCAAATAATGTGACGGTTACCGGAAATAATGTTCGAGATATTGGTGGTTTGATTGCAGGCAACAGAAAGGTGACAAATATTAATATTGACATTAATGTGACTGTGACTAGCTGTGTCCTACATTCGATTGAAGTAAACAATCCGATAGATAGTAGCGAAGCTTCTACAGGAGGCATAATTGGATATCATAATAATCCATTGGCTATTTTTGGGGTAACCATGGATTGTAATTCAAAGATTAACGGACAGCAATACACAGGTGGTTATGTAGGTCAGTCAAAAGCCAAGGTTCAGATCATGAGTTGTTCGGAAAAGGATACCTATGTAAAGAGTGATAAGCGAAACTGGATTGGCGGTTTTATTGGTTATCAGAGTAGTGGATATACAGCAACATTCCAAACATGTAAGGAAGAAAAGGTGAATATTCTCGGGCGGTATGTTGGTGGTCTTGTCGGAAACAATGATGGGAATATACTTGCATCGAATGTAGAATTTAATCAGGTCATAGCAGTTACTAAATATTATCAGAAATACAATGGAACTTATGATGCCAGATGTGCAGGATTATTGACAGGATCTACAAATAATATGTCTAATAGTAATAGTGTGAAAGGCTACAATATCCTTGCAGAGTCGTGCAAAGTCGGATATGCTGCAAATCCAAAAGTTGAAGATTTATCAGGTGCGTTGATTCAGCTTATAACCGATGTAGGATTCTGGATTGGAATAAGTGGTTCAAATGATGCAATCAATCTGACAGCAGTTTCTGCCTCCGGTACTGTTTTACCACAGAAAGACATTGGAACTCAAAAAGGTTCTGCTACCATCATCTACGCCGATGCCACTGCCACCAAGAGCTACCAGCCAACCGACTCCACAGCGAAACCATCCTCTTCCGCCAGCCCATGGGTAGATGTCAACCCGAAGAGTGATGTGCCTTTTGCAGATGGAACAGTTATGACCGGTAATGCGGCAGGAACTGGAACAGCCAAAGCAATTTTAACCGAACTGGGCAGTGCCTCTCATGATTCAGCTTACTACTGGAATGTAGACGATAGCACGAAAATCAGTGTTGCAAAACTATTAAGTCTAACAAACGACGCGTATCTTACAACTTACAGAGTCGAAGAAAACGCAACTACAACGATAGACGAAAATGTTGACTTCCCGGTGCTTGTTGTAAATAATACCGCAGATGTAGATGAAATAATCTGGGACTATATTGCGGCAATGACAAATGTGAGCAATGGAGATACGGCGAAGAAACAAAAGAGAGACATTACAGCAACGAGTTATAAGTGGGACAGCAATCATAATAATTTTGCACCTCAGACAAATGCAAGCTTAAGTGTCAGCTCAGGAAAGAAGCTTTCCATCACCCCGAATGCATATGATAACCAGTGCAGTCAGTTTACCTTGCTGGATGTGACCTACACAGATCCGACAGACACTACAAACCTACATGTTTTCCATCTGTACATTCCGGTGCTTGTGAACAAGGTTCTCTATATCAATTTCAAAACAAGGTTTCTTGCAGGAACGGATTACTGTGCATCGGATTATCCTATGACAGATATAAGCAGAAATCATTATGCAACCGCAGACTTCAATGAACCATTGACGGCATTGATAGAATACAGCTATGAGAAAGAGACAGACTGGCAGTCTATGCTGGACAATGGTGAGAATCTGCTGTGGTATTATGACAAGGTTCTGAATCTGGCATCGGGCAGTTCGGGTAATACACAAAACTGCTCCCGGAAGGAACGAAGCTGACGTTGGTAGACAGGCAGACCAAACAGTATTATATTTATACGACAGACGGAAACGAGGATTTGCACAGCTTTAACCTTACAAATATGACAGTGCCAGGCAGTACCGGTCAGGGTCAGACAACTCAGAAATTCGCTCCTGTTTATATCTGCGATTTACTCGGGCTGAAGGCAGATCTGGTGTCGGAAGCGGAAGATGGAACAACCTATTATGTGAAGGAGACAGATCCGTCCAAAGCAACGGTCAGAATCGGCACAGACTATTACCGGAAAGCGGAAGAAAAGGACAAAGATGCAGAAAAATATCGGATGACAATACCAGGAACGGATACTTCTTTGAATTCACAGAAATGGAAGGAAGAGTACTATCTCACCATTCAAATACCAAAGACAGATGGAGTGCCCATTATAAACAACCGATTGTATGCCGCAACAATGTCACGCAAGGAAGGTACGCTGCCGGCTGTTATTAAATCGGATAAGAAGGCGGATAGTTCTGCTTACGTAGTATACAATGGAGTTCAGCAGACGTTCAGTATTTCCACCAGCCGTATTCATAATGGAAGTCCGATGGGAGATACTGCGATGGAAAACGGAGACGGTATCAAAATTAAGCTGACAGGTGAATTGTGGCTGACAGAGGCAGGGCAGGCTCAGTTCAAGTCACTTGGACCTTCCGAAGTTTATCACGAGTTTGATATCAGCCTGAAAAAATATTTGGAAAAGGCGGCTGGAATCAATGGTGTAATCGGTACAGAAAACATCCAATATATATATCAGTTTTCAAAATCAGATGGAACAAAAATCTATTCAGAAGAAGGTAAGAATTCAAACGCAGCCGGACTTGAAACGATGTCGCTTCGATATGGAAGCAGCAAGTTGAAAAGTGCATTGGAAGAGGCAGACAGTGAGAAGAATGCGATAACGGTTACAGCTGAAATCACACTTACTTATGATGACGTGGATGGTTTTCCGGTGAGAGGCGCCGCAGATACAGACAGTAGTGGTACATCCGTTGTTGGTGTGTCACGTATTGCCAATACATCCACGCAGCTGCCGATTACAGAAAATAAAAAACCGAAAGAAGATGAAAATCGTTATTACATTACAAACCCATCCAAAGCGATCCTCAGATATTCCAGCGTAGATGGAAGCGGAATCGGAGATACGACGCAGCAGCTTGGAGTCAACCCGAGTGATGCAGCAAAGAACCGTTCCGACATGATCTATACAAGAGCAGATTATGATTATTCCAATGTGGATGCAGAAACTCTTGCCAAGGCTGCAGCCATCCGCTATAAAATGGAATTGTTCCAGAAAAATGAGAATGGAACTTATGATGAAACAAAACCGTTGAAAATTGGATCTTATCTCCAGAATATTGTCAAAGATGCAAAATCAGATGATATTTCCGGAAATGGTGATAAAGCATATCAGTGGAAGAACGATTTTGTATCGGACGATACGAAGCACCAGTTTGCGCAATTTACCTTTACGCCATTGACCGGCGGGAAATTTGAAAAAGAGCAATATACTTATGCAAATTACAGAGTGCGCCTGACTGCGGTTCTGCTCGATAAAAACGGAAGTGAACTGGATGGTACGAAAGCAACGGATTATATCATCTATACCAATGCCCGGATCTATCAGGATATGATAGACAATAATTAAGCGATCCGGCATCAGACAAAATGTTGCCGTTCGCCGGAAAATGGCGGACGGTAACAATAAAAAATGGGACAGAAGCGAGGTGAAAAGGGATGCGCTGGAAAAAAGGAAAAGAAGAGCTGACGGCAGAAGAATACAGACAGAAAGCGCAGAAACAGATAGAGCTTCTGAAAAACCAGTGGAAAATCTTTTTCCGGACGGGAATTATCGTTGTTGCAGCTTTCATTGTGATGATCGTTGCAAGTATTGCATGGTTTGTCAGCAATACCAGGGTCGCTGCGACTGGTGTTGCTATCCGGCCTGCGGATATGCCCTTCGATCTTGCCGCGGCAGGGACAAAAAGTGATGAAGATGCAGATCGAGGCATATATGACAAACTGCTGACAGTATCCCCTGGAGCCTTAAGAGAGATAGACGGGAAAAAATACTGGTCTACCGATGGAAGCCACACTTCCATCTGCTGGGCTGTTACACCGGAAAGCAATATGAACAATACGGGTGAGGATGGAAAGCCGACAGGGATTGAGCCGGGGTCTTATGGAAAAAATGACATTTTACATCATTCCCAATAAGAATGGTCCGCTTAAAGTAACGTTAGATCTGGTTCTGACCGGATATCAGATCGCGGATGACAAAAAGAATGAGGAGAATGTGACCCAAAATGATTTAACGGAAGTTACGGATCCGTCGCTACAGCAATTGCTGGAAGGACACATTCTTTTGTTTGCGGGATACAATGGGAAGGCGGGGTGCTATAAAGGCTGGATATCCCGGGATGCAGGAGAGTGGAGTATGAGGCTTGGCAGTGAAACGGAAACGGCTGTCCTTGAAGTAAAGAATGGAAAGCTGACCTGGAATAATACGAATGCCCAAAAAGACACTGCTTATCCGGTTACGATATACTGGATCTGGCCGGAAAGGCTGGAATCGTATCTGAGAAAAGCAGACAGCTATAGCGGGAAAAATCCGCTGCTGTTTCCGGAAAATCTATCAAGTGAGGAGAATGCACTTTCGGCATTGCCGGAGAACCTGTTTGAGACGATGGGCAAAGTGGAGGAGAATTCATCATCGAACCGTTATTTCCGGTGGGAAGATTCTGAAAAATTTCAGGAGAATGTTACAAAAGATACGCTTTCACAGATACGGGAGAAATTCAATCCGGCTCTCTATTCTATGATCGCGGCTTACTATGATTCAGCAGACCAGTATCTTGGGAAAAACGTCCAGTATGTGCAGCTGAAACTGGATGCGCAGTAAAACCGGACAAAAACGTGGCAAAGAAGGAGGTGCTTCCATGAAAGGAGCAGACAGAGAGACAGCAGGATGAGGTCAGACAGGGGAAGCACAGGTATGCGGCTGACGCGGAAAAAACGGGTTGTCATATCTGTGATTCTGACATTCCTCTGCCCCTTCTGGGACGGCTGCCGGTTTTTGCCTGGCTGTATATGCATCGAAG
>ENA-OPYX01000916-OPYX01000916.1-human-gut-metagenome-genome-assembly--contig:-NODE-916-length-16603-cov-3.905742_pt1 | contig 16603 bp, 16 predicted proteins | sample MGYA00242639_ERZ504486 | MGnify/ENA primary metagenome ERZ504486 (study PRJEB26092, sample SAMD00036296) | human gut metagenome | host: Homo sapiens | study: EMG produced TPA metagenomics assembly of... | reverse complement strand
GAAACGGCACTTTTACATGAATTGGGCATTTTTTAGGATTGGACATTCTGGAACGACATATTCTGTTATGTCTACTCCTCAAGCTAAAGGGCAACGAAAAAGATCTTTATTTGAAGATGATATAAACGGTATAAATGCTATTTACAATAAATAAAAAGGAGAAATATTATTATGAAAAAATCTATTTTAAATATAATCAGTTTAATGTGTTGTCTCACAATAATGCTCACTGCAACATCTTGCGGAAATATGCAAAAAAAGAAGAAATAGTCGTTGACGGTATTATACCGTTAATATCTGAAAGTGAGCTTATTTTACGTTCAGACTTAATAATAGAGGGTACTGTTTCAGAAATCATGGACAGTAAATGGAGTAATCCCAATAATGAAAAAGGCGAAAATTTCAGAAATGTTCTTCAGACAGACATAGTTGTAAACATTGATAATTACCTTTTCGGCGAACGTGACGATAATCAAGCTATAGTAAGAATAGATAAAGGCGAAGATGAAAACACAATCGTTTCTTCCGACGGTTATCCTGACTTTGAAGTTAATGAAAAAGTTTTATTATTCCTTTCAAGAGATGACAGCGACATTGCAACCGATGAAGACTATTATGTTTTAACAGGTATGCGACAAGGAAAATACGACCTATCAGAATCAGAAAACTCACGTTCGAGTAATACTATCAATACTTATATAAGTTCTATGGAAGTCGATAACGAAAGAGATACCGAAGTTATAGATGAGTTAAAAGACAAGATTGAAAAAGAACATAATATGCACCCTAACTATTCGGATGAACAAAAGCAAAAACAAATTGAAATTGATAACGAAAACAAAAAATTGTTCGGAGAATAATTTTAATTCGAATATTGTTGTAAATTATTGACAAAAACATTTACAAAATGACCTGAAAAATCTCAAGAGCTATACTCTTGAGATTTTTTGTTTTGTCGAAAAAGCAATATTTAATCTCGCTATGCAAATTCACTTATAAAAACTGTTGAATTTTATCGGAAAACAGTATATAATATAATATGTATCAAAATTTTAATACAAAGCGTATTTTAAGAGAGGATAAAGATTATGCAAAATGACAACAGAATCGGTGAAGAATGTGGTGTATTCGCCATTTATGATCCTGACGGTGATTGTGCAAGAACGACCTATTACGGACTTTACGCACTTCAGCACAGAGGACAGGAAAGCTGCGGTATCGCGGTAAATAACAATCGTGACATTACTCATTACAAGGATATGGGACTTGTCAACGATGTATTTAATGACGAAATATTGACAAAACTTGACGGTAAAATGGCTGTCGGTCACGTTCGCTATTCGACAACAGGCGAAAGTATGCGTGAAAATGCTCAACCGCTTGTACTTAGATATGTAAAAGGTAATATCGCCATTGCCCACAACGGCAACCTCGTAAACAAGGACGAATTGGCACAAGAACTAAGCGTTACAGGTGCTATCTTCCAAACAACAACAGACACAGAAATGATTGCTTACACAATCGCCAAAGAACGTCTTAATTCAAAGAGCGTTGAAGAGGCGGTTGAAAAGACTATAAATCACCTTGTAGGTGCGTTTTCACTTATCGTTATGAGTCCGCAAAAACTTATTGCCGCTCGTGACCCTTGGGGTTTCAGACCGCTCTGTATGGGTAAAAAGGGCGACGCTATTGTTTTCGCCTCGGAAACTTGTGCTCTTGACAGTGTGGGTGCGGAATTTGTCCGCGACATTGAGCCGGGTGAAATTGTTGTCGTTCAAGACGGTAAAATTTCCACTATCAGAACTCACGTCGGCAAACAGCCACATACAATGTGTATCTTTGAATACTTATATTTTGCACGTCCTGACAGTATTATCGAAGGACAGTCTGCACACGATTCACGTATGCTTGCAGGCAAATACTTGGCACAGGAATTTCCTGTTGAGGCTGACGTTGTAATCGGTGTACCGGATTCGGGACTAAGTGCCGCAATGGGTTATGCAAAGGAATCGGGAATTCCTTACGACATCGGTTTTGTAAAGAATAAATATATCGGCAGAACTTTCATTCAGCCGTCACAGGCAATGCGTGAAAATTCCGTAAGAATTAAACTTAACGTACTGAAAAGCACAGTTGAGGGAAAGCGTGTCGTTATGGTTGACGACTCAATCGTAAGAGGTACGACTTCAAAGAGAATTGTAAGCCTTTTACGTCACTTCGGGGCAACAGAAGTTCATGTTCGTTCATCTGCTCCGCCGTTTATGTTCCCTTGCTACTTCGGTACAGACGTACCGTCAAAGGATCAGCTTGTAGCCTGTAACTACACCATGGACGGAATTAAAGAACTTATCGGTGCGGACAGTATCGGATTTTTAAGCGTTAATTCTTTGAAAAAGATTATTCCTAACGCAAAATGTCAATTCTGTGACGGATGTTTCTCGGGTAAATATCCTGTTGATGTTGACTGATAAAATTTAATAAGAAAGAATGAGGTAAATGATTACTGACTTGACAGAGGGCAAACCCTCAAAAATATTATGGAGCTTTTCGATACCTATGCTTTTGAGCGTGGTATTTCAGCAACTCTATAATATAGTAGACAGTATCGTAGCCGGAAAATTTGTAGGCGCCCAGGCATTAGCTGCTGTGGGCGCCTCTTATCCGATTACGATGATTTTTATGGCAATAGCCACAGGTGCAAACGTCGGTGCGGCTGTTATTATTTCGCAGTTGTTCGGTGCGAAAAATTTTGAAAAACTCAAAACTTCCATTTTCACTTCAATAATTTCAATGACTGTACTTGCCGCAATTCTTACAATCTTCGGAATTGTTTTCTGTTCGGGAATGTTAAAAATGTTATCCACTCCCGAAAATATTTTCTCCGACTCAATGACATATCTTAATATTTACATAGGCGGATTGATTTTTCTGTTTCTGTACAACATATGCACAGGTATTTTTACCGCTATGGGGGACAGTAAAACTCCGTTGTATTTTTTGATTATGTCGTCAGTCGGAAATATAATTCTTGACCTTGTTTTCGTAATTGTATTTAATATGGGCGTTGCCGGAGTCGGCTGGGCAACGTTTATTGCACAGGGTATATCTTCCCTGCTTGCATTCGCCGTACTTTTAAAACGCGTTCACGGTATAAAATCGGGGACATATAAAAAATTTTCAATCCGTATGCTCGGACATATTTCAAGAATTGCAATACCGAGTATCTTGCAGCAAAGTTTTGTATCGGTCGGAAATTTATTTATACAAAGTCGTGTAAACAGTTTCGGCTCTGACGTTATCGCCGGTTACAGTGCAGCTATAAAGCTGAATACATTCGCTATAACAAGTTTTTCAACGCTCGGAAATGCAATGTCAAGCTATACGGCACAAAACACAGGTGCGCGAAAGTTTCTCCGCATACCTGAAGGACTTAAAGCAGGTATTGTTATGCTTATCGTTGTTTCTCTGCCGTTTTTCATTGCGTATTTCGTATTCCCGAATACTATGATGAATATATTCGTAAAAAGCAGTGAGACAGGTATTATAGACGTAGGAAGAATATTTTTAAAAATCGTCACACCGTTCTATTTTGTAATTTCCGCAAAGCTTACATTTGACGGTATTCTTCGCGGTGCGGGACGTATGAGGGCGTTTATGGCAAGCACGTTTACCGACTTGCTTTTAAGAGTTATTCTTGCGTATGTTTTCTCATACGCACTTAATTCGGAAGTCGGAATATGGCTTTCTTGGCCTGTCGGCTGGACTATCGCCGCAGTTATTTCGGCAGTATTCTATTTTATTTATTATAAAACAACAATCAAAAACGGTGCAAATTAATTGCACCGTTTTTTAGTTTTCCTCAATATGAATAAGCATTTGTTCTATAATCTTTTTAACGTGGTCGTCATCAATCGAATAAAAGGCATTTTTACCGTCACGGCGTGACTTTATAAGTCTTGCCTGTTTTAAAGTTTTAAGCTGATGACTGATAGCCGATTGACTCATACCGAGTGCGTTCGCTATATCATACACACACAATTCCTTATCAAACAACGTCCATAAAATTCTTATTCTTGTACTGTCGCCGAACACCTTAAACATTTCCGACAATTTATCCGTTACATCTTCGTCCGGAAGTTGATTTTTCAATCTATCTAAAATCTGCGGATTATATTGACAGGTACTGCATTTATCCATTTATCTTCTCCTCTTTTCGGTCATATGTTCATATATTCATATTATACCCTTTTAATCTTGATTTGTCAAATCGCTTGAAAAATCAGATATTAATTTATAAAAATCAGAATTCATTATTAAATTTACCCAAATTCTTTTTATAATATGATAAAATATAACTTAGATACTTTGAAAAGGAGGATTTTAATACACTATGAATAAAAAGAAAATCATTTCGGCTATGCTTACAGTTGCAATGCTTGCAAGTTCGGCGGTTTCCGCACTTGCCGCAGAAGTAGGCGAAAGCCTGAAAGTCGGCGATTACACAGAATCCGCCGCCGAAACACAAAAATTAATCGACTCACGACCTGATATTCAGCGTCCTATGGAAAATCTAAACAGAGGTGCTGTTGCCGTAAGAATGGACGGCTATACATATATTTCGTGGCGTTGGCTCGGCACTGAAAGTGCGGATACGAGATATAACATTTATCGAAGTTTAACAGAAATGTCCTCATACGGACAAAAAATAAATAACGAACCTCTAAATGCAACAAATTTCACCGATTTATTTATCGCAAGTGACGATACACAGTATTTCATTGTACCTGTTGTAAACGGCGAAGAACAATGGGACAAAGTTGGAGCAGTTCAGCTTTGGGACAACAATTATATGGATATTCCAATCCAAAAGCCTGAAAACAATAAAGTAAACGGTGAAGAATATTCATATACACCGGGTGACGCGTCTGTCGGTGACCTTGACGGTGACGGCGAATATGAAATCGTATTGAAGTGGGACCCGTCAAACGCAAAAGACGCCGCACAGGCAGGTTTTACGGGTGAATGTATTCTTGACGCGTACAAGCTTGACGGTACACGTCTATGGCGTATAAATATGGGACCTAATATTCGTGCAGGCGCACACGATACGCAGTTTATGGTATACGACTATGACTGTGACGGTAAAGCCGAAGTTGCTTGCCGTACGGCTGACGGCACAATCGCAGGTGACGGCTCTGTTATCGGTGACGCAAACAAAAACTATGCCGTTGTAAGCAACGGTAAAAACCTTACAGGTCCGCTTTATCTTACAGTATTCAAGGGTGAGGACGGCTCTGTAATTGATACAGTTGACTATGACCCGCAAATCACAGGCAAAACCGCAAGCGGTCAAAAATGGGATATAAGCTCTTGGGGCGATACATTCGGAAACCGTTCCGAAAGATACCTTGCCGCCGTTGCATATCTTGACGGCACAAGACCGAGCATGGTTTTTGCAAGAGGTTATTACACAGGTCCTGAGGGTGAAACAGGCGGCAGAACAGTTATTGCAACATACGATCTTGTAGACGGCAAACTTGTTAAGAAATGGCGCTTTGACACAATGGATTACAACAATAAATATATAGGACAGGGCAACCACTCAATGAGTGCCGCAGACGTTGATTATGACGGTTGCGATGAACTTATATACGGTGCGCTTGCAATAGACAACGACGGCAAGCCTATGTATTCGACAGGTTTGGGACACGGTGACGCACAGCACGTCAGTGACCTTGACACGTCAAGACCGGGACTTGAAGTTTACTCTTGTCACGAAGAAACTCAAGCAAAATACAGCTTTGAAATGCGTGACGCACGTACAGGCGAAATACTTGTCGGCGGCGAACAAATGGGCAGTGACAACGGTCGCGGCACATCTGACGACATAGACCCGCGTTATCCGGGTTGCGAAGGCTGGTCAGCCGCAGGAATACTTACCGCCGCAGACGGTACTGTCATTTCAACAAAATACACTATGCCGGCAAACTTCCTATGCTATTGGGACGGCGATTTAGGACGTGAAGTTCAGGACAACATTTACATCAGCAAGTGGAAGCCTGAAAAAGAAAAGGTTGAAACTATCTTCACAGCCTCCGGCTGTACTTCTGTAAACGGTACAAAGGCTAATCCGTCACTTACTGCCGACCTTTTCGGCGATTGGCGTGAAGAAGTTATGTATCCGCTAAAGGACGGCAGTGCTTTGAGAATTTACACAACCACTACACCGACAAGCTACAAAATTCCTACACTTATGCACGACATTCAATACAGAATGCACGTTGCATACCAAAACGACTGTTACAATCAGCCTACGCACCTAAGCTATTATCTTGGTTTTGACACTGAAAATGTACCTGTACCGCAGATTTATACAGTAGGCAACAATGAAAAAAATCCCGACCTTGCAAAGAAGTCTTGGAATATAAACGATTTATACAGCGGTGAAAAGGTTGAGCTTGTACTTGACACACCAACAGCACTTACAAACGGTGTTCCGAAACGTGTTGATAATGACAGCACGGACGTTGTACCATACCTTGACGAAAACGAAAGAACTCTTGTTCCGTTGAGATTTATTTCTGAGTCATTCGGCGCAGACGTTGAATGGGTGGCAGATACACAGGAAATCAAAATCAACGGCGACGCCGTTACAATGAAAATCGGCAGCAACGATTATACTGTAAACAACGAAACAAAAACAATGGACACTGCACCGATTTTGAACAACGACAGAACAATGGTTCCGCTTCGTGCAATCGGTGAAGCACTCGGAAAGATTGTTTACTACAATGATAAATATATCTGCATAAGCGATATTGACTTAAATATGTCGGACGATTTCGCAATGTCAAGAAAATCTACAATCACATCTGCAAAAGTACCTGACAAAATTGAAGTTGTCGCAATAAACGGAACAGGTCAAAAATATTACCCTAACCAACTTGACGTTTTTGCCGTTGAGGCAAGCGACAATGACGGTAACGTTGAAACAGGTGCGGTTGACCTTGATATAAACACGCGTTGGTCAAGTTACGGTAAGAGTACGCTTACGCTTGATTTAGGCGAAGAAAAGGACGTTTCGGGTGTTGCAATCGCAATGTGGAAAGGCAATGAAAGAATTTATCCGTTCACAATCGAATACTCGGTTGACGGCAAGACTTGGGAAACTGCACTTCCAAAAACTCAAAACACAGGTGAATCAAGCGAATTTGAAAAGTATATGTTCCCTGAAACGGTAAAAGCACGTTATATCCGCTACAACGGTGACGGTGCAACAGACCCTGACAAGAATTACTGTCATATCAGCGAAATCGCTGTTCTTGGCGCTGAAGAATAAAAAAAGGAACTGTCGACAGGCTGACAGAGGTCGAGAAATTAGTTCGGATTTTGTGAAAATGAACTCGTCGGCGTACGTGGGTACGTTAGAGTTTATTTTCGCAAAAAGTGCACAGGCAAGCCGTATATCGAAGATAGGCTTGCCTGTTATTTGCTATAGCTATAAATTTAGTTTTAAATACAAAATAATATTTTGCACGTTCCAGACAATTTGTCGACAGTCTGAAACGGTGTTGCAATGCAACACCGGTTTTTTGTTTGAATTGGACAAAACATTTCTATTATGATATAATTAAAATAATATATACTGTAAAGGCAGAGATGATATGAACAGAGTTGTAATTGGAATACTTGCACACGTTGACTCGGGTAAAACTACGCTATCTGAGGGAATGTTATACAGTGCAGGTGAAATACGAAAAATCGGTCGTGTTGACCATGGTGACGCATTTCTCGATTCACACGAAATTGAACGCGACAAGGGTATTACAATATTTTCAAAGCAAGCCGTTATGCGTTTTCGTGACACCGAATTTACTTTACTTGACACTCCCGGTCACGTTGACTTTTCTACTGAAATGGAGCGTACTTTGAGCGTGCTTGATTACGCAATCCTCGTTATAAGCGGTACGGACGGGATACAAAATCATACAGAAACACTATGGCGGCTTTTGGCACGATACAATGTACCTACATTTATATTCGTGAACAAAATGGACTTAAACGCCGACAAAAACGCCGTTCTTGATGAATTGCATACAAGATTTTCGGACGGTTGTATTGATTTTACGCAAAATTATGAAAATGAAGATTTCAGAGAATCGCTCGCTATGTGTGACGAATCTATAATGAATACATTTCTTGCGGACGGTACTGTCAAAAATCAAGACATAAGAAATGCCGTTGTACAAAGAAAAATATTCCCGTGCTATTTCGGCTCTGCACTTAAAATGGAAGGTGTATCGGAATTTCTTGAAGGACTTGAACTGTACACAAGACAAATTATTTACGATGACAAATTCGGTGCAAAGGTATTCAAAATTGCCGAAGATGAGCAAGGCACACGTCTTACTTATATGAAAATTACCGGCGGTACTTTAAAGGTAAAACACTTTTAAAGGGTAACAAGAAAAATGAGTGGTCGGAAAAAGTAAATCAAATCAGAATTTATTCCGGTGCAAAATTCCAAACGGTTGACGAGGCATTCCCCGGTACAGTTTGTGCGGTAACCGGTCTTACGCAGACATATTCCGGTGAAGGTATAGGTTGTGAGCCTGATTCAAAAAATGCCGTTCTTGAGCCTGTTTTGACGTACCGTATGGAGCTTACGGACGGTATTGACGTGCATACAGCACTTACCGAATTACGTCATTTGGAGGACGAAGACCCACAGCTTCATATAATATGGAACGAACAGTTGCAGGAAATTCACGTTCAAGTTATGGGCGAAGTTCAGCTTGAAGTTTTAAAACGAATTATAAAAGAGAGATTCGGTATTGATATTGAATTTAGTCACGGTGGTATTGCGTATCGTGAAACTATAGTTACACCTGTTGAGGGTGTCGGACATTATGAGCCGTTAAGGCATTATGCCGAAGTGCATTTACTTATGGAGCCGACCGAAAAAGGCAGCGGTATGCAGTTTGCGGTAAATTGCAGTGAGGACAGTCTTGACCGCAACTGGCAACGACTTATTCTCACCCATCTAAAAGAAAAAGCACATATCGGCGTTCTGACAGGCTCACCGATTACTGATATGAAGATAACGCTTATCGCAGGACGTGCACACCAAAAACATACGGAGGGCGGCGACTTCCGTCAAGCTACTTATCGTGCGGTACGTCAAGGCTTAAAAATGGCTGAAAGTGTTTTGCTTGAGCCGTGGTACGAATTTCATCTTGAAATACCTACTGAAAACGTAGGACGTGCAATGACCGACATTCAGCAAATGGGCGGTACATTCAGTCAACCTGAAACAATCGGTGATATGACGCGAATTTCAGGCTCTGCACCCGTTGCGACAATGCGTGACTATCAAATGGACGTAACAGGTTACACGCACGGCAAAGGCAGATTAAACTGTATTTTAAGCGGTTATGAGCCTTGCCACAACACCGAAGAAGTGATTGCCGAAATCGGTTACGACAGCGAAACCGATATTGAAAATCCCGCCGATTCGGTTTTCTGTTCGCACGGTGCAGGCTTTGTTGTAAAGTGGGATAAGGTTTACGACCATATGCACATTGACGGTATAAAGCTTGACCAAGACGATGATGAAGAAGAAAACGTCTATCAGCGTGCAAACGACTACATCAATATGGTTGCCGATGATAATGAGCTTATGCAGATTTTTGAACGTACATACGGTCCTGTACGCCGTAAAGTAGCGTCATACACTGTAAAGAAATCCGCCACCGAACAGAAAAAACATCAAAAATCAAAGTCTGTTAAATTAGGTGACGAATATTTGCTTGTAGACGGTTACAATATAATCTTTGCGTGGGACGAACTGAAAGAACTCGCCAAAGATAACCTTAATATGGCACGTGACCGACTGATTGATATTCTTTGCAATTATCAAGGCTTTAAGCAATGCAATTTAATACTTGTTTTTGATGCGTATAAAGTTAAAGGAAATGTCGGCAGTGCCGAAAAAATTCACAATATAAACGTTGTGTACACAAAAGAGGCTGAAACCGCCGATATGTATATTGAAAAAATCACACATGAAATCGGTAAAAAACATCGTGTGCGTGTTGCCACTTCGGATAACCTTGAACAAATCATCATTCTCGGCAACGGTGCGACACGACTTTCCGCAAATGAACTGTTGCAGGAAGTAAAACTCGCCGAAAAAAACTATTATGGATATTATAAATTCAAACTAAAAAAGGAAGTTTCAAAACTTCCTTTTTTAATATTTCGCATTTTAGTAATTGTATGATCCGAGAAATTTATAGAAAAATGTATTCTGTCTTACTTTATCAAGTGCAAAGTAAATTGACGCATCATCAATATTACCGTCAATATCAATGAAGAACACATACTTACCGAGTTCCTTTTTCATAGGACGTGACTCAATTTTAGTCATATTAATTCCGGACTTCGCCAAAAGCTCAATCGCACTGTACAAGCTTCCCGGTTTATTATCAATCGCAAATACGATTGATGATTTATCGTGACCTGTAACTGTCTTATTCGGCGTTTTTTCAATAATAACAAATCGAGTTGAATTATTTGCGTCGTCACCGCAGTCGTGACACAAAATATCAAGGTCATAAATTTTTGCACTGTTCGGTGAGCCGATACACGCCACAGAGCCGTCCGATTCTTTTACACGTTTTGCCGCAGACGCAGTTGAATCGGCAAATTCAATTTTCACATCCGCAAATTCGTGCGACAATAATTTTGAACACTGTCCTATCGGTTGAGGGTGGGAAGTGATAATTTTTATATTCTCTTTCTTTACACCTTTTTTAACCATAAGATTTTCGCTTATATGAAGAATGTATTCACCTGTTATATATAAATCCACATCAAAAGCAAGAGTATCCAAAGTTGTGTTGATACTTCCGTCAATAGAATTTTCAATCGGCACGATTGCCCTATCAATTTCGCCTTTTTCAACCGCCAAAATTACAGAATAAATCGTTGAAAACTCCTTTATTTCTTCTTTACCCTCAGACCATTCCATAGCCGCCTGATGTGAAAATGTCCCGTTCGGACCAAGATAACCTAACATATTAAGTCAATAACTCCCTTCAATAAAACGAAAGGCTGAAATAAAATTGTTCACACAATGTGGGCAACTTCATCCAGCCTATAAATTTCTTATAATAGAATCTTATTTACTGCCTTCGCGATTGGATCAAGCTCTTTCATAAGCTTGTCAAACTTTTCAGGTGTAAGCGATTGTGCGCCGTCTGACGCAGCCTTTTCAGGGCAGTTATGTACTTCAATCATAAGACCGTCAGCACCTGCCGCAATAGCACCCTTTGCAATAGCCGGAACATACTTATATGTACCTGTTGCATGGCTCGGATCGGCAATAATAGGAAGATGAGAAAGTTCCTTTGAAACAGGAATTGCCGAAATGTCAAATGTATTTCTTGTAGCAGTTTCGTATGTTCTGATACCTCTTTCACAAAGGATTACCTTTTCATTACCCTCAGACATAATATATTCGGCAGCCATTAGCCACTCTTCCATAGTACAAGCAAGACCTCTCTTTAGAAGTATAGGCTTGTCGCACTTACCGACTTCACGAAGAAGTTTGAAGTTCTGCATATTTCTTGCACCGATTTGCATAATATCAGCATACTTTGCAACAAGTTCAACATCTCTTGTATCAAGTACTTCAGTACAGATAGGCATATTAAGTTCCTGACCGCTGTTGTACATAATCTTCAAGCCGTCACCCTCAAGACCTTGGAATGAATATGGTGATGAACGTGGCTTGAACGCACCGCCGCGAAGAATGTTTGCACCCGAGGCCTTAACAGCCTTTGATACAGTTGTGAACTGTTCCTGGCTTTCGATTGCGCAAGGACCTGCAAATACTGCAAGCTGCTTGCCACCGACTGTTATTCCGTGACCGATTTCGATAACTGACGGTTCTTTGTGAAGCTCCTTAGATGCAAGTTTATATGGTTTCATAATCGGAACAACGTTTTCAACACCGTCCATAGTAAGAATTTGATTCATACTCAAAAGACGCTTGTCGCCGATTGCGCCGATAACTGTTTTCTTTTCACCTTGAATAGGGTGCGTTTGGAATCCGAACTCGGCAAGTAGTTTTTCAACACTCTCGATTTCCTTTGCCGATGCGGATTCTTTCATAATAATAATCATTTATGTTCACATTCTTTCTTTAATAATTACAACATATACAGTATAGCAAAAAGGACAATTTTTGCAAGTTAGTTTTAAATAATTTCAGAAATATCTGCAAAAACAGCTACCGTTCTGTATTTTCCGTTGTAACATTTGCACTGTTTATTAAAGTACAGCCGCTTTCCGTCACGCGAAAACGACGGATTTGGATGTACCTGAAGTTTCCATGTGGTGTATTCGTCCTGCGATATTTCAAAAGTCGCAATCGGATTTTTGTCACCGCGCTTGTACAAATAAACATTCGGTGCAAAGTCGGGATAACATCTGTCACCGGCAAAATATTTTCTGTCAAAACTTCCGTCCATATGATTTGAAATTCCGCCAAGCACTTCTAATTCCTCTCCGTCCTTTGAAAAACGTGCAATGTAGCTTGTTTCCATTTCAATGTGTCTGCCTTGATTAAACTGACGTGTAGCCATATATGTGTCATCGTCAAACCAAAGCTGATGTACAGGCTTGTCCGCTATCATATGCGTTTTTTTAGTGTCTAAATCTATGCAACCCAACGCACCGAATACAGGGCAGTCCTTTACGCCCAAGCGCATCATAACTGCCGTTGCGGACGGATTTAGCTGAACGTGGCTGACAGACGCGGTATGCTCGTTCGGAGTAAGACCGTGTTTCCTTACCATATTTAAAATATCTTCCTCTGTTGCAACAAGCGTTATTTTTCCGCTTTCAACATCAAGTATGTAAATTCCGCACGAATTAATTTCGGGATAATCGGGATTTTTGTCAAGATATTCTGTCGATATTGAAAACGGATACTTGCAGTTTTCCGCACAATGACTTTCTTTGCCGCGAATTTTGTACTTAACCTCACCCGTATCAACATTGAGTATACGGAATACACATATAGACGGCTCTTTGCCGGCTATGCCCTCAAATTCCACATCACGAAAAACTATAAGGCTGTTTGTTATAAAGGTTGCTGACGGGCCGTTGTGATTGCCGCAGTGTACATCATATACCTTGCGATGATTTTCAAAATCCCTGTCGCATATCCATATTTCCGTTTCAGACTTTGTCAAATCTGCTTTGCGTGCATATATAATTCTTTTTGAATCGGGACTCTCAACCATTCCGCCGTTCATTCCAAGCAATGTCGAACCCGAATAATCACATATTTCCTTTACTTTCATCTCTCTCACCTCATTATATGAATTATACCATAATATTTAGTTGTTTTCAATATTGGTTATTTTTTTCTTTTCGGTGTCGGTAAATCGTCATATATCGCCTTAAATAATTCGGTTAAATATTCTTTGTTGTCAACTTCTTCTATTAAAATCATTTCTTTCGCACCCTCATAAGGTACTTCGTATCGAATGTCAGAAACATAGTCAATAGCCGATTTAACAGGTTTTATAAGCAGTCGGTCGTCATATATTCCCCCCGCAATTCTGCCTTTGTAGTAATAATGTACTCCCCCATCATCGCTCTGTACGTTATTTCCTCTAACTCCGATAATTGTTCTAATATGTATTCTAAAAATTCTTTTCTCGACGCCATCTGTTTCTCCTTTGTTGTATAACTGTTTAGATTTCTTCAATAGTTTTAATTTCAGGAAATTTTATAGATGTCAGTCCACATTTATAACTTTCAGTTTTTAATCCTATTTCAGCGACTTCCGGCTCATTATCCAACGCAGGTGTAAATATTTCACACATTCCCTCTACAATATCACAATCAATGCATTTCACGCTTATTTTTTTCCCTAAATATGTTTCTAATTCTATTTCTGTCATAAAAAATCACCTTTTTTCTATCTTGTCTGTTTTTCAGTGAATATTATATTCTTTTTTCACTTTTTTTATTTCATTTAATATATAATCTTTTCTCTCTTGTTGTTCTATTTTAGACGGCATCATAAATCCAACATTTAAGTCTTTGAATTCATATTCACCCTCAATTTGAATTACAAGCGGAGGACTTCCGTAACACCTTGTAGCTTTATACACTTGTCCGTCTATAACAACATATTCCACAAAAATCGGATCTTCTTTGAATCGTAAAAAGGTATGTTTTAAAAAACACCAACATTTATCCGCCTGCTTGTATTCTATATAAGCATAATCTATGTGATTCAATTTATTTCACCTCATTTATATGGAATTATACCGTAATATTCTTCTATCGATGCCATCTGTTTCTCCGTTGTTAATCAAATACTATTCAGACTTTTTATTAATCTTTGTTTGTCTGTATATATCATCATACAAAAATTGTAACTTGCAACCTAAATCACTCAAATAATCTTGATTTATCATACCGAAATGTATTATAGCATAATCTGCAGCATCCATGAAATCATTTACTGAATTTTCACTCACTATAATACTCTTGGATACATCATACATTTCAACATTCTTTTTATTCCCATCATATACTTCCATTATATATTTTTTGCACAGTTCATATTTATCATTATCAAATTTATATAGCATAGATATTTATTACCTTTTCTCTTATCAATCTTTAAATAAGTATTTTAATCTATCGTTTGTACAAATTTTAATATATACTTATCATAAACGTATTCCACAACCACATTGTATTTTTCATTTTCTGATAATTCATATCCGTTTGTGTTTAATCTCAAAACTGTAATTTTCCGTACCATTGTATTCTTTGTCGCAAAAATTTTCTTGCATTGTACTATTTTCGCCGTAGTAATATCGCCCGATATGCTTTCAATGATTACGTCAGCATTATAACATTTCTTTTTTGTAAGAAGTGTTCTGTAATCTGCACCTGTACCGTTATAGATTTTACTTTCAACAAATTCACTTTTTTGTTCCGACAATATTGTTGATATTGGTTTAGAAATAAACTCCATTATTGGTGTGTTCATTGTTCTTTGGGCTAATAATGCCGCTGATGCGCGAGTAATAGTATCATCATAATTCAAATTTATATCATCTGTAATATTAAAATTTTCAGCATATTTGAAGTAACCATTCGGATATCCTCCAACTGCCTCTGAATAAAAGTCATATCCTATTGATGTAACCAACATTTTTACAAATTGTGCATACGTTACATTATCATTCGGTCGTGCCGTACCATCTTCAAATCCACTTATCACACTGTTACAGTACGCATAATTCCAATACTTCCAATCCCACGAATCCTTTGATATGTCACTAAACGGTAAATCTGAATTTTCTTTTTCTGTATATGATGTTTCATCGCTGAATCCCATCATATCATCAACTATTCTTATAGCTTCAGAGCGCGTAAGTACATTATAAGGTTTAAATGTTCCGTCCTCGTAACCGTTCATAATGTCCATAATCCTTAAAAATCTTGTTTCTTCTGTATCATAATCCGAATACGCCGATACATTAACTGCTACTCCCACTAAATTAGCACATATCACCAACAAACATATTAATTTTTTCATATTTATTTCTCCCTTGCTATTATTTGTTATCATAATATATGTAAAATTATATTTTGTCAATATTTTTTACTAAAATTCAAAAAACTAATAGTAATTAATTTTTAGATAAATATTTATTGGTATATTCCGTTTGTTCAAATATCAATACGTTATCTTTCTTTTAATTTTTAACACAATCGGCAGAGGTATCTCATCATTTAAACCTTTTCCATTAATTTTTTGAACTATCATAATATTGTAAAATCAAATCATCTTTTCCCCAACATTTCGCCATATTCTTGGCTTTTTCAAAACTTAAATTATTAATTTCACAATACTTTTTTATATCGTCTTCCCATTTATCAAATAATTCACTCATAAAAATACCTCAATATTTATGTTTATAATGATTTTCCCTGTTCTCCGGATGTCTGTTCTAAATAATGTTTGTAACTCTCTTGCGCCTCCTTTGTGGCATCGGGCTTTATTACTCTCATTCCATTTGGTTTCCATGCCCAGCAATCGGGATTTGAAGACCAATAAAACTCTAATCTCTTCATTATTTTCATCCTTCTCATCAATAAAATCCAATCAGCATTTGTATAAAAAGGTGTATATACAAAAATAAACCGCATAAAATGCGATTTATTTTATGGTGGACCATCTAGGACTCGAACCTAGGGCCGTCCGGTTATGAGCCGGATGCTCTAACCAACTGAGCTAATGGTCCATAATATTAAATAGATTAAACAGCCTTTACAAGAAAGGCTGTTTAAAATGTTGGTGACCCGTGCGGGAATCGAACCCGCGTTACCGCCGTGAAAGGGCGGTGTCTTAACCGCTTGACCAACGGGCCATAAGTTCCGGCAACTTTCTACTTTCCCAGGCAGTCACCCACCAAGTATCATCGACGTTAAGGAGCTTAACTTCTGTGTTCGGCATGGGAACAGGTGGTTCCTCCTTGCTATCGTCACCGGATCTTCTCTT
>ENA-OPYX01000911-OPYX01000911.1-human-gut-metagenome-genome-assembly--contig:-NODE-911-length-16679-cov-4.279543_pt1 | contig 16679 bp, 21 predicted proteins | sample MGYA00242639_ERZ504486 | MGnify/ENA primary metagenome ERZ504486 (study PRJEB26092, sample SAMD00036296) | human gut metagenome | host: Homo sapiens | study: EMG produced TPA metagenomics assembly of... | reverse complement strand
TGATGCTGTTATCGCTAATAAAGCTGGACAAGAAGCAAATCATTTAGTAACAGTAGCTGGTAAAAAACTGTGAATCAGGAGATATTTTAATTAGAGATATTATGTTACAAGATCCTCAACCAGGAGACATTCTAGCAATGTTCTCGACAGGAGCTTATCACTATTCAATGTCTTCTAATTACAACCAATTACCTAAACCAGCAGTAGTCTTTACATACCAAGGTAAATCTAAAGAAGTCATTCGTAGACAAACTTTTGATGATTTGGTTGCATATGATGTAGATTTAAAAAATATAAATTAAATTAAAATAGCCCATTGTAAAACGGACATAAGAAAAAGTACTTTGATACTTAGTCCTGTTCTACAGGGCTTTTATTTTATATATTGGGTAATCAAATAATTTGGGGACAACCTAAATATTACAAGAAATTGAATAATAAAGAGAACAACCAGAAATGGTGGGTATATTATAAAAATAATTTTATAATATACCCGAGATGACCGCCGAAAGATAACCAAAAGACAACCGAAAGAGTATTGAGGAAAGGGAATGGGATATAAAATTAACATTCTCTTTTTTTATATAAATACATTGTAAAATACTTGAATTCTTTGATTTAGTGAAGAATAAAGTTTATGTAGAGATACATAGACTTTTTTTAATTAAGATTTAAAACAAAAAAGATCTTATAAAAGACCTTTATTATGCTGTTGATTCACGTCGAATAATTTCTACGGGTAAAACATATCTTTTTTGTAATTCTTCTGTATTGTCTTCTTTGTTCATTAAATCAAGAAGTAAATCACAAGCTGTTTTAGCTAAAGCAGGTGTATCTTGTCTAATTGTTGAAAGAGTTGGATGAGATGTAGATGCAATGAAAATATCATCAAAACCAATCAATTTGACTTGTTCAGGAACTTTAATTCCATTTTCTTGTAAAGCAACTAATGCTCCATATGCTCTCCAGTCATTTGTAGCGAATATCCCATCAAAAGTAACTCCTTTTTTTATAAGTTGATTAATGATTTGTCTTGCACCTTCATAGTTTGCTTGGTTGGCATCTACAAATATTTGTAGTTCTTCTTTTGCTTCAAGATGGTGATCTTTTAAAGCATCCAAATATCCTTTAAGACGTTGTCGGTTAACAGATAATGATTTATTTCTTGATAAAATAGCAATATTTTTACATCCTTGATTAATTAACTCTTCAGTTGCTTGATAACCACCGGAATAGTGATTAGATTCAACATAATAAGCTTCACTATGGTCTTTAGGTTTACGGTCAATACAAACAATTGGAATATCTCTACTTAAAAAATGCGAAGGTATTTCTTCAATCCCTGAAATACATATAATACCATCGACCATTTTAGAATCTAATGATTTAAAGTATGCAACTTCTTTTTTTTCATCTTGAGATGTATTACATATAAAAACAGAATAATTATTATCAAAAAATTGTTTTTCAATAGCTAAAGCTAATTGAGAAAACCATGCATTATCAATATTAGGAACAATTAAACCAATTGTTTTAGACTTAGATGTTCTTAGACTTTTTGCTGCAATATTTGTTGTATATCCATGTTCTTTAATGAGTGCTTCTACTTTTTCTTTTGTTTCTTTTGAAAAACGACCATTATTATTAATTACCCTTGAAACAGTGGCTACGGAAACATTTGCCATTTTTGCAATTTCTTTTATTGAAATACTTTTTTGAGCCATAAAAGATCCTCCTTTTTATTAAAATTATAAATGAAATAGCTACATTATTCAATGAATTAAAGGGTTTAAGATAACGGCACAATATATGACACATAATTGTGTGGAAACGTTTACTCATAATTTCTATAATAGAATTACAAAAAGATAGGAAAACGTTTACCTATAAAAGGAGAGGTTATATGGAAAAATTATTATGTCCAAGTATGATGTGTGCAAATTTTGCATCACTTCAAAAAGAAATAGAAGATTTAGAAGAAGGAGGAATTGATATCTTCCATCTAGATGTTATGGATGGAAGCTTCGTTCCTAACTTTGGAATGGGATTACAAGATATCGAATACATCTGTAAAACAGCAACAAAACCATGCGATGTTCATTTGATGATTGAAAATCCATCTAAATATGTTGATAAATTTGCACAAATAGGAGCAAAGATCATTTATATTCATCCAGAAACAGATCCACATGCTTGTAGAACTTTACAAATGATCAAGGATGCAGGAGCCAAAGCAGGAATAGCCATCAATCCAGGAACATCTTTTGAAACAGTAAAGGATTTACTTCATTTATGTGACTATGTGATGTTGATGAGTGTGAATCCAGGATTTGCAGGACAAAAATATTTAGAGTTTGTAACACCAAAATTTAAAAAGTTTGTAGAAGAAGCAAAGAACTATGGAGGGTATGATGTCATGATTGATGGAGCATGTTCTCCAGAGAAAATAGAAATGTTGTCTAAGATAGGAGTCAAAGGATTTATTTTAGGAACAAGTGCACTCTTTGGAAAAGGAAGAAGTTATCAAGAAATTATAAAAGAATTGCGAGAATTATAGGAGGAATAGCTATGAATATTTTATTAGTATGTGCAGCAGGTATGTCAACAAGTTTACTTGTTAATAGAATGAACGAAGCAGCAGCTGCAAAAGGTATTGAATTACATATTGAAGCTCATCCAGTAGGAAGTATTGATCAATATGGTGATAGTGCAGATGTTATTTTACTTGGCCCTCAAGTAAGATATGAACTAAAAAATGTAAAAGCTAAATACCCAGGTAAACCTGTAGAAATCATTAATATGCAAGATTATGGAATGATGAATGGAGCTAAAGTTTTAGACTTTGCTTTAGAATTAGGTGGAAAATAAGATGGTAACACGTTTAATAAGTGCGACGGGTGATGAAATTAAAGAAATGTCACCAATGGATTTAAAAGAATCAATTTTTAAATCTGAAGGTCGTGTTGTGATGGGACAACATTTACTATTTGCAGGTCCTGGATTAGTAAGAGGCGTTACAAATAGTGAATTAATGTTTGCTTTTGGAGCAGACATGGTGATGTTAAATACTTTTGATCTTGATGATTTAGATAATAATCCAGGATTATGTGGTTTATCTTTTCAAGAATTAAAAGAAAAATGTAGAAGACCAATTGGTATTTATTTAGGATGTCCTAAAGCAGGAAGTGAAGATGGTGGAAAGAAAGCACTATACCGTCGAGAAGGAATGCTTGCAAGTGATGAACATGTTAAAAAATGTATTGAACTTGGAGCTGACTTTATTGTTTTAGGTGGAAATCCAGGAAGTGGAACATCTATTAGAGATGTTGTCGAAACTGCCAAAAGAATTAAACAAAAATATAAAGATCAAATCTTTGTTTTTGCAGGAAAATGGGAAGATGGTATTAATGAAAAAGTTTTAGGTGACCCACTTGCAAATTATGATGCAAAAGAAATTATTAAAGAATTAATTGATGCAGGGGTTGACTGTATTGATTTACCTGCTCCAGGTTCTCGACATGGGATTAGTGTAGATATGATTCGTGAACTTGTAGAATATATACATTCATATAAACCGGGTACACTTGCAATGACCTTCCTTAACAGTTCAGTAGAATGTGCAGACCCAGATACAATTCGTTTAATAGCTTTAAAAATGAAAGAAACTGGAGCAGATATTCATGCTATTGGTGATGGTGGATTTAGTGGATGTACATCTCCTGAAAATATTCATCAATTATCAGTCTCTTTAAAAGGAAGACATTACACGTATTTTAGAATGGCAAGCGTCAATAGATAAAGGAGAAGAAAAATGAAAATAGGAATTGGAAATGATCATGTAGCAGTAGAATACAAAACAGAAATCAAAAAATATATAGAAGAAAAATATGGCTATGAAGTAGTCAACTATGGAACAGATAGTACAGAAAGATTCAATTATCCAGTATCAGGAGAAGCAGTAGCAAATGCAGTGGTAAATGGAGAAGTAGATAAAGGAATCGTTATCTGTGGAACAGGAGTAGGAATCTCACTAGCAGCGAATAAAGTCAATGGAATTAGATGTGTAACATGTAGTGAACCCTATAGTGCACTTTTATCACGACAACATAACAATACAAACATGTTAGCATTTGGAGCAAGAGTGGTAGGAATTGAACTTGCAAAAATGATTGTAGATGCATGGCTTTCAGGAGAATATGAAGGTGGAAGACATCAAGTACGAATTGATATGTTAAAAGAATCGAAGAAAACAAAAAAATAAATAATTAATTAGTTAGAAATAGCATTATTTATAACATGCACCGATATTTTTCCTCTCTTAAATATCACATAAATAATGCTATTTTTATTTAAAGGAGAATCTTTATGAAATTTAATGAAATAATGCATCTTTCATTTTATACAGATCAAATGGATGAAATGAGAGATTTCTATGAAAATAAATTAGGTTTGAAAGCTAAAATTATAATGCGTTATGAAGCATATAAAGGAAAAAAAGATAGAGGTGCTTGGGCTCAAAAGAGCTGAAACAAACCCTAAAGATATTGCTTATATCTTCATTGAATTAGCGCCAGGACAATATTTAGAACTATTTCCTAAAGCGGATCATCAATTAGAACATGAAGTACCTGATACCCGTTTAGGTTATTCACATTTTGCGTTAATGGTAGATGATATTTATGAAGCTCGTGAAAGAATTAGTTAAAGCAGGTATTGAAATTGATATTGAACCAAATAAGGGACAATCTGAAACATGGCAAATGTGGATTCATGATCCTGATGGTAATAAATTTGAAATTATGCAATATACAGATAAATCATTACAACATCATGGTAATATTGAAGAAGATCAAAAAAATATGTAATAACATATTTTTTATTTTAATCTTTTAAATATTAAAGAAGTATATAAAACATCAAAAATAAAATGAATAGAAAGACCATAGAGCATAATACTATGAGGTAAATGATGACTATAAGCATCAATATAAAGGTTTTCATTACAAACAAGTTCTAAGTCTTGAGATAATCTACCAGTTAACCCAATCACGCGAATTCTTTTTTTTCTTAAAGCATAAGCAGCATCAACCATTGTTTTATTACTTCCAGAATGACTTACAACAAAAGCAAGTGTTTCTTGGGGATTAATATGTTCTAAATAAACAGTATTGATGGTATTGAATACTTGTGCTCGAATACCTATCGAATTGAGTTTTAAAGCGATTGTTTGGACTTCTGAATAGTTGTTATCATTTGCATAAAAATCTATTTGTTTTGCTTGTAGCATATAGTTAACAGTTCTAATAAAAGTATCTGTTTTTGTTAGTTTTTGTGTTTCGGTGAAAACATGTTGATAAATAAGAGGCAATGTATCTAAGATTTCACTTACATGACTATCCTTTGTAATTCTTTTATGTTTTGTTTCAGCTGCCATATTTTGTTCTTGAATAAAGGTAAGCTGAAAATCAAAATATCCAGAAAATCCTAACTTTTTAATAAAACGATTCATAGTAGGTGGACTAACAAAAATCTTTTCTGATAATTCTTTCGCATTTAAAGTCATTACTTCTTTAGGGTGATGATCTATATAATTAACAATATTTTGTTCTTGTGGTGTTAATTTAACATTTTCAATTAAATCTTGAATCATTAGTAGCACACTCCTTCTATGGGATTCCATTATTATAACTCTATAATAACATGTTTTAGCAAAATGAGATAACGTTTTCTCTTTTGGTGAAAAATAGCTCGTTTGAGCTATTTTTTTATATGTTCTTTTAAAAATTGATACGTGATTTCTAATACTTGGTTATTCCAAAAAGCGGCACCACCATGATCTGCATTTTCTACACAATAGAAAGTAACATCTTTGTTATTTTCTTTTAAAGTGTTATATAATAGAACACTTTGACCAAAAGGAACAAGACGATCTTTGTTACCATGAATCATTAAAATAGGTGGTGTGCTAACATCCTTTTTAATATATGGTAACGGAGAAGCTTGATAGGCTTCTTGTTTGTGTTCTAAAACATTGACACCACCAAGCAATAAACCTTCTGGACTTGTCGGAGTTACATGGTCTTGTATAGATGGTTCATTTTGCATTTCACTTACAAGAGTTGGTCCATAGAAATCAAATATTCCTTGAATGGATGAAGCATATTTGAATTCTTCAAGTTCTAAAATATTTTGATTAGCAGTGATTCCAGTCATGATAGCTGTATGCCCTCCTGAAGAATCCCCACCTAAAAAGATATTTTTTGTATCGATTTGATAATCTTGATGATGTTCAACTAAAAAGGAAATAGCTGTTTTAGTATCTTCGATTTGTGCTGGAAAAGGAGCGATACTTGTATCTCGATATTGTACGATTGCGACTACAAACCCTTTTTTTTACAATATTTGATAAGGGAATAATATGTTCGATGACATTTTGTTTTCTCCAAGCACTTCCTTGAATATAAACAAGCAATGGATAGTTTTCATTAGATTCAAGTTGTTTTTTGGGAACAAGAATATTGAGATAAAATGGAATTTCACGTTTTACATACTCAATATTATAAAGAGCTCTTATTGTTATATTATCAAAATCAGCAGGTATGTAATGAATACCTTCACTTTTTTTATTAGAAATGGGAAAGTCTTTTAATTCTTTGTATTCTGGTTTAATCATTATAAGTTCCTCCTTAATAAATTAATTATAAAAATAATCGTTTATTTAAACAAGGATGAAATTGAATTTCATAAGATAGAATTTTAAATGAAATTTGATTCTAAAAAAGAAATATTCGTTGAGAAAAAGAAAGATATTTTTTATGCTTTAATCAAGGAGAGATGATTATGATGAAATTAAATGATAATGTTACAAGATTAATTAGTGCAAAAGCTAGTCAAGTAAGCACATATAATGGAAGACAATTAAAAGAAGCAATTTTTAAATCAGAAGGTAGAGTATTAATGGGACAAACTTATTTAAAGAATCCTATTTTATTTCCTAATTGTACAAGTACAGAATTAATGTTTGCCTTTGGAGGAGATATGGTTTTATTAAATGGGTTTGACTTTAGAAATCCACAAACATGTCCTGGACTTCAAGGGTTTGATTATCAAGGAATAAAAGATTTAGTAGGTGGAAGACCGGTAGGAATCTATATGGGCTGTCCTAAAGAAGGGTTAGATTTAACAAGTGATCATTTATATGATTTAGCAGGTATGATTTGCACTGAAGAAAATTTAAAGAAATGTAAGGATTGGGGTGTTTCCTTCGTTATATTAGGAGGAAATCCTGGAAGTGGAACATCTATCAAAGATGTTGTGCGTTGGACAAAAAAAGCCAGAGAGATTTGTGGTGAAGATATGTTGATTTTTGCTGGAAAATGGGAAGATGGTGTTGTAGAAAAAGTATTAGGAGATCCATTAGCTGATTATGATGCTAAAGAAATTATTGATCAACTCATAGAAAATGGTGCTGATATTATTGATTTTCCAGCACCAGGATCAAGACATGGAATTACAGTAGAGAGAATTAGAGAACTAATTGAATATACACATCGAAAAGGTGCACTCGCAATGAGCTTTTTAAATAGTAATGTTGAAGCTGCAGATCGAGATACTATTAGAGAAGTGACATTGCTTATGAAACAAACAGGTTGTGATGTTCATGCAATTGGTGATGGAGGTTTTGGTGGTGGAACATGGCCAGAAAACATCTATCAAATGTCAGTAACATTAAAAGGTAAAGCTTATACTTGGGCACAAATGGCCACACCTAGAAGATAATGAAATTCAATTTCATGTTTAAAAGAAATTTTGTGAAAATGGATTTCTTTTTTTTATCTTTGAATATTTGAGTAAACGTTTCCTTATATAATGAGGGCAAGGAGGTTACTTATGATTCATTTACTAGCAACAGATATGGATGGAACATTATTGAATAGTCAAAAAGAGTTTGATAATGAATTTTTTGAAGTTTTACAGAAAGTATTAGAAAAAGAAATGTATTTTGTGATTGCAAGTGGGAATCAGTTTTATCATTTATACAATCAATTTTTGCCTTACAGCGATGAGCTTTACTTTATTAGTGAAAATGGTTCATTTATTACAAAAGGTAAAAAAGAGCTTTATTCATTTATTATGGATAAACAAGATGTTCAAACAATTTATAACATCTTAAAACAATATCCAGAAATTATGCCAGTCATTGGAGGAAAAGAAAAATCATACATTCCTCAACAATATCTTTCTTTTAAAGAAGAAATAGAACAACATTATGATGAATATGCATTTATAGACGATATTCATGAAATTAAAGAAGGAATTCTTAAGTTTTCTATACATGATCCACAACATCATGTTGAAAAATATGTAGAACTTATCAAAAAAGAATTACCAGCCCATTTAAAAATTATGACATCAGGAAATGAATGGATGGATATTCAACATGAATCCATCAATAAAGGGGTTGGAATACATTTTTTAATGAATACTTTACATCTTACAAAAGAAGAGTGTGCAGTATTTGGTGATCAAATGAATGATTATGAGTTATTTCAAAATGTTCATTATAGCTATGCTATGAAAAATGCGATTCAACCACTTAAAGAGATAGCTTTTCAAGTAATTGATTCGAATGATGAAGCAGGAGTAACAGGGAAAATAAAAGAAATCTTGAAAGGAGAACTTTAAATGTTAGTAGTAGCTTATATTGGATTTGGAAATAGTGTGTGTAGATATCATCTACCATATGTAGAAAGAAGAAAGGATACGATCAAGGTCAAATATATCTATCGAAGAATGGAAGACCGTGTAGGAGATGAAGAAAGAGAAACATGGTATCCAGATATAAATTTTACAAGTGATATCGATGAAGTAATGAACGATGAAGAAGTGAATTTGATCGTTGTAAATACACCAGATCAATTTCATACATATTATACAAAGATGGCCATTGAACATGGAAAGAATTGTCTATGTGAAAAACCATTTGCCATGTCAGTTGAAGAAGCAAAAGAAGTCTTTGATCTAGCTAAAGAAAAAGGTGTCGTAGTTATGGCAAATCAAAACAGACGATTTGATGCCGATATGAGGACAGTGAGAAAAGTCATTGAAACAGGGGTCTTAGGGGAACTCTTAGAAATCGAATCGCATTATGATTATTATCGACCATCGATTGCAGATAGAAAAGGACTAGGAATGCTATATGGATTACAAGTACATCCAATCGATCAAATCGTAGGAGAATTTGGAGTACCAGATAAAGTCGTATGTGACTGTAGAAGTTATGATAATCCAGGAAATTCAGATGACTATTCAGATATCGATTTATTTTATGGAAAGATGAAAGCAATTGTAAAAACAAGCTTCTATGTCAAATTAGAATATCCAAGATTTATCGTTCATGGAAGAAAAGGAAGCTTCATCATGCCACAATTAGGACATCAAAGTGCATTGAAGGCAAAACCAGGACCAGTAGAAATCAGCTTTGAACCATTACCAGAAAAATATTGGGGAACATTATGTTATGTCGATGAAAATGGAGAAGATGTGACAAAGAAAGTACCAGTAGAAATACAAGATTATGGAATGATCTATGATAATCTATATGAAGTAATCTTTAATCATGGAGAAAAGATAGTTGCAGATGAAGAAGTATTAGAAGTATTAAGAATACTAGAACAAGCAACAGAAGTTGCAAAGGAGGCTAAATAACATGCGTTTAGGTATCGCGGGAGCTGGGATGATCGTTCGTGGTTTGTTCACTTTTATTCATGAAGTAGAAGGTATTGAATTAGAAGCGATTGCTTCTACGGAAAAATCGATTGATAAAGTAAGACAAATGGCGAAAGAAAATCATGTAAAAAAGGCCTATTTAAATTTTGATGAGTCATTAAGTGATGAAGATATTGATGTCATGTATATCGCAACACCTAATCATCTTCATTATCAAATGTGTAAACAAGCATTAGAAAGAGGAAAACATGTTATTTGTGAAAAACCTTTTACTTCAAGAGTTGAAGAATTAGAAGAATTAAGTCAACTAGCAAAAGAAAAACACTTATTTTTATTTGAAGCAATCTCTACTCAATATTTACCTAATGTTTTAAAAATAAAAGAAAAGGTAAATGAGTTAGGAAATATAAAAATTGTAACTGTTAATTATTCCCAATATTCTTCTCGATATGATGCTTTTAAAGAAGGAATTATTCAACCAGCTTTTGATTATACAAAATCTGGTGGTGCTTTAATGGATTTAAATATTTATAATATTCATTTAATGGTTGCTTTATTTGGTAAACCATTAAAAGTCAATTATATGGCTAATATTGAAAAGAATATTGATACTTCAGGAATCATTACTTTAGATTATGGAAGTTTTAAAGCTGTATGTATTGGTGCAAAAGATTGTAAAGCACCAATTGCGACAAGTATCCAAGGAGATCAAGGATGTATTAGTATTCAAACACCTGCTAATGTTCTAAAAGGATTTAAGGTTTTATATAATGATCAAAGAGAAGAAGCATTTGATTTACAAGGCGATACACATCGTATGGTTTATGAATTTAATGAGTTTGTAAAAATGATAGAAAATAAAGATTTTGATAGAGCAAATGAAATGATGGAAAAGAGTTTGATTGCGATGGATATTGCTACAAAAGCAAGAATAGATGCAGGTGTTCATTTCAAAGCAGATGAGTCTTATGAATAAAATACTATTTAGTGATTTTGATGGAACTCTCTTTTTTAAGGAAGGCTTTCATCAAGAGGATATAGAAGCAATAAAAACTTTTCAATCGAAAGGAAATAAATTTGCTTTGTGTACAGGTAGACCACTAGGTGGGGTAAATGCATTAATGAAAGGTAAAATTATTCCAGATTATTATGTGTTGTGTACTGGAGGTCTCGTTTTAGATAAGAATTATCAAGTTATTTATGCACAAGAAATTCCTTTTGAACTTGTTAAAGAAGTATGTCAAAAATATGAAAATGAAACGATTATAGGGCCACATTGTCTAGATGAAAAATATTTATACTTTAAATATGTTCAAAATGATGCACCAAGTTATATTAAACAATTTGATTCAATTGATGAATTTAAAAATAGGAAAATATATAGTTTTTCATTAATTGAATCAATACGAGCAAAAGAAATCACAAAGGAAATTAATGAAAATTATCCTTCATTACATGCATTTCAAAATGTAAATGCAATAGATGTTGTTAAAAGAGGGTGTAGTAAAGGAAATGGAATATTAGAAATAACAAAGTTAATAAGCGATGAAACAGCAGGAATAGGAGATAGTTATAATGATTTAGAAATGTTTAAAGTGGTAAATCAATCATTCACTTTTAAGACATCTCCTAAAGATATTCAACAACAAACGAGGTATACGGTTTCATCAGTAAAAATGGCTATAGATATATTGAACAAAGAATAAAAATGGCACATATTATGCCAAGTATTTATGTAGAAAAAATAGATTATTCATTATAGTATATGATTAAAGATTGGGAAAACGTTTACATCACAATACTTATCTCAATTATTAACAAAAAATAGATATTTCAAATAATATATTGAAAATTAAGGAGGAATAAAAAATGTGTTTCCAAAAGGTTTTTATGGGGTGGAGATATTAGTGCTAACCAATGTGAAGGTGGTTGGGATGAAGGAGGAAAATCTCCTAATATGACAGATTATCATACTGGAGGAACAGTTAATAGTCCACGTATGGCAACTTATATCATGCCAGATGGAACATACGGTAAAACACCAGCTATGATTGAAAATTGTAACTTACCTGAAGGAGCTAAATTAGCAATCAATCCTGATGAATTTTATCCAAATCATAAGGCAACAGATTTCTATCATCATTATAAAGAAGATATTGCAATGTTTGCTGAGTTGGGATTCAAAGCATTTAATATGACATTGTCATGGGCAAGAATCTTTCCTAAAGGAATTAAAGAAGGAATTAATCCAGAAGGTGTAGAATTCTATCATAATGTGTTTAAAGAATGTTTAAAATATGGTATTGAACCATTAGTTCATTTATATAAATATGATATGCCAGCTTTCTATATTGAAGAATTAGGAGGATGGAAAAATAGATTTTTAATAGAAGAATTTGTTGAATTTGGAAAGGCATCTATTGATGAATTCCAAGAAGTGACTTATTGGTCAACATTCAATGAAATCAATGCAGCACAATTTTCTATACTAGATTCAAATAATCAAGAAGAAGTACAAAGACAATATCAAGCATTGCATAATCAATTGGTGGCCAGTGCCAAAGTAGTGAAGTATTTGCATGATAATTACCCAGATAAAAAAATCGGATGTATGCAGGCAGGTATTTTCACTCATGCATTAACTTGTGATCCAGAAGATGAACTTGCTAATCAAAGAGAAATGCAAAAGAATTTCTGGTATGCAGGAGATGTTTTTGCAAGAGGGTATTATCCAAGCTATGCTAAATATTTATGGAAAGAATTAAATATTACTTTAGATATTACAGAAGAAGATACGAAAGCATTAAAAGAAGGTACTGTAGACTTCTTTGAATTCTCTTATTATTTTTCTAACTGTGTAACTACTCATGTAGATGGTCAAGAAGCAACAGGAAACTTAAATTTCATGGGAAAGAAAAACCCATATTTAAAAGAATCCGACTGGGGATGGGCAATTGATCCAAAAGGATTAAAATTCTTTCTGCATGAAATTTATGACAGATATCAAATACCTCTCATGAATTGTGAAAATGGATTAGGAGCATTTGATACATTAGAAGAAGATGGAACCGTACATGATCAATATCGTATTGATTATATGAGAGAACATGTCAAAGCAATGAGTGAAGCAATTGATGAAGATGTAGACTTAATGGGATACACATGGTGGGGATGCATTGATCTTGTCTCTGCTGGAACAGGTGAAATTAGAAAACGCTATGGATTTATTTATGTTGATGTAGATGATTTTGGTAATGGAACATATAAACGATATAAGAAAGATTCATTTGAATATTGTAAGAAAGTATATACTTCAAATGGAAAAGATATAGATTAGGAGGAATAGAAAATGGGATTTCCAAAAGGATTTTTATGGGGTGGCTCAATTAGTGCTGCACAAATAGAAGGTGGTTGGAACGAAGGAGGAAAATCACCTGTACTAGTAGACTACTGTACTGCAGGATCTACTAAAGAAAGAAGACAAATTTGGTATTTAGATAAGAATGGACAAAGAGCTCATAGAAATTGGGAAGCAGTAGATGAACTAGAAGAAGGATGTTAAGTTTGCATTTTTCGATGATTTACATTATACAAATCATGTAGCAAGTGATTTTTATCACCGTTATAAAGAAGATTTAGCTTTATTTAAAGAAATGGGGTATACAACATTCAATACTTCTATTTCATGGGCAAGAATCTATCCTCATGGAATTAAAGGAGGAGTTAATCAAGAAGGTGTAGAATTCTATCGAGATGTTTTTAAAACAGCTAAAGAGTATGGAATGGATCCAGTCATTACTTTATATAAATATGATGAGCCAGTTTCATTATTAGAACAACATGGCGGATGGCGTAATCGAGCAATGATTGATGAATTTGTTGAATTTGCTAGAGTATGCTTTAGTGAATATAAGGACTATGTTAATAAATGGATGACATTTAATGAAATTAATATCATCATGCCTATGGATGGACAAAAAACTGAAAGAAATCAAAGAAATCTCATTTATTTACATAATCAATTAGTAGCTGCAGCTAGAGCAACAATTGTTGCACATGAAATTGATCCAAATTTAAAGGTTGGATGTATGTTATGTACAAATATGGCATATCCATTAACACCAGATCCATTGGATGCGATGGAACGTTATAGAAAATTCCAAGACTTCTTCTGTTATAGTGCTGATACACAAATGAGAGGATATTATCCACCATTTGCGAAAAGAATATGGGAAGAATATGATGTTACACTAGAAGTAACTAAGCAAGATAAGGAAGATTTAATGAATGGTAAATCTGATTTTATTGGTTTCTCTTATTATTCTTCAGGTATTGTAACAACACATAAAGTAGATGATGATAATCATACAGGAGGAAATATTTTAGGAACAGTAAAAAATCCATATTTAAAAGCAAATGCTTGGGGATGGCAAATTGATCCAGTCGGATTTAGACATATGATGCATCTAATTAATGATCGATATAATGCACCTATGTTTGATGTAGAAAATGGCATTGGTTTAATAGAAAAAGAAGGAGAAGACGGAATTTGTCATGATCCAGCAAGAATTGAATATCATAGAGAACATATAAAAGAAATGAAAAAGGCAGTAGAAGAAGGAGTTAATCTATTTGGTTATACAACATGGGGATGTATTGATTTAGTTTCAGCAGGAACTGGACAAATGGATAAAAAGTATGGCTTTATTTATGTAGATATGGATGATGAGGGAAATGGTGATTTACATCGTTCAAGAAAAGATTCTTTCTATTGGTATAAGAAAGTCATTGCTTCTAATGGGGAGGATTTAGATTAATGTTAGAAAAGATTCAACTTCTTAATCCAGATTATCAAATCCAAGAATTAAATGAAAACTTTAAAGACTATGGAAGAGTTATTAAACAAGATGAACAAGAAGCAATCAATTTTGCACAAACATATCAAAATATAAATGCATATGATACAAGTATCAAAGAATTAGAAGATATACCATGTATTCAAGAATTAATGAAAGATATCTATGGGTATTTAGATGTTATGGCAGGCGTTGTAACTGGAAAAAATGATGTATTAAATGGATTAGAATATCATCAATGTAGTGAAACAATTATTGCGGTAACAGACTATATTTTAGCTGTCGGAAAAAGACAAGACATGGTAGAAAATGACTATGATATTGAAAAATGTGAACTCTTTTATGTACCACAAGGAACAGTTGTAGAACTTTACGCCACAACACTTCACTATACACCAATTACAGTAATAGATTCTTTTAAAACGATTTGTTTATTGTTAAAAGGTACAGGCGATGCTTGTCAAAGAAGAGGAATATTAAAGAAAAAGAATAAATGGTTTATAGCACATAAAGATAATGTAGAAAAAGTACAAGCTGGAGATTATCCAGGATTAAAAGGAAAAATGATTCAAATCAAACATTTATAGGAGGAATAAAGATGACAATACCAGATAAGTTTTTATGGGGTGGTTCAATTAGTGCTGCTCAATGTGAAGGAGGATGGGATGAAGGTGGAAAAAGTCCTGTTCAAGTAGATTTTGGTGATCCAGGATCAACAACTGATAGAAGATGGATTCATTATTTAAATGCAGATGGAACAAGAGGTAAAATGAGACAATTTGATCATTTACCTCAAGGAGCTAAATATCAATTATTTGATGATATTCGTTATACAAATCATGTAGGAATTGATTTTTATCATCACTATAAAGAAGATATCGCTTTATTTGCTGAACTTGGTTTTACAACATTTAATACGACTATTTCATGGGCAAGAATTTATCCTCATGGAGTAGAAGGTGGAGTTAATCAAGAAGGTGTAGAATTCTATCGTAATGTTTTTAAAGAATGCCGTAAATATGGAATAGATCCTGTCATTACTTTATATAAATACGATGAACCTGTTTATTTAGAAGAAACATATGGAGATTGGACAAATAGAGAAATGATTCATCAATTTGTTGAATTTGCGAGAGTATGTTTTACAGAATATAAAGATTTAGTTGATAAATGGTTAACATTCAATGAAATTAATATTTTACTTCATTTTGATGTTAAAGAAGGAAAACAAGTAGCTTTTGAAGAATTACATAATCAAATGGTTGCTGCAGCAAAAGCAGTTAAAGTAGCTCATGAAATTGATAAAAATATTTCAGTAGGATGTATGATTGCAGGATTCTGTAGCTATCCATATACTTGTGATCCAGAAGATGTTATTGCAAATTATAAAGAATTCCAAAATAAATTTGCTTATTGTGCAGATACAATGATAAGAGGATATTATCCATCCTATGCTCAACGCATTTGGAAAGAAAATAATGTCACTTTAAATATCAGTGAAGAAGATAAAAAAGATTTAATGGAAGGAAAATCTGATTTCTTAGCCTATTCTTACTATATGTCCAATGTAGTAACAACTCATAAAGATGAAGGAGAAGCATTAGGTGGAGTAGGAACTTCTGCTAACTTAAAAAATCCATATTTAACAGCATCTGATTGGGGATGGCAAATCGATCCTACAGGGTATGAATACTTCCTACATGTATTAAATGATCGTTATCAAGTGCCTGTTTTTGATGTGGAAAATGGTTTAGGAGCTTATGATCAGGTAGAAGAAGATGGTTCTATCCATGATACTTATCGTATAGATTATCATCGCAGTCATATTAAGAGTTTAATGAAAGCCAGAGAAGAAGGTGTTAATATTTTTGGATATACTTCTTGGGCACCAATTGATTTAGTATCATTTACAACAGGACAAATGGATAAACGATATGGATTTATTTATGTAGATATGGATGATGAAGGTAAAGGAGATTTACATAGAAGTAAAAAAGATTCATTCTATTGGTATCAAAAATGTATTAAATCCGATGGAAAGGATTTAGATTAAAAACAAAGCTCGATTTGAGCTTGTTTTTAATATTCTACATT
>ENA-OPYX01000907-OPYX01000907.1-human-gut-metagenome-genome-assembly--contig:-NODE-907-length-16712-cov-2.995538_pt1 | contig 16712 bp, 27 predicted proteins | sample MGYA00242639_ERZ504486 | MGnify/ENA primary metagenome ERZ504486 (study PRJEB26092, sample SAMD00036296) | human gut metagenome | host: Homo sapiens | study: EMG produced TPA metagenomics assembly of... | reverse complement strand
TCATCCGGTCAGTGACGATCTTAAAAAATGTGGATTTTTCCTTTCTCCATTGGCCCCTACCAGTCCGATGTGTTTCCCCCTTTTAATAACCGAAAGGATACATCCTGAAAAATGGCTCTGTCACCGAATCCGTGGGACAGGTGTTCTACGTTTAATATACTCATAAATGTTATTCTCCTGTTCTTTGGCATAAAAAGTGCCCCGCCATCTTGCGCAGCGGGACACCCTCTTAACAACTGCAAAATAAATTATATCCGATGATCATCAGGGCTGCTGCAATCAATACCGTCCACACACAGGTGGGAATCAGCAGCTGGATCAGCATACCCACACCGATCCAAAAAAGTACAAACCCCAGGACTCTCGTGATTACTCACCCTGCTTTTTCTCCTCTTGATTCAGTATATGCTCGATATCGTCGGCGGTATTCGCATCGTCCTTGTCTTTTCCTGTAAATTTATCTGCCAGATCCGGAACCATGTCGAGGATCTTGGTGATTGCATCCTGATTCTTTACATTTACCAACTTCGTTCCATTTTTATTGATCACCAGAACAGCTGACGGGGAAATTTTTCCACCCATACCACCTGCTCCGTTGTTTTTATTGCCTTCTGCAAATGCTCCGGCTCCCACGCCGAAAGATACATCTACCAGAGGTAAGATAATAGTATCTCCTACGGTAATCGCATCACCGACAACGGTTTTAGTGGTGATAAAGCTGTCCATTCCTTTAAAAAGTGCTTCTACTGTATTCTGAAAACTGTTTTCTGCCATAGCAAAAACCTCCTTTTATCTGATCTTTTTCAAAGTCTTTCGTACATCCGGGTTTCGATAGATCTTCCATGCCTGCCACAGCAGACAGGCTGCCACGATCCGTCCTTTCATCTGAAGCTGACCCTCCAGAATCTTTTCCTCAAATCTAGGATACACTGCCACGCCCTTTCCGTATAGTGGATAAGCGATCGCCACTGCACCCAATATCTGTCCGGTCAGTGCCGGATCTTCGCATCCAAAGGTAATGGATCCCTTGATTTTTCGTGGCAGAACATGGCGGATCAGTTTTCTTCCTTTTTCTGTCAGAAAACGGAGTGCAGCCTGGGTACTATCTTCGTTCCACAACGTCCGCCATCGCTTAATTTTATCACAGAATCCCCGGAATGTTAACCTGATATTTGTAAGCTTTTTCTTTAGTTTTCCCGGAAATTTCAAAATCGAACCGACGATTTTTTTACATCTGTTCCAGAATCGTGACAGTTTGTCGGAGACTTTTTCTTTTTCCGGCTGTTTTCGTTCTGATGTCTTTAGTTCTGTCTCTTTCGCCTCCGACTCAGCCGTCTTCAATTTCTCTGGTTTCGTCTGCTTTTCTGTCGATTTTTGCTCTTTTCGCAGCCGTTCGTGTCTTTTCTTCTATCTGTATCGTTTTTCCTTTGCCTTTTTCTTCGCAGCTGTTCTTTTTTCCGGTTCATTCTTCTGCTGTACTGCTTTTTTTCTCCGTTCTTTCTGCTCCTGTACCTTTTTCTTTCTTCTCTTCTTTTTCCACTCTCTGACAGACGCTCCGGCTTTTTTCAGTGGTACACCAAAAAGATAGCACTCCCAGTCCAGTTCTTTCTCCTGGTACTGTATTCGCAGATGAATCAGATGCAGTAACCATGAAACCTTCACTTTTCCATTTGCTTCGCTCCATCCCGGAGATGATTTTTCTCCCTCCAGACGGTATCTTACCGGAACAAACAGCACCGAAAACACAATAACCAATAACAATCCCAGCAACACCAGCAGGATGATTCCCAGAATTTTTAAAATTGTCAGTATTACATACATGATTCATCCTCCTGTTGTCTGCCGAGATAACGGCGGATGTCTCCGTTTTTCTGCATTTTATATGTAGCCTCGGCAAGCTGCCGGACCAGTTCCAGTGCTTCTCCATAGCCGCATGCAATTCCGATAATCTCCGGACATCTTCGATACACGGTTTTCTGCAACATTTGGTTGGCTCCTATAATTTCCAGCTGATTCTCCGGATTCTGTGCCAGAGTGATCAGGTACACCTCATACTGGGGTCTTCGATGTTCCACACGCCAGCGGATCCTGGTTGCTTTTTTCTTTGCCTGCTCTCCATAGTATAAGTTCTTCGACCAGTTCAGCATCCTGTTTTCAAAAACACCCCTTTCTTATGCGGAAAAGGGAGAGATCTTTTATCCCTCCCCATTTTTCAACATGTATTTATTTGTAACTATTCAGTAGCCACTGTACCGCGAGGTGTTTTTGGCATGAATATGCCAAAAATCCCGAGACATACAAGCAAAAATGCCATCACCGAAGGTGATTTTAAATTGCATTTTGCATCGTAACTGTGAAGGTACTGAACAGTTACATTTATTTTAAAAATACTTGCGGTTTCCCCAGAGATTAGATTTTCGCAAATCCAAATACTCGTTGTACGCCATCTCCAGAATCTGACGTTCATTGGAAAATTTCAGCAGATGGTAAGCCTCGTGAAATTTGTAATATCCGGAATCCACAAAATACTCTTCCCGTTGTGGTCTGCTGTGATAGCTGTTCGCTGACATCAAAAACCAGTGTACATCTTTTTCCACCACATCATTCTGAATATTGAAGCTGTACTGACTTTTTCCCACATATTTGATAATGGAAGCCTGTACTCCTGCTTCTTCTTTTACCTCACGGAGAGCCGTCTCATGATATTCCTCTCCTTCTTCCACAGTTCCCTTTGGCAGAACCCATCCTTCATACCTGTTTTTATAGCTTTTGTATAAAGTCAGGATTTTTTCCCCCGATATATTACCTACTCCGCCACAGCTCGTTGCCTCGACCATTTGCAAATCCTCCTGTAATGCGTTGTGTATCTTTTTGCTGCTGTTTTCCAGCTTCAGCAACATTCTCACTGCCTAAAGTATACCTCTTTTCTGAAAACTCTGCAACCTTTTAGTTATTGTAATACGCATCAAAGATTTTCTGTGCGATCGGCACTGCCACTTCGCTTCCGGAACCGGATTCCTCAGCGATAACACTGACTACAATATCCGGGTCTTCCACATTGGAAAATCCAACAAACCATGCGTGCGGTGTGGTGCTGCTGGCATCTCCGTGTTCTGCTGTTCCTGTCTTTCCTGCAGCCGTATAACCTCTTCCGGAAAGTGCCGATCCGGTTCCGCTCTCCACAACACCAGTCATCAGTTCTGTCAGTTTTGAAGCTTCCTGTGTGGTCATCAGTTTTTTATAAATCTTTGGTGTATAGGATTTTACTGTTGTTCCGGTATAGCTTTCAATCTTTTCTACCAGATATGGTGTCATCAGATTGCCGCCATTTGCCACCGCGCTTGTCAGCATCGCCATATACATCGGAGATACCAGGGTATCCCCCTGTCCGATCGCAGTCTGCATCGTCAGCGCATCTGCACTGTTTGCCTCCAGATCAAAGTTACACTTGCGATATGGAAGATCGATCGGAAGCTGTGTATTAAATAACAGCCCTTTTACTGTCTCTACATACTCACTCCGATTCAGATCCACGCCAATCTGTGCAAATGCCGAGTTACAGGAATGTGCAAACGCACTTGCAAAATCTTCATGCCCATGTACGCTGTTATGATAGCAGTGGATCGTATACCCACCATTCTCCACTTCACCGACACAGTCAAAGGAAAAATTATCAAATGTATTGTTCTGTCTCCAGTATGCCAGTGCCGTGATAATTTTAAAGGTTGACCCCGGTGGATACTGCCCCTGTGTTGCTCTGTTTACGAGAATCGAACTGTTTGCATCCGCATTGATCTGATCCCAGTCATCTGAGATCGTGTTCGGATTAAAGTCCGGTTTGCTTACCATGGCAAGAATCTTACCGGTATCCGGCTCCATTACCACAACTGCACCTTTCCGATCACCCAGCGCATCATATGCTGTCTGTTGTAATTTTGTATTCAGCGTTGTACAGACATTGTCCCCGACATTTTTCTGATTCTGAAATTCTTTCTGCACCTGTTCTGCTACATTGGCATGAGAGGTCAGTAACTGGGAGTTCATCACCTGTTCCAGACCACTGGTACCCTTATCCGAGTATCCCACAACATGAGCAAATACATTTTCATACGGATACATCCGAAATTCATTTCCATTCGCATCTGTTTCTGTACTTGCCAGAATATCTCCGTCGGAAGCCAGAATCTTTCCTTTTGTTACCCGCTCCTGGTACGTTCCCTGCCGTTTGCTGTTATATGGGCTGTTCGCATATTCATCTCTCAGTTCCACGTTAAAATAAACCAGATAGCCAATCAGTGCTAGAAAAATCCCCACAAAGCAATAGGCAATGATCGTATATTCCTTACCAGTTGAGGCTTTTTTCTGTTTGTTCCTGGATTTTTTCTTCGAGGGTTTTCTCTCGATATCCAGTTCCTCCTGATAGTCCATTTCCTCCAGGCGGGTTCTGTTTTGGTGGTTTCTTTGATTTTTTACGTTTTTCTTTTCTCTTTCTTTCAAGTTCTTCACCTTCGTCTTCTCTGAGAATATACAGTCCCTGGATGATGGCAAACATCAGAATCGTACAGATTACCGAGCTTCCGCCATAGCTTACCAGTGGAAGGGTAATTCCTGTCATAGGAATAAATTTGCTGGTTCCGCCGACTGTCAGAAATACCTGAAACGCATACTCTGCACCCAGTCCCATCGCGATCAGCTTATAAAATGGTTTGCTCATCTGCATGGAAACATTGACAATCATCAGATAGCAGCTCATGCAGACCAGAAGCATGCAGATTGCAAAGATCGCTCCCAGTTCCTCACAGATCGCTGCAAATATAAAATCCTTGTCCACTACAGGGATGATATTCGGCATTCCTTTTCCAAGTCCCATACCGAACCATCCGCCGGCACTGATGCCGAACAGTCCCTGTGCAACCTGATATCCCCCTCCGACTTTATCATATACTGCAATGGGATCCTGCCATACAATCACACGCTGCCGTACATGATTAAACAGAAAATACGCCACAACCGCAGCCAGAGTGCCGCCGGCAAGACCTGCCAGCGCATACCGTGCTTTCTTTGTTGCCACATACAACATGACAATATATGCCACAAAGAAAACGACCGCACTTCCCAGGTCTTTTGACACAACCAGAATCAGCACGTGAGCCGCTGCCACCACAGTTGTGATCACAACCCTCTTAAATCCGGTATCTTCTCTCAACATACCTGCCACGAAAAATACAAAGGTGATCTTTACCAGTTCCGAAAACTGGAAGGTAACACCGCCAATCTCAATGGATAGCTTGGCTCCTCCGGAGATCGCCGCCATGGCAAGTACCACCATCAAAAGAGCAAGTCCCACGATTCCATACAGCCAGGTCAGATCCTTTAAGATTTTTACCTTTCTTACGATTACCGGTACAATAAACGAAAGTACCATACCGATAACCACGATTTCAAACTGCTTGACTGCCTTACCAAAACTCAGTCTGCTTAAGATCAGAAACCCGATACTCAAAAGCATACACATATTATTGACAATCAGCATATTTCCTTTTCTGTAAATCACCCGATACAGAATCTGTACCACGACAATAAACAAAAACACTGCTCCGTACATCATCAGCATCTTCATATCGTTGTCCTGCAAAAACAACACTGTATATGCTACCAGGTTCATAAACAGCATCAATACGATCTGTCTGCGCAGCACATTTTTCTGATCTTCACTATCCCGTTTCCGAAATACGGTAAAACAGGAAAATGTATAGATCATCATCAGAAGAATGATGAGATATTTGGATACTTCTGTGATTACATTTTCCACTGCATCTCCTCCACTTTCTGTCTATTCCACACCTCGCTGGAAATGTCCTTTGGTTGTCTCTTCTGTCTGCATCTGCCCATCCGGCTTCTGTCCTCTCAGATATACGTCCACAAATGCCCGGACAATCTTTTCTGTCTCCTGCTGTGTTTCTATCGTAAATGAAAGACGATATGCCTTTACACCCAGTTTTTCTGCTTTTTCCTTTTCTTTCAGCAACGAAGTTGGCAACGTATTGTAGATTGTATTATAACAGAACTCACAGCTGCATACACCGCGGAATTCTTTCTGATATCTGTCTTTCAAAACATATTGTACACAGGCATGATTACAGTGATCCATCGTTTTTTGTACACACTGCACGGAAACCATCATCGGTGTATAACCGTATACGGTCAGTTCACTGTTTTTATTGTTTCTGTGTACCAGTTCTTTTGCATTCAGTTCCAGCGGAACCGTATCTCCGAGAATTCCTTTTTTCATCCAGAACGCTTCTGCCCGGTTGTTCATTGTATAAATATTCGCATCCAGAACGATCCGGTAGGTAAGTCCCATCGCATCCAGGATTCCATAGCTTTCCATATTCCGCACCAGAAAGCCTCCAAGACCTTTCTGAACCAGTTCTTGAAAAGTCTCTTTCCTTCCATCAAGTTCCCGGTCTCGAACGATTCGCGGCAATGTAAGAAACAGTTCTTTCCCCTCTTCTTCCAATCTGTGAATCCATCTTTCCACATTCTGAACAAAACCAGACACCGGAAAGATTCCACAGTTCCGCATAGTTCTCTTAACTCCACTGTCTTTTCCACTGCTGCAAGCTGTTCTTCTGTCTCCACAGCAGCTGTGAGAAACTCCTTGGTTGTCTGTTTTTCTGTCTCCGGTATATCTTTGAGATCTCGTTCTTTTGCTTTTCGCTGTTTCCACGGACGAAGCATCTCTTCTTCCAGTGCTTCCAGCCCCTGTCGTCTCAGATGATTCAGCTGCTGCATCGGAAGAAAAATATCATCTCCCATAAAAATATCCAGTTTTTCAAACATAAAGCCGGATCCTCCGGTTTTTTCCATCTGTCTGCGGATCCTTTCTTCCCCCAGCGGACAATTCATGGCTGACTGCACACTTTCCCCTTCTACTGTCACTCTGCAGTCACCTGCCTGTACTTCCAGAATCGCAGGACATCCATTATACAGGCTCATGGTTCCCCGTATCAGAACCGGCGTCTTTTTGTCCATATATTCTTTCCGTATTCTGGTAAATAATTCTTCATTTCGAATGATACCGGCACTTTTTTTCATTTTCAAGTGCCATCATGGACCGTCCGTTTCGCTGCTTGTAATAGCTCTGGTGAAAACCATCCCGGTTATAAATATCCCACAGCATCTGTTTGTCCTCTTTAGTGACGATCGGCCTTTTTCCCCTGAAAGATACTTGTCCAGATATTTCCGGTAAACAGACACTACACCGGCAGTGTATTCCGGTTTTTTCATTCTCCCTTCAATTTCAGGGAATATACGCCTGCTTCAATGATCTCCGGCAGGATATCTACCGTACACATATCTTTCGGACTCAACGCATACCCGGTCCGGTCATTATTCAGGCGTTTTCCGTCCCGATAAACCTGATAAGGCAAACGGCAGGGCTGTGCACATCTTCCCCGGTTTCCGCTTCTTCCTCCGATCATGCTGCTCATCAGGCACTGACCGGAATAACAATAACAGAGGGCTCCGTGAACGAAACTCTCGATTTCCATATGCGTGGCATCGTAAATTTTTTTAATTTCTTCCAGTGACAGCTCCCTCGCAGTCACCACACGGGTTGCCCCGGCTTTCTGTAAAAGCTTTGCACTCTCCACACCGGTAATCGTCATCTGCGTACTGGCATGAATGTGCAACCCCGGAAAATATGTTTTGACAAAGTCCATCACACCCGGATCCTGTACAATAACCGCATCCAGTCCCGCCTCGTAAAGCGGAGCCAGATATTCGTACAGTTCCGTTTCCAGTTCCGGTTTTTCAACAGTGTATTGATGGTCAGATACAACTGTTTTCCCTTCAGATGTGCCAGATCGATCGCCCGGATCAGCTGTTCCTGATCCAGATTGTCAGCATAGGCACGAGCTCCAAATTTCTGACCGCCCAGATAGACAGCATCCGCCCCGGCTTCAAATGCAGCCTCCAGAGCCTCATAAGAACCGGCGGGTGCCAGTAATTCTACCTTCATATACTCCTCCTTACAAAAAAGGCTATCGCAGATACTGCGACAGTCTTCTTTTCTATTTCAGCAGATTCTCCATATCCTGTTCCAGCTTCTTCACCTGCTGTTCCAGTTCTTCTTTTTCCTTCTTCAGATTCTCAACCTCGATCTGGGCTTCGATCAGATCGTGTTTCAGATCGTACATTTCCTTATCTTTCAGCTGGGAATCTTCTTCAAAAACTTCCGCCTGATGTTTTGCCTTGAAGTAATCATCTGCAATGTTCAGGCTGAGCAGTGTGTTTTTTGTTTCCACCGGCTGTCGGTTATATCCCGGCAGTTCGGAAAGCTGGGCAAGTTTATGATTCATATAAGAAGCCACACTCTGCAGATATTCTTCGCTCTCATATCCACTTAATGTGATGATCTTTCCTCCGATTAATACCTTAATTGTATTTTTTGCTGGCATTACGGCATTTCCTCCATTTTATGTATGCTCTGCATAAACAAACTACGTTTTTGCAGACAGTAATACCTCGTACTTTTACAGTTATTTTCTGTGATTTCTCCGAAGGCTACTGTTAGTGATTCATACCCCGCTTTACACATTATCAATATGTTCCACCAGTATGACTCTCTTCTATTATAAACAAAATCCCCCAAAAAACAACCCCTTAGATTCCCAAATGATGATATGCCAGCTCAGTTGCCACACGTCCTCTTGGTGTGCGATTTAAAAATCCGTACTGGATCAGGTACGGTTCATACACATCTTCGATGGTTCCCGCATCTTCTCCGATAGCTGCTGCCAGAGTATCCAGTCCTACCGGACCCCCGTTAAATTTGTGAATGATCATCTCCAGAATCTTCCGGTCTGTCTGATCCAGACCATACCGATCCACTTCCAAAAGTTCCAGTGCAAAATCAGCCACTTCTTTCGTGATCTTTCCATCATATTTTACCTGAGCAAAGTCTCTCACACGCTTTAACAGACGGTTTGCCAGACGGGGAGTTCCTCTCGAACGTTTTGCCATCTCTCTGGCTCCATCCGCATCGATCTCCACTCCAAGCACTTTCGCAGAATGCTGAATAATCGTCTGCAGTTCTTCCTCCGTATAGAACTCCAGATGGTGGATCACACCAAAACGGTCTCTTAACGGTGCCGTCAGAAGTCCTGCCCTTGTGGTTGCTCCCACCAGAGTAAAATGTGGCAGATCAAGACGAATTGAACGGGCAGTGGCACCTTTCCCGATCATGATATCAATGGCATAGTCTTCCATCGCCGGATAAAGAACCTCTTCCACCTGACGATTCAGACGGTGAATCTCATCCACAAAAAGGACATCCCCCTCCTGCAGATTATTTAAGATAGCTGCCATCTCTCCCGGTTTTTCGATAGCCGGACCGGAAGTCACTTTCATGTGAACTCCCATTTCATTGGCAATAATCCCCGCCAGTGGGTTTTTCCAAGCCCGGGTGGTCCGTAAAACAATACATGATCCAGTGCATCGTTTCGCTGTTTTGCAGCTTCTATATATATTTTCAGATTTTTCTTTGCTTTTTCCTGACCAATATAATCATCCAGACACTGGGGACGAAGGCTTCCCTCGATACGGATATCTTCTTCCATCATGTCAGTTGTGATAACACGTCTTTCCATACTTATTTTTCTCCATATACATATCTCTACTCACTATAGCTTACTTGTTCTCGCCGTTCGCCAAGGGTGATCAGACTCCCTCTGGCTCTCTTGCGCTCATTATATCATGATTCGCACCTGCGGTGCTTGACGCTGCTTTCGCAGCTATCATGATCGCCATTCGCCGTTCGCCAAGAGTGAGCAAGCTCCCTCTGGCTCTCTTGCGCTCATTATATCATCTTCTTCAGTGCGGCTTTTAGTAGGGTTTCTACATCCATCGTCTCCGCACCTTCCACTTTCTTCACTGCGCGGAGTGCATCCGTGTTCGGGTAGCCAAGTGCTACCAGTGCCTGTACTGCTTCCTGAAGCTGGTTGTCTCCTTCCGTCTCAGGTATTCCTGCTGCTGACTGATTTGCCAGTTTCTGTTCAAAAGCATCTTCCAGATCCAGTTTATCTTTCAGTTCCAGGATAAGTTTCTGTGCAGTCTTTTTACCGATACCGGGTGCCTTGGCAATTGCCGCCGCATCATCTGCCAGAACCGCAAACCGCAGATCATCCGCCGACAGTGCTGAGAGGATCCCCAGTCCTGCCTTCGGTCCGATACCGTTGACACCTAACAGTAATTTAAACACTCTCAGATCGTCTCTTGTCGCAAAGCCGTATAACTGCATGGCATCTTCTTTTACATTCAGATATGTATATATTTTTACTTCCTGACCAATTGGAATCGCGCCAGAAAAAACGGAACCGGGTACGAAGATTCGATAGCCGATTCCGTGATTATCTACAATAATACACTGGTCGTCCGCTTCCTCCAGTATGCCTTTCACGTATCCTATCATAATAAACTCCTTTTTTCGGGAACTGCCCCAAACAACAGTTCCCTTAGTCTACGTTCTATCATACCACAAGGTGGCCGACCTTTCAAATTATAATTTACGGATACCTACGGATTGTTCCGCAGCGTTGCTGCTCTCACAATCCCCCAACCATTTGAAATCCGCTGATTTACTTCGTAAATTGCTGCTTTCTCATGTTTGGCGGGTTCCAAGGCAAAAAGCTTTCTCGTGCAAGCACGAAAAACTTTTCACTTTGGAACCCTGGTATCAGATGATACAATGTCTCGGACAATTCTCTTTGCAAAGTCCGCAATTGGTACACTTATCGTAATCGATATGTGCCACATTATCTGTCACCGTAATAGCCTGTACCGGACAGTTCTTTTCACATTTTTTACAACCGATACAGCCTTTGTCACAGGCATTCATAGTAGCCTTACCTTTATCCTGAGAGCTGCAGCTTACTTTTACTGTCTGCTCGTAAGGAACCAGCTCGATCAGATGATGCGGACAGACAGCCACACACTGACCGCAGGCTTTACATTTTTCTTTATCCACATGGGCGATGCCGTTGATGACACGGATCGCGTCAAAATTACACGCCTTTACACAGGTACCGTAGCCGAGACATCCATGATGACAATTTTTTCTCACCGCCGCCCGGGATAAATGCCATAACCGAACAATCTTCCACACCATCATATACATAATTATTTCTGGAGCTCTCACAGTCGCCCGCACATTTTACAAAGGCTGTCATGCGGCGTCCTTCTTTTATCTCTTCTCCCATGATAGCTGCAATGGCTTTTGCCACTTCGTTGCCGCCTACCGGACAGCCCTTTACCGGTGCTTTTCCGGCTGCGATTGCAGCTGCCAGTCCGTCGCATCCCGGATATCCACAGCCACCGCAGTTATTGCCCGGAAGCTGTTCTCTGACGGCGATCTCTTTTCATTAACTTCCACTGCAAATTTCTTTCCGGCTACCCCAAGGAGCAGTCCGATCACCAGTCCTGTGCCGCCTACCAAAGCCGCAGCAATAAGTATTCCTGTAATCATAAAACTCCCTCCTTAAATCATTCCGGAAAATCCGAAGAACGCAATGGACATTAAACCTGCGGTCAGAAGTACGATCGGCATTCCCCGGAAAGGTTTCGGTATATCGTTATATTCGATCTTCTCACGAAGTCCTGCCATCAGCACGATGGAGATGGTAAATCCGACTGCGGTAGCAAAAACCATTGACCGTGCCTTCCAGGATTCCGTAATTATTCTGTACATTTAACAGTGCAACACCAAGTACTGCACAGTTGGTGGTGATTAGAGGAAGATACACACCCAGACTCTTGTACAGTGCCGGCATCGTCTTTTTCAGAAACATCTCAACCAACTGTACAAGAGCGGCGATCACCAGAATAAATACGATGGTCTGCATATATTCCATTCCTGTAGTCACCAGCACAAATTTATAAATCAGACTGGTACAGAATGAAGAAATCGTCAGCACGAAGATTACAGCCGCACCCATACCTGCTGCCGTATCCATTTTCTTCGATACACCGAGGAAGGGACACAGGCCAAGGAACTGGCTCAGGACTACGTTATTCACCAATGCCGAACCGACGGCAATCATTAACAATTCTCTCATGACTGAGTTCCTCCTTTCTCAGCGTTCTTCTTACTTGCACACATATGATTGGTGCAGCCCGCACAGAGGCTCTCGTCGCATGCCTTCGGAGCTGCGGCAGGATCTTTTTTCATCTTCACACGGTTCTGAAGTGCCACCAGCATCGCAAGGACAAAGAAAGCTCCCGGTGCCAGAATAAAGATGGTAGCTCCACCGTTGAAAACAGTCATACCAAAGATCTTACCGGAACCGATCAGCTCACGGACGATACCGATGCTGGTAAGCCCCAACGGTAAATCCAAGTCCCATGCCGATTCCGTCAAACAGAGAACTAACTGGCCCATTCTTGGATGCATAAGCCTCTGCACGTCCCAAGATGATACAGTTAACTACGATCAGAGGAATATAGATTCCCAGAGAATCGTAAAGGCTCGGAATAAATCCCTGTAATAAGAACTGTACGATGGTTACAAAGGATGCAACGACTACGATATAAGCCGGCATACGCACACTGTCCGGAATCATTTTCCGGAGCATCGAGATCATCAGGTTTGACAGGGCAAGAATCACCATTGTCGTCATACCCATACCAAAACCATTTTTTGCAGATGTGGTAACTGCCAGTGTAGGCACATACCAAGCATCAGCACAAAGGTGGGATTCTCCATTGATGATACCATTATACAAACGTTCCAGAGGTGAATTTGCTTTCATCACTGATCTCCCCCTTCCATCACACGAAATGCACAAAGACCGGCATTGACACCGTTGGTCATGGCATTGGTCGTAACTGTGGCACCACTGATGGCATTGATCTCGTCATCCTGTGTTGCCCCGTTTTTTCGTATACTGTAGTTTTTCTACCTGTTTTCCGACGAACTGATCTTTGAAAGCAGGAGTATCTGCATTCATACCAAGCCCGGCGGTCTCTCCGATGGACAGGATCGATATTCCGTTCAGGGTACCGTCATTTTGTACCCCCATGGAAAACTGGATATCTCCACCATATCCTTCTGAAGTTACAACGGTAAAGGCATAGCCAAGTGTTTCTCCGCTCTGGTCTTCCGCACGCATAACTTCTTCTATGGACTGTGCTTTATACCCTTCCTGATCCAGCTGATCGCGGATCGTCTTTGTCAATGTATCGTCCATCTCTACTGCCTCAAAAGCTGCTGCATCCGTAAATACCTGTTCATAAGCCTCTGCTTTTGCCTGCGCTTCCTGTTTTGCAATCGGATCTTTTGTGATCTCATATACACCGCCAAGGGCCACACCTGCCACCAGAGTGATCAGTGTAAGGGCAAGGGCATCTTTGATAATCTTATTTTTCATGCTTCACCCCTCCTTTTCCAAATGCCGTCGGTACGGTCAGACGTTCGATAACCGGAATCAGCAGGTTGCCAAAAATGATCGCATAGGACACGCCCTCTGCGGAGGCTCCAAAGATACGGAACAGTCCGGTCAGACATCCCAGGATCACGCCGTATACCAGCTGTCCCCGTTTGGTAATCGGCGTCGTCACATAATCAGTAGCCATGAACCATGCTCCAAGCATCAGTCCACCGCCCAGAAGCTGTTCTAACAGATAATAGCCGTCTGCTCCATGTCCGCCGAACAAAATTACGGAAAATAGCAAAAACTTCCGATATATGTACACGGGATTCTCCAGTCAATAACTTTGAGAATCAATAAGAATGCTGCTCCGATCAGGATCGCAAGGGCAGAAGTCTCACCGATAGTTCCCTGTGTATTGCCAAGAAACAGGCTTAACAGATCTACTTTTTCTCCTGCTTTTACTGCTGCCAGCGGTGTGGCACCGGATACCGTATCTACCAGTTTTACCAGACCGCCATCTGCGCTGAAATTAGTCATCTGTCCGGTAAAGGATAACAGCAGGAAACATCTTGCTGCCAGCGCCGGGTTCATGATATTCTGTCCCAAACCACCAAACAGCTGTTTTACGATCAGAATAGCAAAAACGCCACCGATCACCGGGATCCACCAGGGAGCGGATGCCGGAAGGTTCAGACCCAGTAACAATCCTGTGATCACAGCACTTCCATCCCAGATCGTCAACGGTTTATGCATCAAAGTTTCATAGATTCCCTCTGTCGCCACACAGGTTGCCACTGACAGACAGACCAGCAGCAGTGCCTTCCATCCAAAGAAACACACACCTGCCACTGTTGCCGGCATCAGAGCCACGATCACCATTTTCATCAGATAATCTGTGGTCACTTTTGAACGGATATGCGGCGATGAGGATACATGTAATAACTCTCCCATATTTCACATCCCCCTCTTATTTTTTCTTTCTATTGGCCATAACCATTTTTCTCATGGAACGGATTTCCTGTACCAGCGGTCGTTTTGCCGGACAGACATAGCTGCAACAGCCACATTCGCAGCACTCCATACCATTATATTTGACAAAGGCTTCTTCTTTTCTGTGTTCTGCAAAGGTTGCAAGTTTAGTCGGAAGCAGATGCTCCGGACATTCACTGACACACCTTCCACAGTTGATGCAGGCGGTAGACCGTGAACGGCTGACCTCATCTTTTGTCAGTACCAAGAGCGCGGATGTGGTTTTGGTTACCGGTACATGATAATCAAACATGGCAAATCCCATCATCGGACCACCGGAGATCACTTTCTCTACTGTACCCTTCAGACCACCTGCCGCATCCAGAAGTTCCTGAAAATCCATGCCCACCGGTGCCCGGAAGTTAGATGGTGTATTCACACCGTCTCCAGTGACTGTTACGATCCGCTGCATCAGTGGCTTTCCTTCTGCCACTGCCTCATAGATCGACACCACGGTATCCACATTATCCACGATACATCCGGCATCTGCCGGAAGCATGGAAGAATTGATTGTCTCTCCGGTCACTGCATAGATCAGCATACGCTCTGCACCCTGTGGATATTTTGTCTTTAATGGCTGTACTTCGATATTTGCTTCGCCTTCTACCAGCTCCTGCAGTTTTGCGATGCCCTCCGGTTTGTTGTCCTCAATACAGATATATCCTTTTGCACCATCAAAAAGCTGCAGCATCACTTTCAGTCCGCCGACCCAGTTTTTTCCGGCTGTTCCAGCATGATCCGGTAGTCGGAAGTCAGATATGGCTCACATTCTGCACCATTGACCAGAATGTATTTGATCTTTTCCGGTTCTTTCGGTGAAAGTTTTACATGAGTAGGGAATCCTGCACCACCCATACCTACGATACCCGCTTTCTGAATCTTCCCACGGATCTCGTCTTTGGATAATTGTGTGATATCTTTTGTTTCTTCAAACGCTACTGATTCGTACACTTCATCGTTTTCCACTATAATCGCATCACAATAGCCTCCGGTTGCTGTCAAACGTTTTTCAATTCCCTTTACCACGCCGGATACCGATGCATAAACCGGAGCGGATACAAAGCCCCCTGCCTCTGCGATCATCTGTCCCACCAGAACCCGATCACCTTTTTTTACAATCGGTTTTGCAGGTGCCCCGATATGTTGGGATACAAGATAGGCCAGTTCTTTTCCCGGACGGATATCCTGGATCACCCGGTCTCTTGACAGCTCTTTCCCGTCATACGGATGGATACCTCCTCTAAATGTTCCAGACCCCATACACTAGTCCTCCCTTTTCATTCTTGCGCATTTTGTCAGCTTTTACGCACTCTTCTTGTTCTGTTTACGGTTCTTTTTCAGAGTCAGTCTCCGACGACGTTCAAAACTGCTGACCATATTCGGATACGCCCGGAGATGTCTCCTGGAGATATGACGGATACTCTTTTTCACATCCCCATACTTCTGTACAAACTCTTCGTATTTACCCAGGATATTATCTTTCGTTTCCAGAAGTCTGCTGTCGTTTGCACTGTAGCGCTCTACCGTCTCGCGGAACAGTTTCTTACGTTCTTCGATCATATCGTTCCACTTGCCAACCGGAAGTCCCATCCGGTAAACTTCTGCTTTCGCACGGGCTTCCTCTGCCACCTCATACAGTTTGGTATCCCGCAAATTCTCCTGGAATTCGTCCCAGACAACATCCAGCTTCTTCATCTTGTTTCGCAGATCGAAAGCGGCTGCTGCAGAGAATGCAAAATCCACGGTATATCCTGCCAGCCATACATAAACCAGTACGATTCCTGTTTTTCTCGGAACCATTTCCACCAGATTTCCCACGAACGGCTGAAATATATAAAACAGAATCAATGTAAAAACTCCCCATGCTACAGAACTGCCCAGACAGATTTTTCCCATGAAAGTTAAACTTTTTATCGCTGTAATCCCACCAGTTGGTGTGAAAAATGGCTTCCATCAGTACACCTGTCACGTATTCCAGAATCGTAGCGACTGCCACCCCTGCAAAATAGAGTTCCAGGATGTTTCCTGCCACCGGACGTAAGATCACGTAGACGGTCACCGCCCCCACTCCATAGATTGTTACAAACGGTCCGGATACAAATCCCCTGTTTACCCATTTTTTTGGCTTTTGGCTGATACGTAACAGCTTTCCCAGATCCATCCCATAAAGCTGTATACAATAAACCAACTGAGAATATGATACAGATCAACTCCCAGAATCTCGAAACTCAATCCCTCTTCCTCCTTCTTTTT
>ENA-OPYX01000906-OPYX01000906.1-human-gut-metagenome-genome-assembly--contig:-NODE-906-length-16731-cov-5.964225_pt1 | contig 16731 bp, 10 predicted proteins | sample MGYA00242639_ERZ504486 | MGnify/ENA primary metagenome ERZ504486 (study PRJEB26092, sample SAMD00036296) | human gut metagenome | host: Homo sapiens | study: EMG produced TPA metagenomics assembly of... | reverse complement strand
TGCTGATGTGCAGTGATACCGTCACCGCAATTCTTTTAGAAGAAAACAGTATGAGCGTAAGGTGCAAAACATCAGGCAATGAATTTTGGACTATTGGTAAAAACGCTTTTTTCAGCGAATGTGAAGCAAAGCAAGCATTTAAAATGAGGTGAGCATAATGGCTTTAACTTGGTGTGTAATGAGTTTTTTAGCGATAACTGATACATTTATAGTGTACACACTGTTTATTGCTTCAAAAAAATGTGATGATTTATTAAATAAAGGATTAATGGGTAAATGAAAATAAAAAATATAATAATTGGTGTAATTACGAGTATTGTACTTATCAATTGTGGAATGTCTGTACTTGCAAAAGGTTTTGATATTAATGCGGATAATAAAATTGATGTGAATGATGTTACATATTTGCAAAATGCTTTGTCTGATTTTGCAGAAGATACAAAACTTGATTTGAACAATGACGGCAGAATTGATGTAAACGATGTATCGTTTTTACAAATTGAAATCAGCAATCAGAGCGTAGAAAATAATACACAGATAAGTATATCAACAAAAGAATATTGCAAAAATGTCGGTGATACTTTTACGATTTCTGTTGATACAAATAATAATGTAAATGAGATCACCTACTCATCTTCTGACAGCTCAGTTGCAAAAATAGTTGCAACGGACAAGCACTCAGTAAAAATTAAGGCTAATAAAGTTGGCAACGCAACTGTTACTGTTAAGCAGTGCAGGGAAACTGTAACAGCAAAAATCAAAGTTGAAAAAGCAAGGTGTGTTGATTTATCGGAGTGGAACGGTGATATTGATTTCAATAAAGTAAAAAAGTCAGGTGTTACTTGTGTAATTCTCAGAGCCGGTTACGGTAAAGACGATAATCAAGAAGATAATAAATTTAACGAGTATTATCGTCAAGCAAAAAACGCAGGTTTAAATGTTGGAGCATATTGGTACAGTTATGCTACTACTATTGACGCTGCAAAAGCCGAAGTCAGGAATTGTATGAAGACCATTAGGGGCAAAGAGTTTGACTTGCAGGTTTTCCTTGATGTAGAAGAATACAGACAGGCTGTTTTGCCACGCAGAACATTGACTGATATTATTTCAACCTTTTGTGACGGAATAAAGGGTTATGGATTTGATGTTGGAATGTATAGTGCAAAATCAATGCTTGTTGACAGTGCTTATCCTGATGAGCTTGCAAGCAAATATTTAATTTGGATGGCAGCACCAAATAATTCGTACAATGAGCTTCCGTCATTTGTTGATATTCATCAGTATTCGTGGACAGGCAGGGTTGACGGGATTTCCGAAAAAGCAGATATGAATTACATATATAATTTAAACTATTAAAATTATAAGGAGGAGTTATAATGATTTGGTTAGGCATTGCTATAATACCTGTTATACTGTTAGTGATAGCAATAAATATTAAAAGATATTGTGATGTGAGTAATGGAACTCTAATTACTCTAATGGTAATATGTGTTATAATGTTTTTTTCATTACTTGCAAGTGAATATATACCACCTATTGCTATTAGTGACAAAAAAAGTACAACATATGAAATAACAGAATTCAAAAAAGTTATCAGCGACAACAATGAAGAATCGTATGTATATACTACTAATAAAACTGAGGTACACAGTGCAAGAGTTGAAGATAAAAGAGATAAAAGAAAAGACGGAGCTATTACTTCAATTGACTTAGCAAATAGCAATCCCTCAAAGCTCATTGTTAAAGAATATGAGTGTTTACGCTTGGTGGATTTTTCAATGATTAAAAATCACGAATATATTTTTATATAGCTCATATAAAAAAATTTAAAGGTGATAATAAATGCGTAAAAAATATGATAGCAAGGATTTTTTTATCGTTGCGGACTCAAAGAATGATTCTATTAAAAATTTTTCTTTATTAACGAAAGAAAATTTTGAAACAAATACAATTGCACCTATATCAAATAACCTTACTCTTGGTAATAGCGGTAAGGGAACTGAATTTATTATTGGTGAAGCAAAGTAGTTAAAACTAAAAGGCAGATAACACCGTAAAAGGTGCTATCTGCCTTTACTTTTTTTAAATTATATAATTTTAGTTGACTCATTGAAAAATCACTCTATAACTAATTTTAAAGTGAAACAACAATATAAAAAGTCACTTTATCACTTATAAGATTATTATATCTCCTTTTGCGTAAATTATCATAGTTCAGGTGCACTCCTTTTTATTTCAGGTTTATTTTGTTCCGGAGCAATTTTATTTTTTGTCCTGTGCAAAATAGAGTTCTTGCTAAAATAGCAAGTTTTTCGTTCTGAAGATACATTCTGTCGCTGAGCAAGGTCAATATTCAAAGCTGTGGTTAATTCAGCTAATCTGTTCGTCTTTTCTGTAAGTTCCTGTTCAAATTCAAAGGGTTTTGTAAGCATTTCTTTTGCTGAATTGTAATCATAATCAATTCGATTCAATTCTTTTTTAGCATTAGACAGAAATTCATTGAATTTTGTAAACAGATTTTCAAGTTTAGAAAGATTGTGAATATTAAGACTACCAAAATTAACCTTGTATTTTCCGTTGCCTAATCTCGCAGTAATATCATCAACAATCAAGCCTTTATTGATTATTTCAACCTCATATCCTGAAATATCACCTACTTTAATGGTTTCATTTCGGTGCTGCCTTGATAATGCTACAAAAGCTCCAAGAGCTTTAGCTGCGGATTTTCTATCTTCTTCCGAGTTGGTATAAGCTGCATCTCCAAAATTATATGTATAAACAATCGAGCCTTCATCATCTTTAGGCAATGCATTTAACTTATCAATATCTTTTTGGATATTACCAATCGTGCAGAGCAAATCTTTTCTTTGCTCAGGATAAGCGTTTACTTTGTCCTCAAGCTCATAACGGGTATTATCATATTCAGATTTATACGCTGTAAGTTCTTTTACTCTGTTTTCAAGTGTGAGTTTCTCTCTTATACGCTCATCACCGGTGCAAAGTGCTTTGATTTCCGAATACGATAACGCAGCTTGGTCAACATCAGTACATTTTCGTGCAGGAGCTTTTGATGTCATAATTTGACTTATGAATTTCTGCTTCTTTTCAAGCAGCTGATACGAATAAGCATCAAAAGTGCCTTTCGTTACATAGCGATAGAGATGCACTTTTTCGTTAATATTACCTTGCCTTACCATTCTTCCTCGTCTTTGTTCGAGGTCAGAAGGTCGCCAAGGTACATCCAAATCGTGTAGGGCAATAATTCTATCCTGCACATTTGTTCCTGTGCCCATTTTGCCAGTAGAACCTAAGAGTATGCGAACCTCGCCACTTCGTACTTTTGCAAAAAGCTCAGATTTTTGCTTTTCATTCTTAGCATCGTGAATAAACGCTATCTCTTGTGGCGATACACCCTTAGCAATAAGTTTATCTTTAATATCGTCATACACGCAGAATTTGCCTGATTCTTCGAGAGAGTCAATTTCTGTAACACTCTTTGTATCCTCGTCTTTGCTGTCTGCATCAACATTTACACATTTGCCCGGAACACCTAAATCACAGAATATAATTTGCGTAAGTTTTTTATCAGTGGTTTTCTCATAAATGTCAAAAACATTATTAACACACACATTTAACTTTGTACCGGGATTATCTTCAAATTCTGCATCGATAAGTCGAGGGTCAAGTCCGAGCTTTCTGCCGTCACCGGTAATTTTGAGCATATTATCCTGTGACGGATCTACGGAGCCGTTATTGACCTCATCAGCTCTGTCTGATAGTTCATTAACAAGCTCTTCCTGCAATTCGGTCGGTTCAACATCTACTATGTGCATTTCACATTTAGGTACATTAAGATTTAATGTATCCGATGTGCGAACATCTGCTATTAACTTAAACATAGACATCAGTTCAGGCAAATTAGAATATTCTGCAATTCTTGTGCGTTCTCTAAACTTGTTGCCGGCAGGAGCAAGCTCATACTCTTTTTTCTGCACACCAAATGTTGATACCCAATTATCGAAGTTTTGCATATTATTATGGCTCGCAAGAAAATCATAATTTAAGTATCTCATCATTGTATGCAACTCAGTCACGCTATTTGAAATAGGCGTACCTGTTGCAAACACAACACCTTTTCCATCGGTCTTATCATCAAGATAGCGACACTTTGCAAAAAGTTCTGTTGCTCTTTGAGATGCTCTTGAAGATATACCTGATACATTCTGCAATTTCGTGGTACAAAATAAGTTCTTAAATTCGTGTGCTTCATCAATGAAGAGCTTGTCTATTCCAAGCTCTTCAAAATATATGGAGTTGTCCTTTTTAGCCGACTGTAATTTAGTAAGCTGCTTTTCAAGGCTCTTTTTCGTACGCTCCATATCTTTGATTTTAAAATTACTGCCGTCCTGTGCCTTTAGTTCTGCAATACCTTTGATTATATTATCAATCTGCTCTTGATATATTGCTTGTTGCCTTTCAGGTGACAACGGCAGCATTTTAAGCTGAGTATGTCCAATAATCACAGCATCATAATTGCCTGTTGCAATTTTACTCATAAGTTTTTTGCGGTTTTCAGTCTTGAAATCATCCTTTGTAGCAACAAGAATATTTGCGTTTGGATACAACTTAAGAAAATCGTCACCTACTTGCTCAGTAAGGTGATTTGGAACAGCAAAAAGGGATTTATGACACAATCCAAGCCTTTTACACTCCATTGCCGTTGCAATCATTTCAAAAGTTTTTCCCGCCCCGACAGAATGTGCGAATAGCGTATTACCACCGAATATTGCGTGAGCAATTGCATTTTTCTGATGCTCGTGAAGTTCAATGTTAGAATTCATACCCGGAAAAGTAAGATGTGAACCATCGTATTGACGAGGTTTAATACAATTAAAAGTCCTGTTATATGTATCAAGAATATCTTTTCGCCTGTCAGCATCTTTAAATATCCAATTTTTAAATTCTCTGCGTATTGCGTTTGCTTTTTGTTGTACTACTTGCGTTGCAGGCACATCAAGCTCACTTATGGGTTTATGGTTTTTATCAAATATCGGTCTGCCAAATTCATCAACTTTAATCTTATATACTTTCGGCTCAGTAAGATTTAATACAGATTGAAATATTGCATATGCTGTATATCCGTGAGCTCCATAGGTTTTAGTTGCAGTTACAGATTTATCAATAGATTTGTTTTTAATATTCCATCTGCCGGAGAACTCTGAATATTCAACCTCAATTTTTTTACCGTTTCGCTGCCAATAATGTTTCGGCTCATAATCGGAACGGTTTTCTTTAGGTGTTTTGAAAAGCTCATACATAAATTGCTCATAATATTTTGGCGAAATCCAAGTTGCTCCGATGTTTACATCAATATCAGCCGCCTTTAACGGTTCCGGTATAGCTTCCTCAAGTGCGGTAATATTTGCACGATATATATCGTTATCTCTTGCACTCAATTTAGCCATATCAAGTTTGGCATAAATATCGCCTGACAAATATTCAGATGCCGTTTGGTACACAATGTTATCCTTGTTTGATAACTCAGGTACAGCAAATATCTCTCCGTTTGCACATAAATTTATCCTTAGATTTTCTTCAGGTATATCTGTCAAACTGCTCATATAAGCAAAGTCAATAATGCCTTTTTCAGCAATTGATATTGCGAGAGCTTCCGATGCGGTATCTATATGCTCAATAGCTGTTTTAGGTACATTCACACGCTGAGTGAAGATATCAGATTTTTCAATTAATTTGCTCTTATCATAACTTTTTTTCAAGCGAAGCTACAAGCTGATATGCACCATCAAATCCAAGAATATTACGATTATAATTGTTATGCAAAAGACCATATCTTATATAATAATCGTCATATAATGTATTGAGCTTTTCCTGTAATTGAACAACTTTATCATCATTGCTTTCGTATTGCTGCACATCGAGTAATTCACGCAATGTATCCCTAAGCTGTATATATTTTGATATACGGCTTATATTTTTGGCAGTATATTTTTTGTCAAGTAATTCTGAACAAGGAATTGTTATTAACTCACTCTCGTTGTTACTTCCATAAAAATAAATATCATTATTGCTCTTAAAATAACTTTCGGCACGAATACCCTGAGGTAATATAATTTCATCAGACTTTTCAGCCAATGGTATTAGCTTATCTTTATGCGGTGTATAAGTAAAGCTGATATTATTAACTGCTATTGCAAGTAAATCTGATAGCGTTCTTCCGTCATCGAATGGCACACACATTGTATCGTCTGTTCTGCCGTACATTTTATTACCCTCAACAATTTCACCAAGCACCATTTCAGGGTGTTTTACAAAATAATTGTTTACAGGCAATCCGTCAGCTGTCTGACCTATGCTTACCCAAGTTGGTTCTACTATGGGCGGTTCAGAACGCTTTTTTAGGAATATAATATCTGATGTAACTTCTGTACCGGCAGACTTAAAAGCATTATTTGGTAATCTGATTGCTCCAACTAAATCCGCTCTATTTGCTAACTCTCTGCGAAATGAGCTGTCCTTCTTATCAAGCGTACCTTTAGAGGTTACGAAAGCAATGATACCACCGTCACGCACTTTATCAAGTGATTTCAAAAAGAAATAATCGTGAATTTTTAGGTTTTGAGAGTTATACTTTTTATCATTTACTCCAAAATCTCCAAATGGAATATTACCGATTGCAACATCGAAGCTGTTGTCATTGAAATGAGTGTTTTCAAATCCGTCAATAGTGATATTAGCTTGCGGATATAGCTTTTGAGCTATTCTTCCTGACAAGCTGTCTTGTTCAACACCGTACAGATTTACTTTACCTCTTAAATCTGCAGGCAAGCGACCAAAGAAATTGCCAATGCCCATAGCAGGCTCGAGAATATTTCCGCTTTCAAGTCCTGCATTTTGAATAACCTTGTATATACTGTCAATTATTGTGCTGTCTGTATAAAATGCATCAAGTACTGATGACCTTGCAGCAGTATATTCATCATCAGTAAGCAGATTTTTTAGTTCTAAATACTCATTTTTCCATTTATCATTGTCAGGCTCAAAAGCATTTGCAAGACCACCCCAACCGGTATAAAGGGAAAGTTGCCTTTGCTCTGCAACAGTAGCTTTACGATTTTCACTTTCAAGAGTTTTTAATATTCTGATGGCCGTTATATTATTTTTAAATTTTGTTTTTGCTCCTGTAACAGTTTCTCTATCTTCCACTACATAATTTTTGCCTTTCTCTACAGTTGTATGTGCTGCATCAGAGAATAGAGTATCGCCGTTATCAAAATCAAACAGTGTAGGCTGTTCTGTTTCTATGTTTTGGGTAACTTCATTTTCATCTTGAGTCTTGGCAGGAAAATAAGCAGTCTTAGACGCTAAAAGTCTATTGAGATTTTCTTTACTTTCAGCTCTGAAAACAGGGAATGAAGAAGATAAGTCACGAAGTTGTATATCAAAGTTTCCAATAGTTTCAACTGCAAATTCTGTTTCATCAATATAGATTACATCTCCTTTTTGGAGGTTGTTTATTTCTGCAAAGTATTGTGTTTCAGTATTTTCAACATCAATGCCTTTCGTTTCGGTTGCATTGTATATTTCTTTTGTTTCAACCAATCCTACTGATTTTTCGTCATTTTTGTCAAATTCTATATCAGCTTCAAGCACTTTCACAACACCGCTATACTGTGGATACTGTTTCAAAAAATCGATAACTCCACCTATGCCGTCCCCAATATCCTGTCGCTCGGTATACTGAGTTCCGTTAGGCATATTGATTATAAATTTAGTTTTCGCATATCCTAAATGAACATCATCAAGTTCACCGTTTCTGTATGCTTCTGCAACCGCATTTTCGCTGCCGTATTCCTCAATTTCAAGCTGCCTTTGCTCAACCCATTCGTCATCAGCTGATTTCATTATTCTGTCAAAATCCGCTACCGAATAAGTCTTGCCATCTTCAAACGCAGAATGTTCGCTCCAGTCGCAAGTGATTGTCGGACGGTCGGCTTTTGGTTCGATGTCAGCTTGCTGTAATTTTTCATAATCATCAGCTGACATACTTCCGTCATAAACTGCCGTATCGAAATCATCTTCCGCACCCTTACTGAATTTATCGGAAAAAGGCAAATTATTTTGCTTTGCAACTTCCTGTGCTTTGTTACGCAAGCTTGCATTTACTGTAGCAATATTAGTAAGCCGTTCTATTACTTCTTTAGAAAAGCCTTCGGCTATATGTTCATTACTATAAAATTCTTCGTATGTATCACGAAAATAATCACTACCAACATCAGCAAGTGTTTGATTACTTACAGAATCAAGATAATCAAAAAAGGCTTCGGGATCATTTGAGTATTTTTCAACAGCACTTACAATTTGGTCGTAGTTAATATCAGATATTACGAATTGACCACCTGAAACAGAATCAGGATTAAAATATATATGCGTTATCCTTTCTGTATCAGGATTGTGATAGAATAACTCTCTGTTAAGACTGTCATAATCGGGAATAGTTGTAATATATGTACCACTTTCAATTTCACCCTCAATTTCAATTCGTGATGTATCCTTAACGCTTGCTACTATATTAATAAGACGGTCATAATCACCTTGCTGATATGCTAAGTACATATCTTCCATTTCAGAAACCGAAAAAGTAAAATCAAGAATATCAAGAACAGAGTCCATGTTTTTATCAATCATATTCTTAATTACTTTTTCCTGTTCTGACGAAAAGCCTTTATCTTGAGTATATTTTTCAAACAAGATATTTTGGTCAAACTCTTTTTTCAGACCATTAAAATCATTTCTGCTTGCAAATACACATTCTAATCCGTGTAAGTTTTCAAAGATTTTTACAAACTCATCGGATAATTTAGCTATGTCATCAGCACTATATTTGTTAGTGCCTTCAAACATTGCATCAAAAGCAGATAATAAATTTTCATCATCAATTCTGTCTAATAAAAGATTTTCTGCTTTATTTATTGACTTAAGCTGTTCTTCAGAATAATTAAGTTTTTTAACCGCATCTTTGATTGCATTTGTAATTTTGCCGTTACTGTTAGTAATTAAACTTCTCTGTTCAGTTATCTCTTTTGCTATACTTTGAATTTGTTCAACATAAGCCTTGTCAATGGTAATTGTAACAGAGTTATATACATCGTACAGCTTACCTGAAAAGGGTATATTCAGTTCATCAAGCCTATAAGCAACAGCGTAAGCAATGTCAGCACTATATTTTTGATAGTATTTATTATTGATGTTTTTAAATGGTGTATTTCCAATTATTTTGTTTGGTTTATAAGGCTTATTATTTGAGTTGCTTACAGCCTTTATTTTAATATTAAGTTTATGTATGTTTTCAACATCGTTTTTGTTTACAGCTATATAAGCATTGCCTTTTCGTATGTAAGCACAGTAATTGAATCCTGCATTATTTATGCTTTGCTCAATTTTCTTTAGTTCTTTTTCATCTGCAATAATAACTTTCTTATCGGTGTTTGGAGTGTTATTATTCCAAATAGAATTGCCAAATAATTCAATCATATTATTACCTCTATAACAAAAGCCTTGTGCGATTTACGGCACAAGGCTCAGTATTTATATTTCCTGTCCGTGGTTTTTTGTCTTATCGTTAGTTTTTTGCTGTTGCTCATTATGTGCAATTGTTTCAGCATTTTTCTTGAGTTGACTCCTTGACAGTGGCGATTTGCGTTCAGGCTTTTTCAGCTTTTCATATTCTTGCTGTTTATTGCCGTTGTTTATGATTCCGTCAATGCTGTCATAATCATCTTCAACAGACATTTCTGCGTTTTTTAGGTAATTGTCTTTTTCTTTAGCTATGCTTGCGGAGTCAATAGCTTTACTGCAAGCATTTACAACAGTTTCTGCTTTTACAGCTTTTTTGCCGGTAAGGTCAGATACAATATTGTCACAACTCTGCTCAATAACATTTTCGATTTTTTGTTCAGACATTTTATTAATTGTATCGAATTTATCAACGAGTGCATCAAGAGCAATCAGTTTGTCACGAAGCTTGTCCTTCTTATTTGCAAGATTATTAATTTGCTTTTGAAGCTTTAGCTTTTCAGATGCAAAATGTGTTCTACCATATTCAGACATAGCTTTATTGAGCTTTTCCTGAGTTACATCAAATTTTTCAGAAGCACTACGGATTGCAATACTTCTGAATTCCTGAACACCGTTGATAAAGTTTTCTTTTCTGCCGTCTTGCGTTTTCATATTAGTGAGAAATGTATTAATTTTTTTACATAAAGTAATCTTACTTTCATACTTATGAATTTTCTTATTGTTATCAGCAATACGGCTTTCGTGTTTAGATAGTTTTGATTGCATATTCGCAATTTTTTCTTGTTTCTCTTGAGAAATAAGATTTAATACAGTAAAAATAGGTTTAGGAATAACCTGTTCAAGAGCCGAGATAACCTCAACAAACTCTGTTGCCTTAGTAATCTTATGATTGAGTTTGTTGATTTTGGCATTAAGATTTGTATTTTTATCCTCAAATTTTGCAATTTTCTGATTGTACTTATCATAAAAGGATGCAAGTATCGGATTTTCTATATTGATACTGTTATCCGGCTCTGATTTATCATATTCAGTTTGGGCTTTGGTATATGTGATGTCATTATTTTTAGCTTTTTGTTGCGAGTAATTCTTAATTGCTGTCTGAATTTCTCTATCATCAAATGAGCCATAGTCAATTACGCTGTAATCTTTATTTATCCTGTCTTGTAATACTTGAACAGTATAATTGTTCATCAGAGTATGTACATTATTGACAAATTCTCTTACAGCTTCCCACCCATCAAAGCCAAAAGCATTTTTTGTGTCGACTTCACCTTTTGATTTCCACATAAGGAAATCATCCGAATAACCTTCAACCTGCACGAATTCATAACCTAAAGTGTTCATATCTTGAACAAGTGTAACTCTATCTTTATCGGATATATTTTTTTCGGATACCGGATCGTAGTGAGCTTCATATAGTTGCTTTCCGGATATATTTTCGATATTCCCGAACCGGTCATATAGCATATAAGTACTGTTTTCATTGAGTGAGGTTAATATTGTCTTAGCATTATTTATCTCCTCACAGTTATCTTTTTTTATCCACAAGAAGCGTATATTATCGCTAAATGTGCCGGGAACTCTTGTCTTGATTTCTTCCTCGGTTTCCTCTTGAATAAGTGACTTATCTATAGTTATAGCAACCGCTCTATCTTTATCGGGCATATTTTTTCCTCCTTTTTCTCGCAATAGTTACAATTATGGCTGCAGTAGGAAATACAATTATTGCAGATATTATAATTTCAAAACTATTTTCGCTTTCTGATTTTGTGCTTTCTATTGCTTCATCTTGTGTTGACGACACTATAACTCTTTCAGCGGTTACAATAAGCCTGTGACTGTTTACACCATATGGATAACAAGTTATTAAGCTCAGCAAGTCTTTTGTATCATCTGCATTTAATAGAGATGTATCGTCAGGTTCAACAATGTTTTTTGCTGTTATTTTGTATGTAAGTGTATTATCAAGCACATAGATGTTAATAGTGTCACCAACTGTAAGCTCAGTCAGATTATCAAAAAAGACCTGCGTTGGATAGCCTGTGTGTGCTGATAAAACAGTATTGTTGCCAATACCACCCGTAGGCAAAGCACTATTAGGTATGTGAGCAACACCTTTTTTAAGCACATCAGGATCACTACCGTGGTATATAGGCAGTTTTACATTGATTTTTTTAATTTCGATATATCCTATAAGTCCATCTTCAAAATTCAATGCATCATCATAACTGTCAACAAGACTATCTGTTGAATATGAAAATGTACTTACTGTATCACGCAAAGTTTTGTTATATTTTTCGGCAACTGATAACAGCGAAAGCCGGTCAGTTGCCGAAATAGTATCTGAATATTTTGTATAATCTTTTATAGTTGAGATTGAATAGAAGCTATTAATAGCATTTGATATAGTAGGATAAAGTACCATTGAAACAGATAAAACCATAAATGTGATTCCAATAACCAAAAATAATTTGCTTCTTTTCATATGGTACTTATCTCCTTTTATTTATGCTTTAACTTTACGGCAAATAGCCAAAATAACTATGCCACTAATTGCAAGTGCAGAACCAATAACATAGAACATTGCAGTACCTGCACCGCCTGTCTGTGGGAAAAAAAGTATTGTATCCTTAACATCAATACTAACTGTGCCGTCCGTCGGACAATTAGTAATATATGAACCATCAGTAAATGCAGCTCCATAAGTTGCTTCAATTGTAATAGGAATAACCTTACCGTAGATGTTGTAGCCTGTAGGAGCTTTTGTTTCGACAATATAATATTTACCGCTTGCAAGCTTGATTTCTTCTTTACTTGTGTTGTAGTAAGTAACCTTGCCTGTCTTGTCTGAAACACCGCTTGCAATGGCTTTTGTAAGAGCAGTTGCATCCTCTTCTGTTTTAAAAAGGCTGAATTCTGCACCTTCGAGAGCCTTGCCGGCTGTATCTGTCTTGTTAGTTGTTACTGCAAAAGTGTAAACATAAACTGTATTACCGGTTACTTCTGACTCAACACCGTTTTTGTTAGCATACACAAGTTTTGTTTCGGTATTAGGGTTACCTGCTTTACCGACAACTGCATACTTATTGAGTTTTGCAGAGTAGATGACAGAAGTATATGCAGCATTACTTGCATAAAAGTCATTTTTCTGAAGATAAGCATTTGTAATTGCTACATTAAATGTAGTAGCTTTACCGTCAACTTCAGAAGTGACATTAAGTGTATAATCAGATGTTGTAAGGTCAGCAATTTTACCGCCTTGTGCGTTAAGAAGTGCAACCTTTACGCTGTCTTTATCAAGAGTAAGTCCTGCTGACATCTCATCATATACTGTATATGATTTAAGCTTCATTTTAGAAGAACCGGCTGTTGATGACTTGATTTCAAAATTCACTGTGTCGCCAAGGCTTACATCGGTAAAATTAACATTATCCTTTGTGCTGTTTGTGATAGTCTTGCCTGTAACTACATCACCGTCATTAACCTTAGTTGCAAGGTCAATAGCTTTATATGTATATACCCAACCGTTGTTATAATACGGAAGTGCTATTACGCTGTTTGTAACACTTTTTACACCGGCAGGATAGTTTGTTGCCTTGATATAGTACATTCCCTGAGCAAGTCCTGAGAATGTTTTTGTAACAGAAGTTGCTGATGTAGTAAATGTACCTACAACAGAAGCAGTTGAAGGCATTGTTGCGATACCGTCAAGAGCTGCCAATACAACTGATGATTTACCTCTCAATATATCTTCTGAAATTGACGGAACGAGGGAAGTATAGCCTGTCTGATATGGATTTTCGGTTGTTTTTAGTTCAGCAACTTTATACACAGTAAAGGTATATCCCGGCTTTGCACATTTTGTAGTAATTGATACTTTTTTAGCAGTGTCAAGTAAATTGTTATTAGTTGCGGCTGATGCAAATGGAATTGCCGACATAATCATCAAAACAGCAACTGCCATTGCAGTAAAAATTTTAAATACATTATTTTTTGATTTCATACTGATTTTCCTTTCTGTTTTTTGCTTTAGTAATAAAAAATGTTGATATAAGTGCCAATGCTATGCCTATATAGTAAAGCGGTGCTCTGCCGACTCCACCTGTTTCAGACAACATTGTCTTGTTATCTTTTACAGTAAACTGAATTAAAAGCGGAGTTTCTGCGTTTGCAGAAATTTTAAATTCTAACTTTTTACCATACGGCATATATCCTGTTGGTGTTATGCTTTCGACTAAGTAATAATCACCGACCGGAAGCTTGTCAATGGTCAAACTGCCATTTGTCGCTATGCAGTCAGTTCCACTTGCACCGGTGGATTTATACGAATATTTACCGTTACTATTTTTGCTGCATTCAACAGCTGTGCCGTCAGCTTTATAAAGTTTCCAACCTGAGCCGTCTATAAGAGTGTTAGAACTGTCTGTTTTAGTAAGTTTTAAAGTACCTGTAGCAAGTCTGTTAGCAAATGTAAATGTAAGTGTTACATCTTCCTTAAGGGTAATAGTTTTTGATGTTGGAGCAACATATCGGTCAGGAACAGAATAAGTACCGTCAGAATTTTTGTAGCCTAACTCACTTATTGTGTAATAAACATATTCACCGCTCAACTTATAAACAGGCAAATTGTTAAGTGTAGCTACACCGTCAAGACCTTTTGCAGTTGTAGCAATATATTCGTCTGTAATGCCATCATCAGAGGTTATTCTAAACCACACATTTTTAGCTGTATTGTTAGAACGCTTACTGTCATCTGCCGTCTTGTAAATGCTAAGGTTACCAAATCCTGTATCACGAGGTTCGGGGACTTCGATTTCATTGAAAGTCATTACAAAACCTGTAATCTCATCAATTTTAATTTGTCTGATAAACACTTCAGAGTTTAGTTTAAAGCCTTGCGGTGCTTTAGTTTCCTGAATAGTTACTGTTCCGAGAGGTATAGCCGGGTTAGGATTTTCGTCACTTGTTAAGTAAAATGGTTCACCAAAGTCGCTATCAGCTCGATATATATTCGCTAAACGGCAATAACCATCACTATCAGTTTTTAATACCCATTGCCTTTCGGGTCTTTTATCACTTAACTCATTCTCAGAATAGTAGTAACCTTTATAGTAAGATACAGTAAACTCTGCGTTTTCCATATTGGTGTATTGACCGGTTAATTCATCCTTTTTGCGAAGCAAAATATATACAGGGTCATTCATAGGCTCATCAACTATTGTTGCAGACAATACAGCATAGCCACCATAGGTTTCGCTCGTTAATGTAAGATTAACGGCTTTGTTGTACTTCTTAAATCCATTAGGTGCTTCGATTTCAACAGCATATAAAGACTTACTGTAAGTAAATTTATAAAGCTCAGAGCTTGTACTGTAGTCCCAACTATTACCGTCAGCAGAAATTGCCTTGCAATTGCCCTTACTGTCGGTAATAAAGTATCTTACAATATTGTTTTTCTTGCTATTGTCGGCAATATAATCATAAGCACTTTTTTGATTGCTAAAAACGGCAAACAGTGCACCGTCTAAGTCATAACAAGAATTATTATCCGTTAAATCAGGATTAGCACTTTCTTTTTTTAGGTTTAGTCTTACTCTTTCTGTATCGCTTACATTTAACACATCAAGTGTTTTTTCTTGCTTGCAATCATCAGATGTAATGGTGATAGAGTACTCTGCATCGTCAATGGCATAATATTTACCGTTATTCGGTGCTTTTGTTTCTTTCAGTACATAATCGCCTGCATCAAGCTCAAAATAATTCTTGGTTATCCACTCACTGTTAGAATACGAATATAAAATTTTAGCAATATTACCGTTTTTATTAAGCTCTGCAACTGCAACTATCTTTTTGTCGGACTTATTATAAATAGTGTACTGTGCACCTGCAAAATTAAGATAATCTTTATCTTTGGTTTGTTCGGTAAGATTTTTGATTTCATCACTTGTGCCCGACTTTTGAAGTGCAAGTTTTGCTTTCTTTGGTATTCTGACAATTAAGTGCTGACAAAAAGTACCGTCTTTACCTTTTGGCTGACAGATATAATAATTATTCATCTGACAGCTTCTCAAAATTGCCGAATAGTCACCTGTTGATTTTGCTATATTATTTGCAAATTCAACAAGTCCGTTTATCATTGTGTTGATGTCTTTATAACCGCTCCAAGTTTTCCAGTTTGTGCTGTCACCGACAAGCTCGTGATATAGTTGAGATTCGGCATAATGACTCAAATAATAATACTTGTCATCAGCATTACTCAAATGCTTAAAATCGGAAGAATACACACCATTAATATAGCTGTCCATTATTGACTTTGCAGTTTTACCGCCGTTTGAAAATGTGCTGAAATAATCACCGTATCCACCGTAGAAAACAGATAAACCGGCAATTAATGCCTTTTCCTTTTGGTTTGTGGTATAAGGGTCAAGTTTAATTACCTCCTTGCCTGTTTCACCTGAAAACTGCGAAAACTCCATAGTTTTGCCGGAAGTCTTTTGTGCAGGTAACTGCGGGTCAATACAATAACCGACCTCACCGTTGATTAGGAATTTATATGCGTCAAGTTTGCCTGCACTTCCGTTGTCAATAAGCACTAACGCATTTTTCGAAGATTGAATCAATACCTTGCCGCCGATTTCATCAAGTCCCGTATATGAATATGCACTTGCACTAATATTTGCAATAGGTAACATAGCAAATACTGTTGTTAATGCAATTGCTAATGATGCTAGCTTTTTAGGCTTAAAAACTGCTGCGACAGCTGATTTTAGCTTTCTTAATTTTTTCATAAAACTCTCCTTCATTTGTTTTGATAGAAAAGTTGGAAAATTCCTAAGGAGAATCTCTTGCACGAATACACATCATTTAACCTCCAATCATTAAAAATATTCCTCTATATTTAATCCGCAATTTTTCGAGTTTTGCACCCTTATTTTTCTAAAAAAATTAAATTTTTTTGAAAAATAAAAAATGCCCTGAAATTAGGGCATAAAAAAAGCAGAGCCGTATGACCCGACCCCCAAAAGTTAGACCTAAAAAATCTAACTTTGGAGGTCGGTATTTTTATGTCAAAATACAGTTATGAATTCAAGAAGAAGGTAGTAATGGACTACATAAATGGAAAAGGAGGATATA
>ENA-OPYX01000905-OPYX01000905.1-human-gut-metagenome-genome-assembly--contig:-NODE-905-length-16748-cov-3.628843_pt1 | contig 16748 bp, 16 predicted proteins | sample MGYA00242639_ERZ504486 | MGnify/ENA primary metagenome ERZ504486 (study PRJEB26092, sample SAMD00036296) | human gut metagenome | host: Homo sapiens | study: EMG produced TPA metagenomics assembly of... | reverse complement strand
GCTCTCAGATCTTCGATCTTCACTCTTTCCTGCTCCATAGTGTCACGATCTCTGACTGTTACCGCTCCATCTGTTTCAGAATCGAAGTCATAAGTTACACAGAACGGAGTACCGATCTCATCCTGACGACGGTATCTCTTACCGATATTTCCTCTGTCATCAAACTCACAGTTCCATTCTTTTGCCAGCATTGCATAAACTTTCTCAGCGCCCTCATTCAGCTTCTTGGACAACGGCAGCACACCGACTTTTACCGGTGCCAGTGCCGGATGAAAATGCAGTACCGTACGCACATCATTTTTCTCAGCATCCAGGACTTCTTCATCGTATGCGCTGCACAGGAATGCCAGTACCATACGATCCGCACCCAGAGACTGGCTCGATAACATACGGGATAATTTTTTACCCTCTTCATCATCAAAGTAAGTCAAATCCTGTCCTGATACATTCTGATGCTGTGTCAGGTCGTAATCCGTACGGTCTGCAATACCCCACAGTTCACCCCAGCCGAACGGGAACAGGAATTCCACGTCAGTTGTTGCTTTGCTGTAGAAACTCAGTTCTTCTTTTTCATGATCGCGATACCGTACTTCTTCATCTTTCAGTCCCAGTTCATGTAACCAGTTCAGGCAGAAAGATTTCCAGTAATTGAACCATTCCAGATCCGTATCCGGTTTGCAGAAGAATTCCAGTTCCATCTGTTCGAACTCTCTGGTACGGAAAGTAAAATTACCCGGTGTAATCTCATTACGGAAGGATTTACCGATCTGTCCGATACCAAACGGCAGTTTCTTTCTGGAAGTTCTCTGTACGTTTTTAAAGTTACAAAGATACCCTGTGCTGTTTCCGGTCTCAGATATACGGTATTCTTTGCATCTTCCGTAACACCCTGAAAAGTCTTAAACATCAGGTTAAACTGACGGATATCAGTAAAGTTATGTTTTCCACAGGTCGGGCACGGTACCTGATGCTCTTCAATGAAAGCAGTCATCTTTTCCTGGCTCCATGCATCTACGCTTTCTTCCAGTGCGATTCCTTTTTCTGCACAGAAATCTTCGATGATCTTATCTGCACGGAAACGCTCATGGCATTCTTTACAGTCCATCAACGGATCAGAGAATCCACCCAGATGACCGGAAGCTACCCATGTCTGCGGATTCATCAGGATTGCACAGTCCACACCTACATTGTAAGGATTTTCCTGGATGAACTTTTTCCACCATGCTCTTTTTACATTGTTCTTCAGTTCCACACCAAGATTACCATAATCCCAGGTGTTTGCCAGGCCGCCGTATATTTCGGAACCCGGATATACGAATCCTCTGGATTTGGCAAGTGCAACGATTTTTTCCATTGTTTTTTCCATAATTGATCTCCTTTATATTCCCTGAGACATAAATATATGTCTAGTATTAACGTATTAATTCCCACGGCAGTCGACAAGATAGCATCCTGCCGGCACAAATTTTTAATTATTATCCGTGTATATCACATAACCATATGCCTGTGTAGTCACGTGGCTTTCATCGTCTGTACCTTCATCGGCTGAAAGCCTTGCCTGACTTTTATTTACCACTTTCATATTCTTGCTGACATACTGAATCGTTCCCGGCACCAGAACCTGCATCGGCTCACGGATAATGATCACCTGCTGCTTTTCACATCCGTCAGGCATTCCTGCCCTGGAAACATCTTTTCCCTCTGCATCTGTAAAATCAGAAGCAAAAGCATATCCTTCTTCCTGTGCTTCTTTTACAGTGCCCGCAAAAAAATCTATCTGATTGAAGCCCCGATAATCGGCCACAGACTGATATTCCAGCTGTACTTTCGCTTTCTTATCTTTTACCTGCATACTTTTTACCGATACAGCCTCACTCCCTGCTTCCTTGTTATATGCTTCCACCAGTTCGTTAATCTGCGCTGCCAGCTCCTTTTCTTTATAAGTCTCGTCAGAAAAATCCTCCAATAACAATTCCTCTACCGTTCCGCTGTCATCCACCGTCACTGTAGTTTCTGTCATTTTTTCTATTCCACCACAGCCGGTCAGTAGCAATACTGCTGTCAGTGCCAGTCCCAGCTTTTTGTTTTTTCATGATTTTTTCCTCCGAATCACTCCTCTGACTTTCCATTACCGGATAGTCAGACCTATTATACCGTCTGGATAGTTAATTTCAAGGTTTTTATAGTTGCGTTTTTCAGGAATCCATCACTTCAAGAATCTCCAGACTTTTAAATCGTTTATCGGTATAACGGTCTATGTAACGTTTTACCCAGCGGGTAACCTCCCGTTCCACCTCCGGTTTCAGGGTAAATGTATAGATTTTTTCCATCGGTGTTGCCACCATATATTGCAATGCATACAGTGCCGATGTCGAAACCGAAATTCCGTCTTTTACCTGTTTGCGACAGTTACTGCAGATACAGCCGGAAGCCTCCAGCGACAAGAAAGTAAGATCCTCCGTCCTTCCACAGATTCCACACTCAAAAAGCCGCGGATACTCTCCGTTGATCATCATCGCACGCATCTCGAAAATTGCTCGGATCAGTCGATTGGAAATTCGCCCCCGGATCAGTGCTTTCATCGTGATATACAGAAGATTAAGCATATCCGTCTCCCGGTTTCCCTCTCTTCCGTAGTAATCCGCAATCTCCAGAAAATAAAAGCCATAATATACTCCCGGCTGCTTTGCTGCCAGTTCTGTAAAATACTCCCGGATATTTGCCTGTGAAAGTGTATAAGCCGTTCTTCCCTCAAAAAGCTGAAAACTTCCGAACACAAACGGGTTCGCTATAGCAAGATAGGGGCTTGTGCTTTTTCTTGCCCCTCTGGCAAACGCAGTGATTTTCCCACGCTCACGGGTCAGGATCACCATGCGCTTATCATAATCCCCTACCGGCGTGGCAGCTAATACCATGCCGGTGACGGTAATAGGCTCACTCATACAGATCAGATCTCTTTCTTATTATATCCGAAGTTTTTCATCAGAGTATCACTGTCTCTCCAGTCTTTTTTCACTTTCACCCAGATCTTCAGATTCACTCTTTCTTCGAGCATTTTTTCGATTTCAAACCGGGCATTACTTCCGATTTTTTTTAACATGGAACCCTGTTTTCCTATGATGATTCCTTTATGAGAATCTCTTTCACAGATAATTGTTGCCTCGATATCTACAATATGCTGACCCTTTCTCTCCCGCATCTTCTCGATGGTTACAGCGATACCATGAGGGATCTCCTCATCCAGCGCATGCAGTGCTTTCTCACGGATGATCTCCGCAACAATCTGTCTCTGTGGCTGATCGGTTACCGTATCTTCGTCGTAAAACATCGGACCATACGGCATATATTTAAACAGGCTGTTCACGATGTCTTTCGTATTCTGCCCACGCAGGGCAGATGCCGGAATAATTTCCGCAAAATCATACAATTTCCGGTAATTATCGATTACCTGTAAAATATCTTCTTTTTTCACTGTATCTACTTTGTTGATCACCAGAATGACCGGCAGACTTGTCTTCTGTAACTGCTCGGCAATATGCTTTTCACCGGCACCAATATAAGTAGTCGGTTCTACCAGCCACAGGATCACATCCACATCTTTCAGTGTCTGTTCTGCCACATTTACCATATATTCGCCCAGTTTGTTCTTGGCTTTGTGGATCCCCGGTGTATCCAGAAAGATGATCTGTCCGTCTTCACAGGTATACACGGTCTGGATTTTATTTCTGGTGGTCTGTGGTTTTTTGGATGTGATAGCAATCTTTTGTCCGATCAGATGGTTCATCAGAGTGGATTTCCCCACGTTCGGTCTTCCGATGATTGCCACGAATCCGGATTTAAAATTTTCCTTCATATGTTCTCCTTTATTGTACCAGAGGTTCGATCTGTTTTAAGATTTCACGGTTTTTCTCCAGTGCAGATTCACTTCCAACGACACAGATGTTCCTCTGTTTCAACACTGCTTCTACCAGATCACCCAGTGCCTGAATATCTTCCGGCTGTGCGGTAAGGATCTGATTTCTCTCCTCCTGCAGTTCTTCCTCAGTGATTCCTGCAAACCATGCCCCAAGCGACAGTTCTCCTTTGGCATATGGGTTTAACGGCACATCCAGGTCGCTGATCGTACCGATGATATATTTTGTCATTTCTCTCTCATCTGCCGTGAATGTATGCAGATATTCCGGTGTATTTTCAAATATTTTCAGTGTATTTTTCAGATGCGGGTCACGGTAAGACACCAGGAAACTGTCTCCGGATTTTCTGAAGTTGCTCATACATCCATAAGCTCCACCTTTGACACGGATATTCATCCACAGATAATCATAACTTAAAATCACTTTCAGGATACGAAGTGCTCCGGTATACTCATATCCGGCTTCTTTGAAGTTTCCACTGACCGCTACATACTGTACCTGACCTGCGGTAGAAAATCCTTCGTTTCTTTGCTGCAGATCGTAATTGATCTTTCCTGTCTGTATCGGAGTCTGATACAGCAGATGACGCAGGGTGGATACTCTTCCTTCCACACCCTGATAACCTTTTTCATCCGTCGTCACACTGACAAACAGATTCTCCGGGCGGAAGATCAAAAGCATCAGTTTCTTCAGATTTTCTTTCAGTATCTCTTTTTTCTCTTCAAAATGTTTTTCCAGTTCTTCAACCAAACGGAAATATCCGATTCCCGCGATCCGATCCTGAAAATTGGATACCGGAGAATAATAGGACGCTGCACGCATCACCGCGGTGGAGTGTCCTGCCGCTGCCAGGGAGGATTGCAGTCGTGCTTTCTGCTGAGAAAGAATCTCATACAGACGTTTGTCATCATCCAGTCTGGAAGTAAACAGAATCTCGCGGATCATGGAAAATACAAATTCTTCTTTTTGTACCAAATATTTTGTCTTTACACCAAACATCCGTATACAGTCATCTTTCTGGTCTTTTCCCTGGAATACCTGCAGCCCGCAGCTAATTCCACCACTCTGTGCATTGATCTCATGGAAAAGTTCACCATAAGTAAAGTGGGCTGTATCCACGTATCCGAGAACAGATTTTAGGATTCCCATATAAGAAATCAGTTCATCCGGCACCTGTTTGGTATCAAATAACAGCGTCAGATACGTAATACCGTTAGTATCCAGATTGTGATGCAAAACGGTATTCCCCGTTACATGGTGTGGTGTATTATGGATTTTCAGCGCTTCTTTTCCAATATCACTACGTTTCAGCATCGGAATTTTGGCTTTTGCCTCTGCGCTGTCCTCGCTGTCCTGAAATTCTTTCAGTTTTCTGGTTTTCTCCACCAGTTTTTCCAGCTGTTCCCGAGACAGAGAGGCTTTATAGGCAGCCAGCTTCTCTTCTGTCTTCTTCTCCTCCTCTGTTGTAAGTCCTTTTTTCGGCATTCCCAATACCACAGCACTGTGCGGGTTATCCAGCATGGTTTCCTGAATCAGCTGTTCAAAAAGTCCTTCACCTGCTTCCTTCTTTAATTCATCAAAGGCTTTCAGTTTTTCCAGATGAACAAATGGTTTATTATCATCGTACAGCCAGCTTTCACATACATCAATGCTATACATCAGTCCACGCGGATAGGAACCATAATCTGACTCACGGAAACGGAATTCCAAATAGTTGATACCGGCAGCAATCGCCTTCTGATCAATTCCTTCTTTTACCAGCTTTTCCAGTGTTTCCCGGATCACCTGGAGGAATTTTTCTTTATCCTTTTCTTCTGCGCTCTTAACTTCCACAGTGAAAAACGGCTGATAAATACCGTCGTTATAACCCCCATCGACATCTTTACCGATTCCGGCATCTAACAGTGCCTGACGAAGCGGTGCTCCCGGAGCCGAAAGCAGAACATAATCCAGGACTTCAAAAGCGGTACAGCGTTTTACATCCAGTCCGTCCCCTACTACCATACTGTATGTCAGATACGTATTTTCTTCTTCGGAATCATTTTCTCCTACCGGATAAAAAACTCTTATGCTCCACCGGTTTTTCAAACGGTTCTGTTTTGCGATCTGGGAATCTACAGTAATTTTATCAAATTTGCTCAGATACTCTTTGTCCATCCATTCCAGGCGTTCTGCCATATCCATATTTCCATACAGAAAAATATAACTGTTGGATGGATGATAATATTTTCCATGGAATGCCAGGAAATTTTCATACGTAAGATCCGGGACACATTTCGGATCTCCGCCAGATTCCACGCCATATGGCGTATCCGGAAAGAGTACATTAAAAATCTCACGTTCAAGCACCTCTTCGGAAGAAGAAAATGCCCCCTTCATCTCGTTGTATACAACACCGTTGTATTTTAACGGATCGTCCACCTGCTCCAGCTGGTAGTGCCAGCCTTCCTGACGGAAAAATCTCTTCCTTTTTCATAAATATTCGGATAAAATACTGCATCCATATACACGTGCATCAGATTTTTGAAATCCTGGTCGTTGCAGCTTGCTACCGGATACATTGTTTTATCCGGGTACGTCATTGCATTCAGAAAAGTATTCAAAGATCCTTTCACCAGTTCTACAAAGGGGTCTTTCAATGGAAATTCCCGGGATCCGCACAAAACACTGTGTTCCAGAATATGTGCAACACCGGTACTGTCAGCCGGTGGCGTCCGGAAAATAATATTAAATACTTTATTCTCGTCCTGATTTGCCAGAAGCATCACTCTTGCTCCGCTTTTTTTATGACGCAGCAGATACCCGTCGGCATGGACGTCTTCGATTCTTTCTTTCTGTAAAATTTCATAAGCACTGCAATCTGTAATCTGCATTCCTGCCTCCCATCTCACACATCCGGCTAGTTTTCTTCCGGTTTCTGTGTCTCTTTCTTTCCATTGTAATAACTATTCAGCAGTTCAATCTGCTGCGTTCTCAAAATCAGATTGATTCCTTCCGGATTCAGAACATAACCCTGCACATCTTTGATCATATAACGCGACAGCTGATCGAAACGCACCTGGATCAGACGATTCTGTACTTCTTTTCCACGATAATGTTTCACCAGTTCTCCGGTATCTGAAAAGATTGGCTGATAACGTTCTCCCTTTTTATTCTGTACATAGAGCAGGCGGACATTTTCTTTGCCTTCTTCATCTTTTTCCACATCTACCGGCATCAGATAAGTGGATCTTGCAAGATTCGCTGACATCTCCTCTTCCAGATCTTTTAATGCTTCTCTGTCAGGCTCCACTCCCGGTTTTCTTAACTCCTGCAGAAAATAAGCCGCAGACAGCTGTAACTGCGGGTTCAGGATCGGTTTCCGATTTTCCGGCAAAGCATCCACATCCGGCATTCTGACAATTTTTGTCAGTTCAATCTTGTTTTCCTGATCGCCATCGCAAAATACTACTTCATTGATTCCCATGGCAAACAGATTCATGTAGAACATCGATGCATCCTTTTTCTGCACTTTTACCGGAAGAATAAGTTTCTTTTCTTCTTTATATTTTTCCGCAAATGTTTTCAATTTATCCTGATCGGTAAAAATCCATACCTGATCGTTAAAACTCTCATCATCGCAGATGGCAAAGGGCATTCGTGTCACTGCGGAATATGCTACCAGCATCTCGTCCAGATTCTGCAATTTTTTAATAATAAACACCTGATCTACTGTCATTTTTCTATCTATCCTTTCGTCTTCCTTCGACTGCTTTCATTCACGTCGTTTATCATTAAGTATAACATAAAACACTCTTAAGAACAACGAGTGAAACATGCAAAACTTGTTTCACTCGTTACGGCACCGGACAAAATTTCATGCAGACAAGGACTTTGGTTCATAACCTGCAAAAAGGGCTGCCGCATGCGCGACAGCCCTTTCATTTCATTGCATATCAAAATTGATCCGGTGAACCAATTTTGATTCATTCTCACAGAAAAATCTTAATTCAGGAATTAATCTTCTTTTCCGTACAGAGTGATCAGTTTGTTCAGATATGTGTATCTTTCTTTTGCTTCATTTTCATTCTTAGCAAACAGTCTTGCTGCTTTTTCCGGGTTAGAACGTTTCAGAGAGTTGTAACGAACTTCGCCGTCCAGGAATGCCTGATAATCTTCAGAAGCCGGTGCTTTGGAATCCAGTGTGAACTTGTTCTCTGCAGCCGGGTTGAAGCGGAAGTTATGCCAGTATCCACATTTAACTGCCAGTTCTTCTTCAGTCTGAGCTTTGCTCATACCTTTCTTAATACCATGGTTGATACATGGAGCATAAGCGATGATCAGAGATGGTCCCGGATATGCTTCTGCTTCTGCAATAGCTTTTACAGTCTGGTTGAAGTCTGCGCCCATGGAGATCTGTGCTACATATACATAGCCATAGGACATAGCGATAGATGCCATATCTTTCTTCTTAGTCTCTTTACCACCTGCTGCGAACTGTGCGATTGCACCTGTAGGTGTGGATTTGGAAGACTGTCCACCTGTGTTGGAGTAAACTTCTGTATCGAATACCATGATGTTGATGTCTTTACCACTTGCCAGTACGTGGTCTACGCCACCGAAACCGATATCGTAAGCCCATCCGTCACCACCGAAGATCCACTGGGATTTCTTAGCCAGGAAGTCTTTGTTCTTAACGATTTCTTTGCAGGTATCGCATTCGCATCCTTCCAGAGCAGCAACCAGTTTATCTGTTGCAGCACCGTTGGTAGCACCTACACTGAAGGTATCGATCCATTCTTTACAAGCTGCTTTTACTTCATCAGAAGCTTTTTCGCTTTCCATAACAGCTTCTACTTTTGTTTTCAGACCGTCACGGATTGCTTTCTGAGCTAACAGCATACCATAACCAAACTCAGCGTTATCTTCGAACAGAGAGTTGGACCATGCAGGACCCTGTCCTTTTGCATTTACTGTATATGGTGTGGATGGTGAGGAGTTACCCCAGATAGAAGAACATCCTGTTGCGTTAGCGATGTACATTCTGTCACCAAACAGCTGAGTGATCAGTTTTGCGTAAGGTGTCTCTCCACAACCTGCACAAGCTCCGGAGAACTCAAGCAGTGGCTGTTTGAACTGAGATCCTTTTACTGTATTTTCTTTGAATTTTGCGATAACATCTTCTTTCTCCGGCAGAGTTACTGCATAATCGAAGAATTTCTGAGATGCAACATTTGCTTCCATGTTTTCCATAGCCAGTGCTTTTGCACCTTTCTTGCCTGGGCAAACGTTAGCACAGGAACCACATCCGGTACAATCCAGAGCGGAAACTGCGATAGCAAATTTGTATTCTTTCATACCTGTCATATCCAAAACAGCTGGTGCCTCAGCAGCTTCAGCTTCTGTCATGGCAACCGGACGGATTGCTGCATGTGGACATACATATGCACAGCGGTTACACTGGATACAGTTTTCCGGATTCCATACAGGTACATTAACAGCGATACCACGTTTTTCATATGCAGATGTTCCGGATGGAGTTGTTCCGTCTACATACTCTGTAAATGCAGATACAGGCAGGCTGTTTCCTTCCTGAGCGGATACTTTTGCCTGAATGTTGTTAACGAAATCAATAGCATCCTGTCTTCCGCTTGTTGCATGAGTCATGGTCAGTCCTTCGTCAGCTGCATCTTTCCAGCTTTCCGGAACAGTTACTTCTACAACCTGTTTTGCACCTTCATCGATAGCTGCCCAGTTTTTAGCAACTACGTCATCACCCTTACGTCCGTAAGTAGCTTTTGCTGCTGCTTTCATCAGTTCGATTGCCTGAGCTTCCGGAATGATGTCAGCCAGTTTGAAGAATGCAGACTGCAGAATTGTGTTGATACGGGTTGGTCCCATACCTGTCTCGATACCGATCTTAACACCATCAATGATGTAGAATTTGATGTTGTGGTTAGCGATAAATGCTTTTACCTGTCCCGGCAGATGTTTTTCCAGACCTTCCATATCCCATGGACAGTTCAGCAGGAATGTACCACCGTCTACCAGTTCCTGTACCATGTTGTATTTTCTTACATAGGACGGATTGTGGCAGGCAACAAAGTTAGCTTTGTGGATCAGGTATGTAGATTTGATCGGTTTTTTACCAAAACGCAGGTGAGACATTGTAACACCACCGGATTTTTTGGAATCATAATCAAAGTATGCCTGAGCGTACATATCAGTATTGTCACCAATGATCTTGATGGAGTTCTTGTTAGCACCTACAGTACCGTCTGCACCCAGACCCCAGAACTTACAGTTGATAGTTCCTTCCGGTGTGGTAACCAGAGGAGCGCCTGTTTCCAGAGACAGATTGGTAACATCATCTACGATACCGATTGTGAATTTCTGTTTTGTTGTATTTTCATATACAGCAACGATCTGTGCCGGTGTTGTATCTTTGGAACCTAATCCGTAACGTCCGGTAAAGATAGGTGTATCATTGAATTTTGTTCCTTTCAGTGCTGCAACAACATCCAGGTACAGAGGCTCGCCCAGTGCTCCCGGCTCTTTTGTTCTGTCCAGAACAGAGATCTGTTTTACAGTTTCCGGAATAGCATCAACCAGAGCCTGTGCGCAGAATGGTCTGTACAGACGAACTTTTACAACACCAACTTTGTGTCCTGCTGCCAGCAGATAATCGATAGTTTCTTCGATGGTATCATTTACAGATCCCATAGCGATGATAACATGTTCTGCATCAGCTGCACCATAGTAGTTGAACAGTTTGTAATCTGTTCCGATCTTTTCGTTTACTTTGTTCATGTATTCCTGTACGATAGCCGGCAGAGCATCGTAGTACGGGTTACATGCTTCTCTTGCCTGGAAGAAGATATCCGGGTTCTGTGCAGAACCTCTCTGACATGGATGATTTGGATTCAGTGCATGTTTACGGAATGCATCGATAGCATCCATATCTGCCATATCCTTCAGATCTTCATAATCCCATGTTTCGATTTTCTGGATCTCGTGAGATGTACGGAATCCATCGAAGAAGTTGATGAACGGAACTTTTCCTTTAATTGCTGCCAGATGAGCAACCGGAGTCAGATCCATAACTTCCTGTACGGAAGATTCACACAACATTGCAACACCAGTCTGACGACAGGCGTAAACATCGGAATGATCACCAAAGATAGATAATGCATGGCTGGCCAGAGCACGTGCGGATACGTTGAATACACCTGGTAACTGCTCACCGGCAATTTTGTACAAATTCGGGATCATCAGCAGAAGACCCTGAGAAGCAGTATAGGTTGTTGTCAGAGCACCTGCTGCCAGAGAACCGTGAACTGCACCGGCTGCACCGGCTTCAGACTGCATCTCTGTAACCTGAACTTCCTGTCCGAACATATTTTTTCTTCCCTGAGTTGCCCATTCATCAGTAGCTTCTGCCATAACAGATGAAGGTGTAATCGGGTAAATGGCTGCCACATCGGAAAATGCGTAGGAAGCATGTGCTGCAGCATGATTACCATCCATGGTTTTCATTTTTCTTGCCATTTCAAATTCCTCCTTATTTGAATAAAAAATAAAGTTGTTTTTACATAATTTCAACCTTATTTTTATTATATCACTCTTTGTTGAGCCTGTCCATTTTTTACAAAAAAATCATGAAATGTTCTTATAAAAAAAACATTTCATGATTTTTCTCTTCTTTTTTATTCGGCAAAATGTATAAAATCGTTTAGTTTCTTACGATCCGTGCCATGATATCCCATTTTTCTTCCATATCTTTAACCAGTTTTAACTGGGTTCTGGTACGATCCAGGTTCTGTTCCGGATAATGGATTTTGAAATAGGTATCTCCCTGCAGATAATCCGTCAGGAAACGCATCCCGCACTCAAAGGTCATGATTTTTGCGCCCATCGGAAGTGCTTCCACTTCTTTGTCAGTCAGGCTGCCACGACATCCTTCCATAAAGCCATTAAAGTACGCTTCGAAAAGAGTCATATCACAGGATACTTTGTTCAGATCTTTTTCATCCTCCGCTGCTGTACTTGCACCAAAGCGAATCGCATCACCAAAATCATGGGCTGCAAATCCAGGCATTACAGTATCAAGGTCGATGACGCAGATGGCATTGCCGCTTGCTTTATCAAACAGCACGTTGTTTAATTTGGTATCATTATGTGTAACCCGCAGCGGAATCTCCCCTGCTGCCAGCAGATCTCCGAAGTAGTGACAGTCTTTTTCTCTTTCTTTGATAAAGCTGATCTCTGCTTCCACTTCTTTTACTCTTCCCATTACATCTTTCTGTACCGCCTGTTCGAATCTTGCATAACGATCAACTGTGTTATGAAAATCCGGTATCGTCTCGTGAAGCTTTTCTGCCGGGAAATCGGATAAGAGGTACTGGAAATTACCGAAGGCATAACCACTCTTTTTCATTGCTTCCGGTGTATCTGCCTTATCAAAGCTCAGGGAATCTGTAATAAACGGATACACTCTCCATCCGTCACCATTTTCCTCTGTCAGATAGGCTTTTCCCTCTTTGGTAGGGATAACCTGCAATGTTTCCCGGTTCGGATCGCCACCCTGCTCTTTGATCTTTTCTGTCAGAAAACTGGTAACCTGTAAAATATTGTCCATCAGTTCTTTCTGATTTTTAAAAATATCTTTATTCATTCTCTGCAGAATATACAGTTTCTCCTTACCGTCTTCCTTTACTTCAAGGCGGAACGTATCGTTGATATGTCCGCTTCCATAAGGTTCCACGCTGACTACTTCTATATGATTTCCCAGTTTGAATTTTCCGGTCACATCCAGAAGTTCTTCTTTTGTTATCTGCTCCACGATCTTATTCCTCCCACAGTTTTTCCGGATATTTTCCTTCTGCTTTCAGTTTGCAGATAGCATTTACAACAACCGGCTTATCTTCTTTGTATGTTACGCCATACCATTTGTCCAGAGATTTCAGGACTTTTACATCGGCCTTGTTTTCTGCAAGCAGCTCGCTTACAACAGACGGAAGAAAATACTCTCCCTTTAACGGGTTTGCTTTCATTGCTTCATCCAGAAATGCCGGGAAGCGTTCTTTCAGTTCTTTTAAAAGACTTGCACTGAATCCCCACATATTCATGGAAACGGTGCTTCCTTCCGGAATCACGGTCCAAGTCGCGCCATCGTCTTCGGTATACGCAGTTGTACCATCAGGTCTTTTTTCGATATGGGTTCGTTCCTGAATACCCATCAGATAACCGTCTGCATCCGTCTCGCATACACCACGGGCTACATGACCATTCTCGGTCAGTGTATTTTCCAGAATATATCCTACCATCAGATAGTGATATTTTTCATCGTCCTCATGGGTGGTCAGAAAATCATATATCATCTGAAATGCATGACTTCCGTAGTAATCATCCGCATTGATAACTGCAAACGGTGCATCCAGAGTTCCCAGACAGCTCAGCACTGCATGACCGGTTCCCCATGGTTTTACTCTGCCTTCCGGTACACGGTAGCCTTCCGGAAGATTGGTCAGTTCCTGGAATACATAAGAAACTTTCATGATTTTACTGATTCGATTTCCTATGGTTTCTTTAAAATCTTTTCATTTTCTTTTTAATAATGAAATAACTTCTTCAAATCCTGCTTTCTTTGCATCATACAGAGAGAAATCCATAATGATATGGCCTTCCGGATCGACCGGATCGATCTGTTTTAATCCTCCATAACGACTTCCCATACCTGCTGCCATAATTACCAATACCGGTTTTTTCATGTTATCTTCCTCTTTTCTTTTATTATGATTTTTAGTAACTTTTCAGTAGCCACTGTTTTATTTCTTTCATGTTATCTGTTTCCTATAGATTACCATGTTTTCTCTTTTATTGATTTGCACAAAATTTGCTTTTATTTGCACAAAACTTGCTTTTATACAATTTTTATTTTATACTTCTTTTCATAAAATACATATCTGATACTTTTTCCCGAAAGGAGTGCTTGACCATGACCTACCAGCCGTTTCTCTTAACCGAAGAACTGCACATTACACAGATTATCACCATTCACTATTTTGAATATACCAATACGTATCACTTCCACGGAGAATCCCATGATTTCTGGGAGTTCTTATGCGTAGACAAGGGGGAAGTTACTGTTACTGGCCAGGCGAAAAAAAATCTGACCTTAACAACAGGGACAGATCATCTTTCATGAACCCAATGAATTCCATAATGTACAGGCAAACGGGAAAATTGCTCCAAACCTCGTAGTCATTTCTTTTTCCTGTGATTCTTCCTGTATGAAGCAGTTTCGTAATCTCATCACCACCATCAGTGAAACCGAAAAGACCTTTCTTGCCCAGATTATCCGCGAAGCTCGACACTGTATCGCAACACCACTGGATAATCCGTTTACCAAGAAAATGGAACGGCGAACCGATTCTCCTTTTGCCTCAGAACAGATGATCCAGCTTTACCTTGAACTGCTTCTTCTATCGATGCTTCGCCGCCTAAATCAAAAAGAGAAACCGGATCCTTCCGAAAAATCCACCAGGAAAGAAAACGATACCATTCTCTATCAGCGAATTCTGCTATATATGAAGGATCATCTACGCAGCCAGCTGACCCTGGATCAGATCTGTCAGGCGAATCTGGTTGGAAAGTCTCAGTTGCAAAAACTTTTCCAGAAAGAACAGCACTGCGGCGTGATCCATTATTTTTCTTATCTGAAAATCGAGGAAGCCAAACAGATGATCCGCCAGGAACAGGCAAATTTTACAGAGATCTCGGATGCTCTCGGCTATACTTCCATCCATTATTTTTCCAGGCAGTTTAAAACCTTTACCGGAATGTCTCCATCAGAATATGCACTTTCTATCAAAGCATTATCGGAGGAAGACGCCGCGAACGCCCTGCACTGATTTGTGGCAGGGCTACTGTCCACTCCGTGCTCAGTAACTACTTTCTGTTTTTTCTTTTCCCTTGCTTTTTTGCGGTAAATGGGATAACGTATTTTTAGATGCAGCTGTATTATTTGAACAGCGCTTTTAATATGTAAGATCTCTAAGGAGGGTTTTTATGAGATCATTGTAACAAAAGATTATAACGACATGAGCAGAAAAGCTGCCAATATTATTTCCGCACAGATCATTACTAAACCGGACTGCGTTCTGGGTCTTGCTACCGGTTCTTCACCGGTCGTTGCTTATAAGACACTGGTAGACTGGTACAAAAAGGGGGATCTGGATTTTTCTGAAGTTACTACCGTCAATCTGGACGAATACCGCGGACTGACACATAGCAACGATCAGAGCTATTATTACTTTATGAATGATAATCTGTTCTCTCACGTAAATATCGACCCGGCTCACACTCATATTCCAGATGGTACTGAACCGGATGCGCAGAAAGCCTGCGATGACTTTGAAGCAATCGTAAAGAACTGTGGCGGCACCGATCTGCAGCTTCTGGGTCTTGGTCATAACGGGCATATCGGCTTTAATGAGCCTGCAGAAGATTTCCCTAAATTCACTCACTGTGTGGATCTGACCGAGAGCACCATCCAGGCAAATGCCCGTTTCTTCGACAAACCGGAAGATGTTCCTACACAGGCTTATACTATGGGAATCGGCACCATTATGCGTGCAAAACGGATTCTGTTGATTGCCAGTGGAAAAGGCAAAGCAGCCATTGTAAAAGAAGCTCTCTTCGGACCGGTTCGTCCTCAGGTACCGGCTTCCATCCTTCAGCTTCACCCGGACGTAACCGTTGTTCTGGATGAAGAGGCGGCTTCCTACCTGTAATTCTATTGTATCTTAAAAAGGAACAGTATGAGAACTGTTCCTTTTTTTAAATCATTTTCTGTTTTTAAAGGAGGTATTACTTCTATGTTTATTCCAATTGATTATGAACAATGGGATCGGAAAGAAATCTACGATGCCTTTCACGGATATTTGTACTGTATGACTGTAGAACTGGATATCACGGAGTTTCTCAAAAAAATTTCACGAAAATCACTGGAAATTCTATCCATCCATGTGCTACTGCATCGCCAAAACCGTAAATGGACATCAGGATTATCGCTATGCCAAAATCAACGGCCAGGTAGGTTACTTCGATCAGGTCAACCCGCACTACACTCTGCTTCGCACAAATTCCAACCATCTCTTCACCCATCAGTGGACTGATTATAGCGAGGATTTTGCTGCATTCCATAAACAATTTCTGGAAGATAAAGTCCTTGGAGAAGCCTGCGAAACTCTGTACTATCCAAAGGAAGACGACCTGAACAACGTACATATTTCCATTATGCCCAACACCACTTATACGGCACTGAGTTACTCCAAACCAGATTCTTTCACCCACTACAACACCCCTACCGTCAGTTACGTCCCCTTCGTCATGATTGGAAAATATCATGAGGTTGACGGCCGGGTAAAAATCCCGATCACTACCGAATTCCACCACGCCGTCAACGACGGCTACCACGCAGAACAATTCTTCCACTTGCTGGAAGACTGCTGTAGGGAATTCTGATGACCAAAACATTCTGTAAACTCTAATTTGCATAGGCAACGAACCAAAACCATGCTTGCACAACACTTTAATATCTGCCGAGAAAACGAGATAAAATCCATGAAACAGACCTTATCTCGTTTACTTTAGACTAAAAGTGCTGTACAAATATGATACTATACAGAACTCCCGGTAATCGAAGTCAAATTTGAGTCTGTCTCCTAGAGCGTGTCTGAAAAAGGCTTTTCGTGAGCTGCGAGTCTCAGTTTGTGGGAGATTTTATCCGAATGAGGGCGGCGTAGCGGGCTACGGCAACCGAATGAGGGTAAAATATACCGCAAAGTGGGG
>ENA-OPYX01000902-OPYX01000902.1-human-gut-metagenome-genome-assembly--contig:-NODE-902-length-16801-cov-4.134161_pt1 | contig 16801 bp, 13 predicted proteins | sample MGYA00242639_ERZ504486 | MGnify/ENA primary metagenome ERZ504486 (study PRJEB26092, sample SAMD00036296) | human gut metagenome | host: Homo sapiens | study: EMG produced TPA metagenomics assembly of... | reverse complement strand
CAGCGCTGGCAGATGTGCCCGCTGTACGGCATGGTGAAGGATGACCACACCGCACCCGGGCCATGTGACAGCGACGGCCGGGAGATCGCCATCAACATGAACCGGGGGCACCTTCACCTTCATCACCGCCATCCAGGAACGAGACCCCACCCGGTTCGCCAACGCCTACCGCAAGCAGCAGATGAAGCAAAAAAGCTATTCCTCCACCCTGACCGAGGTGCCGGGCGTAGGCCCTAAAAACCGCCAAAGCCCTGCTGACGCAGTTCAAGAGCGTGGGGGCCGTGAAGGAGGCTACCCCGGACCAGCTGGAAAACACCCCCCGGTGTGGGCAGACAGCTGGCGCAGACCATCTACGAGTATTTTTCATCAGGAATAAGTAAACGCCCTTCTCCGCTGGCTCAAGGCCGTGGGAGAAGGGCGTTTTTTTGTTATGCGGGGCGTTATTCCTCAACGTTCAGATAGATCAGCCCTTTGGCGTAGAGATTCAGGATCCCGTTGGGACCGGTAGAGGTATAGCGTTTATCATATTCCTTATTGCCGATGCGTACAACGTTATCCGTGCGGGCATCGGTCGTGTAGTCGGCGGGGTCGCCATCCAGATGCAGACGGATGCAGCGGGTCGCAGCGATACTGGCGTATTCTGCAACGGAAAGGTGATCGATCACGCATCCACCGACAGGAAGCTCGACCAGCAGGTCGCGGGTCACGGTCAGGTCTTCGGCACGCAGACTACCTTTGGTCAGCGCAACAGTCAGCGTTTTCAGCTGCATGGGCGCAAGGCGGACATCGCCGGTCTCCAAGCTGATGATCAGCCGGGTAAGGGCGTCTGCCGGGATGGTGACGGTGAGCATGGCCTCCGGGGCATCCTCGGCTACCTGCCAGTTTTCCGGCATTTCAAAGGTCAGGGTGGTGCGGCCGTCCCCGCCGGTGGTGCGCAGAACGGGCGAATGCGGGAAGTTGTCGAACTGGAAGGTGGCATATTTGTCCGAGGTAAGGGACGGGTCGGTGACAAAGGTCACAGAGCCGTAGTTCAAACTGAGCTTTAGTTCCTGATCCAGCTTTTCCAGCGGGATCTGCAGGGTGCTTTCCCCAAGGTCATCGGCAGGGATGGTGAGGGGCACGGTATCGGCCGGGACAGCGAGGTAGGTGTTGCTGGCATCCTCCGGGACAGAGCTGCTGTCCGCTGCCGGAGACGCAGGCTTGACCGGCTGCACCGGGGTGGCTTTGGAGTGCTGGAAGAAAAAGCAGGCCAGCACCAGCACCGCCAGCCCGCCGCCCAGCACCATACGCCAGCGGGAATGCGGCTTGCGGGCAGGGGATGCCGGGCGGCAGAACTGCCTGCCGGGGGTCTGCTCGTCCAGAATTTTGCGGGCGACCTCCTCGGGGCTGCCCAGCTCTGCAATGGCGCGGGCTTCGTTTTCCGACCCGGCGGCATCCAGATAATCCTCGTAGTAGCTCAAAGCGTCCTTGCGCTCAGTCTCCGGCAAGGGAGCCAGAAGCTGCTCCAGCGCAGCAAGAAATGCAGTACGGGTCATAAATCATTCCACCTCTCTGAAAAATGTGTCAATGGAAGAACGGTAGCGGCTCCACTCCTGCGCGTAGGCGGCAAGCTGCTCCCGCCCGGCGGAGGTGATCTGATAATAGCGGCGGTTGCGGCCATTGAAGGGCGCATCATAGACCGTGAGCAGTTGGTCTTTCTGCAGCCGGCGCAGCACTGGGTACAGGGTGGACTCGCTCAACTCCAGCGTGTGGGTGACCTGTTGGGTGATCTTGTAGCCGTAGGTACCTTCCGGCTCCTGCGCCACCACGGACAGCACAATGGCATGCCAGCAGCGCGGCACTGATGGGAAAACTCATGTGGGGACAACCTCCTTTCGATGTGACCTGTTTCTATAATATTATATAGCATATAATATTGCACAAGTCAATAGAGAGGCGCAAAAAAATATGGCGGCAACAAAAAAAGCTCCCCCTTTCGGGGGAGCTGGATGGGAACGAAGGGAGCAGACGGAGAGGGCTGAGCTTCTTAGTCCTCCGAAGAAATATCCTGCCCAAAGTATTTTTCGCCCAGAGCTTTCAGGGTGCCGTCGGCGCGCAGCTCGTCAATGGCAGTGTTGATGGCTTCCAGCAGGGAAGCGCTGTCGTCGCCCTTGCGCACCGGGATGGCCACATGAGAAGCGTCCTCGGTCTGGGCCACCAGCTTGAAGTCGGCGTCCGGATGCACATTCAGGTAGTCGTAGAAGGACACATCGGCGTTCAGGGTGGCGTCGATGCGGCCGGCGGTCAGCAGCTGGATGGTCTCTTCCAGCGTGTCGATGCCCTGCACGGTGGCACCATAGCTCTCGGCCAGTTCCATGTAGGTGGAAGCAAGGCTGTTGGCGGTGGTCTTGCCCTTCAGGTCCTCAAAGCTGGTGATCTCGTCGTTATCCTTGCGGACGGCAAGGGCGGTGTGGATGTAGCCGTAGGGCTCGGTGAAATCATAGGTCTTGGCGCGCTCGTCGGTCACTTCCACGCCGTTGCACACGATGTCGTAGCGGCCTGCGTCCAGACCGGCGAACAGGCTGTCCCAGTCGCTTTCGACGTACTCCGGCTCCACGCCCAGCTTTTCGGCAATGGCGCGGGAGACTTCCACATCGTAGCCCACCAGAGTATCGGATTCGTCGTGGTAGCTCCAGGGCTGCCATGCGCCTTCCAGGGCAACGATCAGCTTGCCGCTGGACTGGATGTTGGACAGCTGGTCGCCGGCAGCAGGAGCCACAGAGACGGCCGTGCCGGAAGCAGCGGTGCTGCCGGAAGAATTGGAGCAGCCGGACAGAGTCAGCACGCCGGCAGCGGCCATGACGCTCATAAGAGAAATAAAGGTTCTGCGTTTCATAGTTGGATTCCCTTTCCTCTATAAAAATATTTGTGAAATAAACTCCTTCAGGCAAAGAAGGGAGACTTTCTGGTTTTGCCAAAGGCCCCATCCCGGAGGGGGCTGTCTGCGAAGCAGACTGGGGGAGTGTCCTGACGGCAGCCATTCTGAAAAAATGAAGAAGAACCAAGAATGGGGTACAGCCCTTTTGAGAAGGGCGCACCACCGGAAAGAGAAAACCTATGGAAGAAACGATTTTAACTGCGAAAGATCTGAAGTTCCGCTATGACCCGGAACAGCCGGACTACGCCCTGAACGGCGTGTCGGCTGAGGTGAAGCGGGGCGAATTTGTGGCAGTACTGGGTGCCAACGGCTGTGGAAAATCCACGCTGGCCAAGCACTTCAACGCCATCCTCCTGCCGGAGAGCGGCACTGTGCTGGTGGAGGGGATGGACACCAAAGACGAGGACAAGATCTACGATATCCGCCAAACCGTGGGCATGGTGTTCCAGAGCCCGGACAACCAGATTGTTGCCACCGTGGTGGAGGAAGATGTCGCCTTTGCGCTGGAAAATCTGGGCGTGCCGCCGGAGGAGATGCGCCGCCGCGTGGATGAAGCGATGAAGATGGCGGGCATCTATGAATACCGGGAGCGTGCGCCCCACAACCTGTCCGGCGGCCAGAAGCAGCGCGTTGCCATTGCGGGCGTGGTCGCCATGCGGCCCGACTGCCTGATCCTGGACGAGGCCACCGCCATGCTTGATCCCCGGGGCCGGGAGCAGGTGATGCAGACCATCCACCATCTGAACAAGAACATGGGCATCACCGTGGTGTCCATCACCCACTATATGGAAGAAGCTGCTCAGGCCGACCGCGTGCTGGTGATGAGCAAGGGCAATGTGGTCATGGAGGGCACCCCGAAAGAGGTATTCAGCCAGACCGAAAAGGTGCGCGCCCTGCGGCTGGATGTGCCGCAGGCTGCCGAGCTGCGGGATGAGCTGGTCAAGGCCGGCATCCCCATGCCCGAGGACATCATCGACACCGGCGCGTGCGCACAGGCTCTGTATGAGCTTTTGAAGTAAGGGAGGGGACGGAAGATGGGAAGCATTATCAAAGTAGATCACCTGAGTTATGTCTATAACCCGGGAATGCCCAATGCCGTCACCGCGCTGGATGACGTGAGCTTTGAGGTGGAAGAGGGAGATTTTGTGGGCATCATCGGTGCCACCGGTTCCGGCAAGAGCACCCTGATCACCCACATGAACGGCCTGAACAAGCCCACCAGCGGCCACATCATCATCGATGGCCGTGACCTGTGGGCCGAGCCGGAAAAGATCCGGGAATTCCGTTTCCTCACCGGTCTGGTGTTCCAGTACCCGGAGTACCAGCTGTTTGAGGAGACCTGCTATAAGGATATCGCTTTTGGCCCCAGAAACATGGGGCTGGACGAGACCGAGATCGACAGGCGGGTGCATGAAGCAGCGGACTTTGTTGGCCTGGATGAGGCGCTGCTGCAGCGCAGCCCCTTTGAGCTGTCCGGCGGCCAGAAGCGCCGGGTGGCCGTGGCGGGTGTGATGGCCATGAAGCCCCGCATTCTGGTGCTGGATGAGCCTGCCGCCGGGCTGGACCCCGAGGGCCGGGACGAGATCCTGTCTGAGGTCAAGGAGTACCACAAAAAGACCGGCACCACCGTGCTGCTGGTCTCCCACAGCATGGAGGATATTGCCAAGTACGCGAACCGTGTGCTGGTGATGAGCAATAAGAAGATCGCCATGTATGACACCGTGGAGAACGTGTTCGCCCGTGCGCCCGAGCTGCTGGCGCTGGGCCTGAGCGTGCCGCAGGTCACAAAGATCTTCCTCAAGCTGCGGGAGATGGGGGTGGATGTCCCGGCGGATGTTTATACCGTGCCCTATGCCGTCAAGATGATTTTGGAAGCCAAGAAGCGCCGGGACGCAGGCGAAAGCCTTGTGCTGCCCCGTGTGGATGCAAAGAAGGGGGGCGCTGCCACATGCTGAGAGATATCACCATCGGCCAGCACTTCCCGGGCGACAGCCTTGTGCATAGGTTTGACCCCCGCATGAAGCTGGTGCTGACCATCGTCTACATCATCCTGCTGTTTGCCGCGTCCAACCCGCTGGGCCTGACGCTGTCCCTTGTGTTCCTTGTGGCCATGTACGGCGTGGCGAAGATCCCCTTCAAGCTCATCACCAAGAGCCTGAAGCCCATTTTGCCCATCATCCTCTTTACCGCGGTGCTCAACCTCTTCTTTGTTTCGGGCGAGGGCGAGCCGCTGGTGCACTTCTGGGTGCTGAACATCTACGCCGAGGGCCTGCGCTATGCTATCCTGATGGCGGTGCGCGTGATGGCACTGATCGCGGGCACCAGCCTGCTGACCTATACCACCAGCCCCATCGTGCTGACGGATGCCATTGAGCAGCTGCTCAAGCCTTTGGGCAGGCTGCACTTCCCGGTGCATGAACTGGCTATGATGATGAGCATTGCCCTGCGGTTTATCCCGACCCTGATCGAAGAGACCGACAAGATCATGAACGCCCAGAAAGCCCGCGGTGCCATGCTGGACAACGGTTCCATGATGGAGCGCGTCAAGGCGCTGGTGCCGGTGCTCATCCCGCTGTTCATCTCGGCCTTCCGCCGCGCCGATGAGCTGGCCATGGCCATGGAGTGCCGCTGCTACCGCGGCGGTGATGGCCGCACCCGCCTGAAGGTGCTGCGCTGCACCCGGCAGGATTATATCGATCTGGCGGTGTGCATCGTCTGCTTTATGGTGATCCTGAGCTCGAGATTGGTGTTCCCGAATTTTTAAGATGAACTTCCTCACCCTCTCAGTCAAAGCCTGACGGCTTTGCCAGCTCCCCCGAAAGGGGGAGCCCTTTGGCAAAAAGGGAAACGTTGTGTGGACTGCCAAGGCCTCTCACTTTGGGAGAGGTGGCATTGCGAAGCAATGACGGAGAGGGTGAGGCCGTGAATGGTTTGCGAAGAACTTTTATGAACTATCTACTCATTTTAGCCTACGATGGCACCAACTACTGCGGCTTTCAGGTGCAGCCCAACGGGCGGAGCGTGGCCCAGACCTTTCAGGATGGGCTGGAAGCGGTGCTCCACAGCCGCCCCGATATCAAGGGGTGCAGCCGCACCGATGCCGGGGTCCACGCGCTGGGCTTTGCGCTGAACTTCCACGCGGAGACCCGCATCCCCCCCGAAAAGCTGCCGCTGGCCATCAATCAGCACCTGCCCCCGGATATCCGGGTGCTGTGCGCCCGGGTGGTGCCGGAGGAGTTCCACGCCCGCTATGCCGCCCATACCAAGACCTACCTGTACCGCATCCACAACCACCCCATCGATTCGCCTTTTGATGAAAAATATTACACCCGGGTGCCCCGGCGGCTGGATGTGGATGCCATGCAGAGGGCGGCGGAACAGTTTGTGGGAAAGCACGATTTTCTGGCCCTGTGCGCGGCGGGTTCCTCTGCTGCTGCCCACGGAGATACCGTGCGCACCATCACTGACTGCCATGTGACCCGGAAGGGCAACGAGGTGGACATTGAGGTGACAGCGGACGGCTACCTCTATAACATGGTGCGCATTCTGGCAGGCACCCTGTGTGAGGTGGGCGCGGGCCGGATGCAGCCCGATGCCATCCCCGGCATCCTTGCCAGCCGGGACCGCAGCCAGGCCGGGCCGACGCTGCCCGCGAAAGGGCTATTTTTGAAGAAGGTGGACTACGACCTATGAGAAAAAATCGCAACCGTCCGGAGAGTGACGAGCCGCTTTCGGAAGGGCGGGTCGAATATCTGGAAGCTGCCCGCCAGCGTGTGCGGAACCGGCGCATCCGCCGCACGGCGGTGCTGCTGGTGCTGCTGACGGCGGTGGTGCTGTTTGCCACCGGCATCGCGGGCAGCTCGGTGGCGGCCCTGAAGGACCTGACCGATACGGCCCGCATTGCCCTGCTGCCCGGCTCCGGCTGGCCCCAGCAGACCGGTGTGGCCGAGCTGGAACAGATGGCCCCCCTGACCGGCAGCTTTGTGGAGCTGGGGGACGAGGGCTGTGTGGTCTGGTCGCGCACCGGCAAAAAGCTGAACAGCATCCAGAGCGGCTATGCCCGCCCGGCGCTGGCCGCGGGCAAGACCCGCTTTGTCCTCTACAACCGCTCCGGAAACGAGCTGCGGGTGGAGAGCCGCACCCAGAACCTTTACACCAAGCAGCTGGAAAACAGCATTTTCCTCTGCGCCATGTCGGACAACGGCACGCTGGCTGTGGTCACGGAGGACCAGACCAGCATGGCAAAGCTGCTGGTATACAGCCCCTCCATGGAGCAGCAGCTCAGCTGGAGCATGACCTCCAACGACGGCACCCCCCTGCGGATGGCCTTTTCCCCCGACAGCCGGAAGCTGGCGGCGGCAGCCGTCACCGTCAGCGGGGGACAGGTGATGACCAACCTCTACCTCATCAATCTGGCATCGGGCGATCCCGTCAGTCTGGTGAATCAGGGCGGTGTGCCCCAGTGGCTGGGGTGGACCTCCGCTTCCACGATCCTGGCTGTCTACGATACCAGGGCTGTGCTCTACAATGCGGGCGGCGGCGAGCGTGCGGTCTATGATTTTGCGGGCACGGAGCTGAAGGATGTTTCGGTGGACGCGGCAGGCAATGTGGCCCTGCTGCTGGCATCGGGGCAGGTCTCTCAGGCTGTGACGCTGGACAAAAACCTGAACGTCCAGTTCAGTGCCGCTGTCTCGGCGGCAAATTCTATCGTCCGGGCGGGGAACCTGTTCTATCTGCTGGCCGATAACGCCGTGGAGTGCTTTGATGCATCCGGCACCCAGCAGTGGAGCCAGAACCTTGACACCAGCCCGCAGGCATTGCTGGCCAACAGCAAGGATCTGTTGCTGTTCAGCGGCAACACGGTGCAGAAGTTGGAAATTCCTGCGCAGGGAAGCTGATTCTTTGTTCAACCTCTCAGGCTCGCATTCGCTCGCCAGCTCCCCTAGTAGGGGAGCCCTTGGCATAATGGGTAAGTTTTATTAGCACTCTTGCACAGAAAGTAACAAGGAAACCATTCTATGTTCAAGAATCCGTCATTTATTTTTGATATCCTATGTACGGTGGTCTGGCTGGTGCTGGCCGTCCGGTATGCCCGCAAAGGCTTTCTGGCCTCGGTGGTGCAGCTGACGGGCAGCCTCATCAGCCTGTTCGGTGCCAGAGCCTTTTCAGGCTGGGCAGCCGGGCAGGTGTTCGAGCGCTTCCTCGCCGGAAGCTTCCGGGACCAGATCGCTGCCAATATCGCCGCAGGGGGAGCCGTCAGTCTGGATGGCATTGCCCAGCGGTACGCGGGCTTTCTGCCCGAGGCGTTTCGGGCATCCATCGTGGATGCCTGCGAGCGCTCCATCTCTGCCGTCCTCAATGACAATGCCGTTGTGCCTGGCGGATACCATCGTCCAGAAGGTGCTGGCTCCGCTGCTGACCCCGGTGATCTCGCTGGTGCTGTTCTTTGTGGCGTTTGCCCTGCTGCGGATGCTGGTCAGCCTGCTGGTCACAGTGCTGGGGCTGGTGAACAAGCTGCCCGTGATCGGTGCAGTGAACCACTGGCTGGGCTGGGGCGTGGGCGGCATTGCCAGCCTTGTGGACATCTATCTGGTGCTCTGCGTGGTCTGGGCGCTCATTGTGATCACCGGCGGCAACCTCACCATGCTCAACGACACGGTGATGAGCGGCAGCCTTTACTATAAAGTATTCAATGTGTTCAACCCGTTTGTTTGAGCGGGGAGGGAAAAGGAGGAACAATGGTCTGCATTCGATGCCAGAAGCGGCCTGCCATTATTTTTGTCCAGCGGATGGAAAATGGCCAGATGAAAAACGAGGGGTACTGCCTGCACTGTGCCCGGGAGATGCACATCAAGCCGGTCGATGATCTGATGAAGCAGTTTGGCATGTCTGATGAGGACATGGATGCCATGGAAGACCGGATGGAAAACATGATGCAGGAGATGGGGGACATGAGCAACATGAACCCCTTCTCCATGATGATGGGCATGGGCCAGCCGGACCAGAGCGAAGAGGACGGCGACCTTGTGCCCGGCTCCAGCGCCACCTTCCCGCTGGGGGTGAACGGCGGTGCCCAGAACGGCAAAAACGAAAAGAAGGCGGGCAAAAATGAGAAAAAGCCGCCCCGCCGCAAGTTTCTGGATACCTACTGCGAGAACCTGACCCGCAAAGCCCGGGAGGGGAAGCTGGATGATATCATCGGCCGCGACCGGGAGATCTACCGCACCATCCAGATCCTGAGCCGCCGCCAGAAGAACAACCCCTGCCTCATTGGTGAGGCGGGCGTTGGCAAGACCGCCATTGCCGAGGGTATTGCCGAGCGCATCGCCAAGGGGCAGGTTCCGGCAGGGCTGCAGGATAAGGAGATCTTCCTGCTTGACCTGACCAGCCTTGTGGCAGGCACCCAGTTCCGCGGCCAGTTTGAGCAGCGGGTCAAGGGTCTGCTGAGCGAGGTCAAGGCGGCGGGCAATGTCATCCTGTTCATTGACGAGATCCACACCATTACCTCTGCCGGTGAGAGCGAGGGTGCCATGAATGCGGGCAACATCCTGAAGCCCGCCCTCTCCCGCGGCGAGATCCAGGTCATCGGTGCCACCACCTTCAACGAGTACCGCAAGTATATCGAGAAGGACCAGGCGCTGGAGCGCCGGTTCCAGCCCGTGCGGGTGGAGGAACCCAGCGTTGCTGATACGCTGGCCGTGATGGGCGGCATCAAGCACTACTACGAGGAGCACCACCATGTGCAGGTGCCCGCCGATGTGCTGAACGCCACCGTGACCCTGAGCGAGCGGTATATCACCGACCGCTACCTGCCCGACAAGGCCATCGACCTGCTGGACGAGGCCTGTGCCTGCTGCAATCTGGCCCACCCGGTCATCTCCGAGTACCTGACCATGCAGAAGGAACTGGAGGCCCTCAAGCAGGAAGAGGCCGATATGGAAAATGCCGATGTGAACGAGCCCATCGACTACGAGCGTGTGGCAGAGCGCAAGACCCGGATGGCACAGCTGGAGCGGGAATTGCCCGCCAAGCAGGCTGCAGCCGGGGAGATCCAGGTGACCATGGACGATGTGGCCAAGGTCATTGAGCTGTGGACGGGCATCCCGGCGGTGAAGATCCGGGAGACCGAGTACGCAAAGCTCGCCAGCCTTGAGACCGAGCTGAAAAAAAAGATCATCGGTCAGGACGAAGCCGTGCATCTGGTGGCGCAGGCGGTCAAGCGCAGCCGCGCCGACCTCTCGGGCCGCCGCCGTCCGGCCAGCTTTATCTTTGTGGGCCCCACCGGCGTGGGCAAGACGGAGCTGGTGAAGCAGCTGGCAAACCAGCTCTTTGACGGCCCCGACCCGCTGATCCGGCTGGATATGAGCGAGTATATGGAAAAGTACGCCGTGTCCCGCATGATCGGTTCCCCTCCGGGCTATGTGGGCTACGAGGAGGCAGGTCAGCTGACCGAAAAGGTCCGCCGCCGCCCGTACAGCGTGGTGCTGTTCGATGAGATCGAAAAGGCCCATCCCGATGTGATGAATATCCTGCTGCAGATCCTGGACGAGGGCAAGATCAACGATGCCCAGGGCCGCACCGTGGATTTCTCCAACACCGTCATCTGCATGACCTCCAATGCGGGCAGCAGCGACCAGACTACCGCAAGTCTGGGCTTCAACCGCAGCGAGGAGGAGCGGAACGAGGAGAAGAGCCGCAAGGCGCTGAGCCAGTTCCTCCGCCCTGAGTTTTTGGGCCGCGTGGATGAGGTCATCACCTTCAAGCCGCTGAGCGAGGAGACCCTGCAGGGCATCGCCGCCCTGATGCTGGACGAGTACAAGCCCGGCATGGAGGCCAAGGGCATTGCCTACAGCTATACTCCGGCGGCACTGGCAGCGCTGGTGCACAAGAGCCAGGGCGGCAAGTTTGGTGCCCGCGACCTGCGCCGGACCATCCGCAAGGCTGTGGAGGACCCCGCCGCTGAAAAGATCATCGACGGCACCCTTGTTTCCGGCTCCACCCTGACCGTGGATGCTGAGAACGATGAGATCGTGCTGAAATAAAGAGAAAACAGAAAGCCGCTGCACAGCGTAACAACTGTGCAGCGGCTTTTGTAGTGCAGGATCGCTCCGTCACCTGCGAGTGAGATTGATGGGGGGAAAAATCAGTCCACGCTGACCGATTCCTCCGGCTTGTTGGTGGTACGGGGCGCTCGTGCGGCCCTCGGGGATGATCTCGCCTGCGGCGGTCAGGCTGATCTTGGCCAGGGTCGGGCCGACCAGCTCGTACACCAGCACCGAGAAGAGCACCACGTTGCGCACCATGTGGCCATCGGAAAGCTCTGCAGCTTCGGCGGCCATGCCCAGCGCCACACCGGCCTGCGGCAGCAGGGTGATGCCCAGATACTTCTGGATCCTCTCACTGCAGCGGGTGGCCTTGCAGCTGACATAGGAACCGGAGATCTTGCCCAGAGAGCGGGAAGCGATATAGACGGCACCAATGAGCAGGACCATGGGGTTTGCAAGGATGTTCAGGTCCAGCTCCGCGCCGGAGAGCACGAAGAACAGGATGTTCACCGGGCTTACCCAGCGGTCCAGGCGGTCCATCAGCTCATCGGAAGTGGGGCAGATGTTGCAGAACACGGTACCGGTCATCATGCAGACCAGCAGCAGCGAGAAGCTGCAGTGGATGGGGCCAACCTTAAAGCTGACCATGGAAAGGCCCACCGTCAGCAGCACAAAGGCCACCGAAAGGCTCATGCGCTTAGAGCGGGAGTGGAAGTAGACCTCCAGCTGGTTGAGCAGCAGACCTGCCAGCGCGCCCAGACCCAGGCTGAGCACGATCTCCACCAGAGGCTCCAGGAGGATGCTGATGGGGTCGATGCGGCCCTGCTCCAGCGCGTTTGCGATGCCGAAAGAGGCTGAGAAGAGCACCAGACCCACGGCATCGTCAATGGCGACCACCATCAGCAGCAGGCGGGTCAGGGGGCCGCTGGCCTTGTACTGCTTGACCACCATCAGGGTGGCGGCAGGGGCTGTGGCAGAGGCGATGGCACCCAGTGTGATGGCGGATGCCATTGAGATGACATCCGGCCGGGCAAAGTGCAGGGCCACCAGAGCGATATCCACCAGCACGGTGGTGATAACGGCCTGCAGGATGCCCACAGTGACCGCCTGCCTGCCCATGCTCTCCAGCGCGCTGAGCCGGAACTCGTTGCCGATGACAAAGGCGATGAAGCCAAGTGCCACCTGTGTGATGATGCCGTAGCTCTCGACCTGTGCAAGGCTTCCGAAACCGAAGCCCCAGCCGCTCAGGCCCAGCCGACCCAGAAAGAAGGGTCCCAGCAGAAGTCCTGCCACCAGATAAGAGGTGACGGCCGGCAGGCGGATCGCTTTCGCTGCACGGGATGCCAACAGACCCGCAATGAGCGAAAGAGACATACAGATGAGCAATTGCTCCATAAAATAAAATCCTCCTCAGAAATTAAGATACGTTAAAAAGTATATCTTATCTGAGGAGGAAAAGCAACATTTGTTAATTGAATTTAAAAATCTTCTGTGCAATGCGGTAGCCGCCCAGCACGAGCTTGTCGCCCTTGGGAATCTTCAGGTTGGTCACGCCGCCAAAGCCATAGCGGATGGAGCGGTAGACCCCGGCGCTGGTGTGTGCCTTGAGGTAGGCCCACAGTTCGTTCTCCTTCTGCTTGGCGGCGGCGCTGCCGTCCAGCAGAAGGAAGATGTCGCTGATGGCCATCATCATGGAGAGGTAGTGCAGCATATAGCTGCGCAGCTTCTTCTGGCCCTTGAGGGCATCTAGGTCCTGGCAGTCGATCATGTGGCGGGTCACCCGCAGCTGCTGATCCACCCGCTTGACCATCACACTCTCGTTCACGCTCTGGTCGGCCCGGCCGATGAAGTAGCGGTACAGATCCAGATCCATATAGTACATGCTCTTAACAAAGGGCAGGGGCTGGTAGACAAAGATGTTGTCCACATAGAAGGTGTGCTTGGGCAGCACCATGCCGCAGTCCCGCAGCACCTGTGTGCGGTACATCACCGAGTGCATCAGCAGGTTCTGGTCGGGCCGGAAGTGGCCGACATGCGTCCAGTTGAACAGCCGGTTCTGGGGGAACACGTTGGTGTAGCGCACGGTGTGGCTGGTGTTGTCCTCCACATGCTCGTAGACATAGTTGCAGATCATCAGGTCAGGCGCGGTGCCCCGGGCAGTCAGCGTGTTCAGCTTGGCCAGCACGGTCCTGAGGGCTGCTTCGTCCAGCCAGTCGTCGCTGTCCACTACCTTGTAATACAGGCCGGTGGCGTTGCGGATGCCCTGATTCACGCCCTCGCCGTGGCCTCCATTCTCCTGATGGATGGCCTTGACGATGGTGGGATATTTGGCAGCGTACTCGTCGCAGATGGCGGAGGTGTCATCCTTGGTGGAACCATCGTCCACCAGGATGATCTCGGCCTGCTCCCCGGCGGAGAGCAGGGTCTCGATGCAGTGGCGCATATATGCCGCCGAGTTGTAGCACGGGACGGCGAAGGTGATCAATTTCTGAGCCATACAAAATACTCCTTTGCTCTTTTCCGGCAGATGCACAAGGCAGGGGCCGGGATGGAGATATGTACCCATATTATAGCATTTTTGTGCAGGAAATGCTATCGAACGTGGGAAATGTCAGAGATGTTTTACAATTATCCGGGGAGTTGTGGTATACTGATTGGGTTATAAACCTCTCAGGCCGCTTTACGACCAGCTCCCCTGGCAGGGGAGCCAAGACTTGCCTCTCCTACTGGGAGAGGTGGCATTGCGAAGCAATGACGGAGCGGTTTTGTATGGATAGGAGGAACCATGGAAAGTCCGCATAGTATTCTGAAAAAAGTCTTTGGCTACGACAGCTTCCGCTCGGGTCAGGAGGAGATCGTCTCCCGCCTGCTGGCCGGGCAGGATGTGCTGGCCGTGATGCCCACAGGTGCGGGCAAGTCCATCTGCTATCAGGTGCCGGCCCTGCTGCTGCCGGGCATCACCATCGTGGTCTCGCCGCTGGTGAGCCTGATGAAGGATCAGGTGGGGGCGCTGGTACAGGCCGGTGTGGCGGCAGCTTTCCTGAACAACAGCCTGACGGACAACCAGAAGGCTCTGATGCTCCGCCGCGCCCGGGAGGGGTGGTATAAGATCATCTATGTGGCTCCGGAGCGGCTGGAGATGCCTGGCTTCCAGCGGTTTGCGCAGGAGCGGGAGATCAGCATGGTCACGGTGGACGAGGCCCACTGCATCAGCCAGTGGGGGCAGGATTTCCGCCCCAGCTACCTGCGCATCAAGGCGTTTGTGGACAGCCTGCCCAAGCGCCCGGTGGTGGGAGCCTTTACGGCCACCGCCACGGCCCATGTGCGGGAGGACATCCGCACCCATCTGGAACTCCACACCCCCTACGAGGTGACCACCAGCTTCGACCGGCCCAACCTCTATTTTGCCACCCGCAGGGCCCTGCCCAGCGAGAAGCCCAAAGTTCTGCTCGACCTTGTGCTCAGGGAGCGGGACAATGCGGGAATCATCTATTGCAGCACCACCCGGCAGGTGGACGAGACCACCCGCCTGCTGCAGAGCCGGGGAATCCGTGCGGCAGCCTACCACGCCAAACTGGATGCGGATACCCGGCGGCAGAATCAGGACGATTTCCTCTATGACCGGGTGCAGATCATGGTGGCGACCAATGCCTTCGGCATGGGCATCGATAAGCCAAACGTCCGGTTCGTGATCCATTATAATATGCCCAAGGATCTGGAGAGCTATTATCAGGAGGCGGGCCGCGCGGGCCGTGACGGGGAGCCAGCCCGCTGCACCCTGCTCTATTCCGGCACCGATGTGCGCACCATCCGGTTCTTCATCGACAAGGAGATGGAGGCTGACAACGGCCTGCCTGCGGATGTCAAGGCCGAAGCGGCACGCAAGGCAGAGGAACGGCTCAAGTACATGACCTTCTACTCCACCACGCCGCGCTGCCTGCGGGGGTATCTGCTGAGCTACTTCGGCGAGGCCGCACCCCAGAAGTGCGAGAACTGTTCCAACTGTCTGCTGGCAGCACGGGCTGCCGAACAGGTGGAGGAGCAGGCGGCACAAGCCCGCCAGCGCGCCGCGGCCAGTGCAAAACGGCTGGCCTCGGCCTCCCGCCGCCGTGCCGACGAAGATGCCCTCAGCGAAGCAGACGAGAAGCTGCTGGCTGCCCTCTATGCCCTGCGCAAGCGGCTGGCCGCAAAGCAGAAGCTCCCTGCCTATATGGTGTTCAATGATTCCACCCTCCGCCAGATGGCGCTGAAAAAGCCCCTGAGCGTGGAGGAATTGCTCAATATCCCGGGTGTGGGCGAGAAAAAGGCTGCCCGCTACGGGCAGGAGTTCCTGAGTGTCATCGAGGATATGGTTTCATCCCGTTAAATGACAAAACGCCCGATTTTCCACTCGCTCTGCGCAGAGTGTGGAAAATCGGGTGTTGTTTTATTGCATGAAAGTGTATTGCTGCTGGGTGCCACAACCCGGGCCTGGCGCGCGTCAGCGCGACTGAGAGGATTACATCGTGTGTGTGGCAAACACCTGTTCGTCCTCCCACCAGACGGGGGACTTTGCGGCAAGGCTTTTTGGGCACATCCAGAAGCCGCTGGTTGGAGCTGCCCCGGAAGCGCAGGGAGATATCGTGCTGGGCTTCCACAAAGCGGCCATCCACCAGAACATCCAGCAGGCTCAGCAGCTCATCGGTGACCTCACAGCGGGCCGGGCAGGGAACACTGCCGGTCAGCTGCTCCCAGGTGTAACCGGAATAGCACCAGACGCTCTTATCCGGGTACAGCGCCCTGAAGTTGCGGACAAAGGGCAGCAGCTCCCGCTGATTCTCCGGCTCAAAAGGCTCACCACCCAGCAGGGAGATGCCTGCAATATAGTCGGGCTGGCAGGATGCAAAGATCTCGTTGCGCACGGCTTTGCCGAAGGGCTGGCCGTACTCGAAATCCCATGCTACCTCGTTGAAGCAGCCCGGGCAGTGATGCCTGCAGCCCGAAACAAAGATGCTGGTGCGCACCCCCGGCCCGTTGGCAATGTCGTAATACTTAATTGTTGCGTAATTCATCACAGATGCAGCACCCGATCCTTGATCTCCTGTGTCCGGCCCTGGTTCCAGAACTGGGTGCCGATATAACCGCAGGTGCGGCGGGCAACGTTCAGCTTGTTCTGGTCACGGTTGCCGCACTTGGGGCACTCCCACACCAGCTTGCCGTCATCCTCAACGATCTTGATCTCGCCGTCGTAGCCGCAGCACTGGCAGTAATCGGACTTGGTGTTCAGTTCAGCGTACATGATGTTATCATAGATGAACTGCAGCACGCTTATCACGGCCTCCAGATTGTCCTGCATGTTGGGCACTTCCACATAGCTGATGGCACCGCCCGGGGACAGCTTCTGGAACTCGCTCTCAAACTTGAGCTTGGTAAAGGCATCAATGGGCTCCGAAACATGGACGTGGTAGCTGTTGGTGATATAGTTCTTATCGGTGATGCCGGGCACGATGCCGAACCGCTTCTGCAGGCACTTGGCAAACTTGTAGGTGGTAGATTCCAGCGGGGTGCCGTAGAGAGAGTAATCCATGTTCTCGGCCTTCTTCCACTCGGTGCACTTGTCGTTCATGTGCTGCATCACGCTCAGGGCAAAAGGCTTGGCACCGGCATCGGTGTGGCTCTTGCCGGTCATATACTTCACGCACTCATACAGACCAGCGTAGCCCAGGCTGATGGTGGAGTAGCCGCCAAAGAGCAGCTTGTCGATCTTCTCGCCCTTCTTCAGGCGGGCCAGTGCGCCGTACTGCCACAGGATGGGGGCGGCATCGCTGGGGGTGCCCATCAGGCGCTGATGGCGGGCCTG
>ENA-OPYX01000900-OPYX01000900.1-human-gut-metagenome-genome-assembly--contig:-NODE-900-length-16823-cov-4.841459_pt1 | contig 16823 bp, 10 predicted proteins | sample MGYA00242639_ERZ504486 | MGnify/ENA primary metagenome ERZ504486 (study PRJEB26092, sample SAMD00036296) | human gut metagenome | host: Homo sapiens | study: EMG produced TPA metagenomics assembly of... | reverse complement strand
AACCGAATAAAATGCTGGAAGAGACCGCAAACTATCTGCTCAACCACTGCTTTGTGCTGGGCGGCGTGGAGGATCAGCGGGCAAAATACCTCTATGTGCAGGATCATCTGCCCGAGGTGCGGGCCGTATTTGCGCCGCTGGGCTATGCGGTAACGCTTTACCCGGCTCCGCTACAGGCTGCGGCGCTGGTCAACGAGCATGAGGGCAGTCAGGCCCGGCTCCTGAAATACGAGAGCATCCTGCTGCTGGTGCTCCGCCTGCTCTACCTGCAAAAGCGGGAGAGCCTTGCCGCCAGCGCCGATCAGGTGCTGGTCACGGTGGAAGAGGTGCAGACAGAGCTGCAGAAGATGAACCTGCCCCGGCGGCTGGACCAGCGCACGCTGGAGGAACTGATGCGCACCCTGCGCAGATATAATCTGGCCCGCCCGGTGGGGCGGCTGACCGGTCTGGACAGCCGCATCGAGGTGTTCCCCACCGTGCTGCTGGCCCTGCCGGACGCAGACCTTGCCGATGCCGCCGCCGAGAGCAGCCGCACCCGGGAAGAACTGGCCCTCTACGAGCGGCCTGACGGGGATGCCAGCGGGGAGGAAGAAGAATGATCGAATTAAAGCGCCTGAAGCTCATCAACTGGCACAACTTTGAAAATGTCACCTTCGATTGTGCCCGTCTGACTTATATGATCGGTGTCAACGCGGTGGGCAAGACCACCATTCTGGATGCCATCCGCTACTGCCTGACCACCAACCGCAATTTCAATGCCCTGGGCAATAAAAAGAGCGGCCGCACCCTGCAGGGCTCTGTCCACGCCAAGCAGCGCGGTGAGAACGCCTACCGCCGCCCGGGCCGCACGGTGGCATACATCGGTGCCGAGTTCTGGGATACCGTCAAGCGAACAAACTTTGTCATCGCTGTCCGGGTGGAATCCGAGGGCCCCATGCAGGAGCTTCACCCCGGCGACCAGACCTGGTACATCTCTGAGGACGGCATCACGCTGGAAAAGCTGCCCTTCCTTGATCCGTGCACCGGTGCCCCCAGCGCCAAGGAGGACTTCAAACCCGCCGTGGGCCGTCTGTCCTACACCCGCAGCCCCAGCGAGGCCCGGGACCGCATCTGCCGTGCCCTGGGCATTGGCCGCGCCTCCAGCCCGCTGGGCAAAAAGTTCAACGAAGTGTTCCAGATGGGCACCAGCATGGACGAGATCCCCAACTTCCGGGAGTTCCTGTACCAGTACATCCTGCCCCAACCGGAGCTGGATCTGGAAGCGCTGCAGGGCGACCGGGTGGAGCTGGAAAACCTCCACGCCGTTCTGGCCGAGGCCCAGACCCGTGCCGCCGCGCTGGAACAGATCGTGGCGTATGGCCGGGAAGCTGCTGACAAAGAGACGGATGCCCTTGTCAACCGGGGTGCGGTCCTGCTGGCCCGCGCCGAAGCGGATGCCGGTGAGGATGCCTCCTGGCAGAGCCATCTGGACGCAGGCCGCCGCCAGCTGGCCGATCTGAACGCAAAATACGAGGCCGCCAAGAACGCCGAAACCGAAGCCCGCCGGGCCTATCTGGCGGCCCACGGAGCGGCCGGTGACAGCGGCGCGGGCCGGGCGCTGGATGCCCTGACCGAGGAGCTGGCCCGGAAAAAGAGCGCGCTGGATGCAGCAGCCCGGACAAGGAATAGTCTGGAAGCGACTGCGGATACCATCACCGGCCTGCTGACCCAGCTGAACCGCAGCGGCTTTGCGGTGGAGAAGGAGCTCTGGCCCCAGCGCCTGACGGCGGAACATCTCCCCGCCCTGACCGAGGCCCTGGCCCGCATCGAAAAGCCGCTGGAGGAGCAGTATTTCGCTGCCCGGCAGGCTTCGGCGGATCTGGCAAAAGAGCAGGAGGCCCTGCGGGCCGAGCTGAACGCCGTGTCCGGCGGCAAGTGGGTCTACCCCCACGGCGATGCCGCCACCAAAGTGCGGGATGCCGTGAACGCCGAGCTGAAAAGCCGCGGCATGACAGCGGATGCAAAGATCTTCTGTGAGCTGCTGACCGTGGCTGATGAGAGCTGGCAGGACTGTGTGGAAGCCTGCCTGGGTGACCGCCGGTTCGATATCCTTGTGCCGCCTGCCCACTACGCCGCCGCCAAGAGCGCCTTTGTGGCGCTGGGCGACCGGGTGGGGCCCATCAGCCTGCTGGATACCCCGGGCATCCGCAAGGCGGACCGCCATGCAGAGACGGCCCCCGCCGACAGCCTTGCCGCTCAGGTCACCAGCGAGAACCCGCTGGCCGCCCAGTATGCGGACACCATCCTGCGCCGCATCGTCTGCTGCGACACCCCCGATACGCTGGAGCATTTCCCCGACAGCGCCACCCGGGACCTGCTGCGCCACCATCCCTTCCGGCTGGAACGCCTGCGCAGGCCCCAGCGCTATATCGGTCTGGATGCCCGCAGGGAGCGTGCTGACGCGCTGGAAGCACAGCTTGCCGCCCAGGCCGACCGCTGCCGCGAAGCCGCCCAGGCCGAAAAGACCCTGAAATCTGCCTACGACCAGTACCAGAACGTCCTGCGGGGCCATGCGCTGGAACAGCTGGCTGAACTCTGGGCCAGCCGGGCCGCGCTGGATGCCGCCCGTGCCGACTACGCCGCGCAGGAGCAGAAGCTGGCGGACTGCCGCGAGAACCCCATGCTGCAGCAGCTCTACCGCGAGGAAGAAGCCCGGGAAGCCGCATGGGAGACCGCCCGCAAGGCCGTGGAGCAGGTGGGCGGCGATATCCGCGTCTGCGAAAAGCAGATCGCATCCTGTGAGGCGGAGCAGGGCAAGGCCGTGGAGACCGCTGCACAGAGCAGGGAGGCGGCAGAGGCATTCTTTGCACAGCACCCGCTGCTGGAGCCTCTGGCACAGGAACGCAAAAAGGGCCTGATGACGGGCGGGCGCACGGCCCGTGCCGCCGCGCAGACTGCCGAAAAGGCACAGACCAGGCTGGACGATACCCTGCGATCTTATCTCACTTCCACGCTGGAACCCGCCCAGAGGGATTACAACGAGCACTATGTCTGCGATTATCCGTTGGGTCTGGCCGGGGTGGAGCAGTACCGCGCCCAGCACGACAGCCTTGTCCGCATCGACTTGGAACGCTACGCCGCCCGGCTGGAGCAGGCACAGCGGGACTGCAAGGACCGCTTCCGCAAGGATATCCTCTTCCGGATGAAGGACGATATCTTCAACGCCCGCCGCCAGTTCCGGGAGCTGAACAAGGTGATGGAGCAGCTGACCTACGGCGAGGAAGTCTACCGCTTTGAGCTGGAACCCAGCCGTGACCCCCAGCTGGCCGCCTTCTATCAGGTCATTGTGGACAAGGGCAACCAGCAGATGACCGACGGCGACTCGCTGGACAACCTTGCCGCCACCGCCGACCCCGTCTACGAGCGGCAGGTGGACGCGCTGATGGAAAAGATCATGGCTGATGTGGACGAGAACACCCGGGCCCGGCAGGAGGGCCGCACCGCCTCCGGTGCCACCCTCTCGGATTATGTGGACTACCGCACCTATCTGGACTATGACATCAAGGTGACCAACACCGTCTCGGGCCAGCAGGCTTATCTTTCCCGCGTCAGCCGCGATTCCTCCGGCGGCGAGAACCAGGCTCCCTTCTATGTGGCTATCTGCGCCAGCCTGCTGCAGATCTACCAGAAGAGCGAGAACAGCATCCGCCTTGTCCTGCTGGACGAGGCCTTCAGCAAGATGACCAGTGACCGCATCCGCCCCATGATGGAGCTGTTCCGCCGCCTGCAGCTGCAGGTGCTGCTTATCTCCACCGTGGAAAAGAGCACGGCCATCCAGCCCTACTGCGATATTACCTATTCCATCGTGCGCCACGGCGATGCCAATGCCATTGCGCCGTTCTACCGGGCCGGCACCCTTGCCGATGCCCCGGAAAAGGAGACTGAATATGAATAACACCCTTGCAAACATCTGGCTCTTTGCCACCCACTGGACCAAGCTGGATGCCTTTGATACCGAGGAAGAGCTCAACGATGAGCTGGAGCTGCTCCAGCGCCAGAGCCTGCCCACCAAAGTCCGTCAGGTCACGGACAAGGAAGGCAGGGAACAGTTCCTCCTTTACGTCAAACAGGCCGACCGCGATTACGCCCGCTACTGCACCGGCTGGCGGCCCGGCGGGATGATGTGATCCACCCCTGCAAAAAGGAGAATCCATGTCAAAACAGAAAATTCAACTTTCGGATCACTTTGATTATTCACGGCTGATCCGTTTTGTGCTGCCCTGCATCGGCACCATGCTGTTCACCTCCATTTACGGCATCGTGGACGGCCTGTGTGTCTCGAACTTTGTGGGCAAAACGGCCTTTGCGGCAGTCAACCTCATCATGCCCGTGCCCATGCTGGTGGGTACCGTGGGCTTCATGCTGGGCACCGGCGGCAGCGCCATTGTGGGCATCACGCTGGGCGAGGGCGACAATGCAAAAGCTGATCGCTATTTCAGCCTGTTCATGTCAACGGCGCTGATCGCCGGCATCGTGTTGTCCGTGCTGGGGATGCTGCTGCTTCGGCCGGTGGCCATGATGCTGGGTGCCGAAGGCGAGATGCTGGACTACGCCCTGCGCTATGGCCGGGTGCTGATGCTCAGCCTGCCCACCTTTATCCTGCAGAATATGTTCCAGAGTTTTTTTGTTACCGCCGAAAAGCCGCATCTGGGCTTTTACTTCACGGTGGGCGCGGGCTGCACCAACATGGTGCTGGACGTGCTGCTGGTGGGCATCCTGCACTGGAGCGTGGAGGGTGCCGCCATTGCCACCATGCTCAGCCAGGTGGTGGGCGGCCTGCTGCCGGTGTTCTACTTCCTCAACCGGAACAACACCAGCCGCATCCACCTGTGCCGTCCCCGCTTTGAGGGCAAAGTTCTGCTGAATGCCTGCATCAACGGCTCCTCTGAGCTGATGACCAACCTTTCCATGTCGCTGGTGAACATCCTGTACAACTATCAGCTGCTCCGCTTTGCGGGCGAGGATGGCGTGGCCGCCTATGGTGTGATCATGTACGCATCCTTCCTGTTTGTGGCGGTGTTTGTGGGCTACGCCGTGGGCAGTGCGCCCATCGTCAGCTACCACTATGGTGCCAATAACCGCAAGGAGGTCAACAACCTCTACCGCAAGAGCCTGAAGCTCATCGGCGTGGTTGCAGTGGGAATGACCATCGGCTCCATGTTCATCATCCCCCATGTGGCCCGCTTCTTTGTGGGCTATGATGAAAACCTGCTCATTCTGACCACCCGGGCCTTCCGGCTCTATGGCCTGAGCTTCCTCATCATGGGCTTCAACGTCTATGCGTCCTCCTTCTTCACGGCCCTGGGCGACGGTGTGACCAGTGCGCTCATCTCGTTCCTGCGCACCCTGCTGTTTCAGGTGGCGGCGGTTCTGCTGCTTCCGCTCCTGCTGGGCATTGATGGCATCTGGCTGGCCGTGACAGCCGCCGAGCTGGCCGCTTTGCTGGTCAGCATCGGCCTGTTCATCACCAGAGACCAGCAGTTCCATTACCGCAAGGCGGAATAAGGATAGTGAAGAACAAAGCGGCTTTCCGCACAGATACGGGAGGCCGCTTTGTTTTTGTCGAAACATGTGTTATACTGTTTGCGCTGCCCCTTTCCATTCTGGCAACAGATGGGAGGTGACATTATGTATAATCTCGTAACCGATTTGGTTGTAGCCGTCGCAGCAGGTGTAATTGTCCGCTACATCTGCAAGTGGCTTGACGACTGGATCTAAGGGTCAGCAAGCACAAAAGAACCCCTTCAGAGTGTCCACCTCTGAAGGGGTTCGCTTTTGGTGACATTATGAATCTCGTAACCAATCCATTGTCCACTTTCAGTATATGCGAATTTGAAAAAAAGTCAATAGCTGCATAAAAAATTTACTATTTTCTGAGCGTTGAGATGAAAGTGCTTTATTTATTAAAAGTAAATTCCACGAACTCACAGTTTTTGATGCCTGCCGCCGCGTACTCCTCGTTGGTCATATCGTAAAAATAGGACTGCACCACCCGGGCAATGCCGTTGTGGGCCACCAGCAGGAAAGTCTTGTCGGTGTTGGCCCGGAGCTCGTCCAGCAGATTGTAGATGCGCTGGGCCAGCTGCATCATGCTCTCGCCGCCGGAGTAGCGGTCGGCAAAGTGGGTCTTGGAGATGCGGAACTCCTCGCCGTCCCGGGGCGTGCCCTCGTAGCGGCCAAAGCACTGCTCCCGGAGCCGGGGCTCACACCGGGCAGGAATGCCGGTGGCCTCTGCAATGGCCCGGGCGGTGTCGGCGGCGCGGGACAGGGGAGAGTACAGGATCTCATCGATGCGAAGGCCGCTGGTCCGGAGCTTATCGCCCAGCTCCCGGGCCTGGGCGCGGCCTTTTTCGGTCAGGGGGCTGTCGGTCATGCCGCAGATCTTGTTTTCCACGTTCCACACGGTCTCGCCGTGGCGGGTGAAATAGACCTTGTGCGCCGCCTTGGCCAGCCTGTGATCCCGCAGGGTGACGGTGCTGCCTTCGTTGATGTCCAGCCGGGTCAGCTCGGCATCCGGGTAGGGGAGAACCCGCTGCGTGCCGTCGGCAGCCTCCAGCAGGACATCACAGAGCACGGGCTGGCCCTCGGGCAGCTCCTCGCAGCCATAAAGCTGCTCCTCAATGCGCAGAACTGCGGTAGTTTTTTTCTTCCATCCTCTTCGACCTCTTTCGGGCAGATTGTTTCTTACAATTATAAAACGGCAGCGGGGCCCCCGTCAACGCTTGACAGCCCCGTGTGCCGCCTGATAAACTAGGCGCAAGGGAAAAAACGCCAAAAGGAGAGAAAAAGTTGAACATTACAGAACTGCGGTATCTTGTCGCCATCATGGAATGCGGATCTGTGAGTGCGGCGGCAAAGCGGCTGTATGCCGCTCAGCCCAACGTGAGCAAGGCGCTGAAAAATCTGGAAGAAGAATACCATCTCCGCATTTTTGAGCGGTCATCCACCGGCATGATCCCCACGGAGCAGGGGCGGCATTTCATCGAGCAGGCCGAGCGGGTGCTGCGGGAGGTGGACCGGCTGGACCAGAGCGTGCAGGAGGCGCAGGAGCGCTGCGCCGAGCTGCGGGTAATGATCCCCCATGCCACCTATGCCTCCTATGCGGCGGTGGATTATCTGGAGAAGGTGTCCTCCATAGAACGGCTCCACATCCATATCCGGGAGGGCGGCTCCATGGAGGCGCTGGATCATGTCCTGCGGCAGGGGTATCATCTGGCTCTGCTGCGGTACGCCGTGGAGGATGACGAGCACTATACCCATTACTGCGCCCGGCGGGGCCTGAAAATGGAACCCATTATGGATTTTGAATACAGTCTGCTGACCAACCGGGACGGCCCGCTGGCCCGGAAGGAGATCCGCGACCTGTCTGAGCTGGACAAGTATATGGAGATCCTCCACGATGATTTCCAGCTGCCCGGTGAGGAGGGCGGCGACGGTGTGCGCTGGCATGTCAACCCGGAGCGCCGCATCCATGTGTACGAGCGGTGCAGCCAGTTCTCGATCCTGCAGCGGCTGCCCACGGCCTACATGTGGGCATCGCCCATGCCCCGCAGGGCACTGGAGCAGTACCATCTGGTGCTGAAAAGGTGCCCGGCCCAGCGCCAGCAGATGCGGGATGTGCTGGTCTACCCGGACAAGGGCCGCCTGCGCCCCGAGGAGCAGGCCTTTGTGGATCTGCTCCACAAGGAAGCGGCTTCCACCGTGAAATAAAGGGGCTTTCCGGCTAAGGCACGGCAAAGGTTGCTCCCTTCGGAATTGACAGAAAAACCAATAAATGGATGCAAAACCGGGCGAAAATGAGCGCCCGGTTTTATTTTTGCTGATAAATGGTCAAAAAATAAACGGAAAAACGGCAAAAATTCTTTGCAGCTATATCGGAAACCATATGACCCCATGCCGGAAAGATATTTCTCCGCTGGAAAAAAGTGTGCTACCATGAGGCCAGAAAAGAGCCCCGGGTATGCGGCAGAATGGGGCCGCGGCCGGCAGGGGCAAAAAGGAGGTTTCTGGTATGATTAGTTTCCTGCTCTGTCTTGCGATCCTGGTAGGCGGATACTTCGTCTATGGCAAGATCGTGGACAATACCTTCGGCCCGGACGACCGTGAAACGCCTGCTGTGCGCATCAACGACGGCGTGGACTATGTCGTGATGCCCCAGTGGAAGCTGTTCCTCGTCCAGCTGCTGAACATTGCGGGCCTTGGCCCCATCTTTGGTGCCATGCAGGGCGCTCTGTGGGGCCCTGTGGTGTTCCTGTGGATCACCTTCGGCACCATCTTTGCCGGCGGCGTGCATGACTACTTCTCCGGCATGATGAGTGAGCGCAACGACGGTGCTTCCATCGCGGAGATCACCGGCAAATACTTAGGCCCCGTGATGCAGAACATCATGCGTGTGTTCTCTGTTGTGCTGCTGATCATGGTGGGCACCGTGTTCGCCGTCGGCCCCGCTGGTCTGATCGTTGAGCTGTGCAGCCAGAGCGGTGCATCCGGCGTGATGACCTCGCTGCTGTTCTGGCTGGTCATCATTCTGACCTACTACTTCATCGCGACCTTTATCTCCATTGATGCGGTCATCGGCAAGATCTACCCCGTGTTCGGCATCTGCCTGATCATCATGGCCATCGGTGTCATCTTTGGCATCTTCACCAACCCCGCCTACACCATCCCCGAGATCTGGGATCACTTCGGCAGCATGCACCCGTCGGGCACGCCCATCTGGAGCTTTATGTTCATCACGGTTGCCTGCGGCGCGATCTCCGGCTTCCACTCCACCCAGTCGCCTCTGATGGCCCGCTGCATGAAGAGTGAGAAGCAGGGCCACTTCGTGTTCTACGGTGCTATGGTCTGCGAGGGTGTCATTGCCCTGATCTGGGCCGCTGCAGGCTGCTCTCTGTACGAGGTCACCGATGGCCTGAACACCGGTCTGGCACAGGCACTGGCAATGGGTCAGTCCAAGGCCATCTATGATGTCTGCTCCAAGACCATGGGCGGCGTGGGCATCGCACTGGCCATGATCGGCGTGGTCGTCTGCCCCATCACCTCCGGCGATACCGCCTTCCGTTCTGCCCGCCTGACCCTGGCCGACTGGTTCAAGATCGATCAGGACAGCTACGGCAACCGCCTGAAGCTCTGCATCCCTGTGCTGGGCGTGGGCGCTTTCCTGGGCATCGGCAACGCGCTGGGCTTCATCAACTACACTGTGATCTGGCGTTACTTCAGCTGGACCAACCAGACGCTGGCCATGATCGTTCTGTGGGCCGCTTCCATGTACCTGTTCAAGGAGAAGAAGAACTACTGGATCACCGCAGTGCCCGCCACCTTTATGAGCGCCGTGTCCGCTACTTACTTCGTGCTGGCTCCCGAGTGCCTGGGCGGCCTGCTGAACCATAAGACTGCTGAGGGCGCTACCGTCTATAACACCGCAGTTGCTTACCCGGTGGGCATCCTCTTTGCGATCGCCATGCTGGCGCTGTTCATCTATGCAACCAAAAAGCAGACAGTGAAAAAGACTGCATAATTGACATTTCCCCCTCTTCAACCTTCTCAATACCCATTCACAACCGCAAAAACCGCCTGCCGGGCCGTCCGGCAGGCGGCTTTTGCTTGTGCAGAGAAACGACGAATTGCGGCAAAAAGAACGGGAATGCAGACAAGATGCACAAAAATGTGCCAAAAAGTTTGGCAGGGTGCACTGAAAACGGAAAAACACCCGCTGAAACGATTTCGACAAAGAAGTTTTGCCGAGGATACGTTAAAAAATCTTTTCCGGAATTCCCGGGAACGGCTGACTTATATAGTTTTTGATATAAGGGCCATTCTGGAAGGATATTACCAGATTTATGAAGATTGTGTTAACATAGGGCCAAGGAATGGCCGTGACGGGGCAGAATGGGGCTCCGGGCACGGACAATAAAAGGAGGTTTCTGGTATGATTAGTTTCTTACTCTGTCTGGCGCTCCTGATCATCGGCTACTTTGTCTATGGCAAGATCGTTGACAATACGTTCGGACCGGACGACCGCGAAACTCCTGCTGTGCGCATCAACGATGGCGTTGACTACGTTGTGATGCCCCAGTGGAAGCTGTTCCTCGTCCAGCTGCTGAACATTGCAGGTCTGGGACCCATCTTTGGTGCACTGCAGGGTGCTCTGTGGGGCCCCGTGGTGTTCCTGTGGATCACCTTCGGCACCATCTTTGCCGGCGGCGTGCATGACTACTTCTCCGGCATGATGAGCGAGCGCAACGACGGCGCTTCCATCGCAGAGGTCACCGGCAAGTACCTTGGCCCCGTGATGCAGAACATCATGCGTGTGTTCTCTGTTGTGCTGCTGATCATGGTCGGTACCGTGTTCGCAGTGGGCCCCGCAGGTCTGATCGTGACCCTGTGCAAGAACAGCGGCATGAGCGGTGTGCTCACCACCACCCTGTTCTGGCTGATCATCATTCTGGTCTACTACTTCATCGCAACCTTTATCTCCATTGATGCCATCATCGGTAAGATCTACCCCGTGTTCGGCATCTGCCTGATCATCATGGCAGTGGGCGTTATCTTTGGTATCTTCACCAACCCCGCCTACACCATCCCCGAGATCTGGGCAAACTTCAGCAATATGCACCCCTCCAACACTCCCATCTGGAGCTTCATGTTCATCACCGTTGCCTGTGGTGCAATCTCCGGCTTCCACTCCACTCAGTCGCCTCTGATGGCCCGCTGCATGAAGAGTGAGAAGCAGGGCCACTTCGTGTTCTACGGTGCCATGGTCTGCGAGGGCGTTATCGCTCTGATCTGGGCCGCTGCAGGCTGCGCACTGTACACCATCACCGACGGCAAGATGGCCGGTCTGGCCGAGGCTTTGAGCGCCGGTCAGTCTGCCGCTATCTATGATGTCTGCTCCAAGACCATGGGCGGCGTTGGCATCGCACTGGCTATGATCGGTGTCGTCATCTGCCCCATCACCTCTGGTGATACCGCGTTCCGTTCCGCTCGTCTGACCCTGGCCGACTGGCTCAAGCTGGATCAGGACAGCTACGGCAACCGCCTGAAGCTCTGCGTTCCCGTTCTGGGCGTGGGTGCATTCCTGGGCATCGGCAATGCACTGGGCTTCATCAACTACACTGTGATCTGGCGTTACTTCAGCTGGACCAACCAGACGCTGGCCATGATCGTTCTGTGGGCCGCTTCCATGTACCTGTTCAAGGAGAAGAAGAACTACTGGATCACTGCAGTGCCCGCTACCTTTATGAGCGCTGTGTCCTGCACCTACTTCGTGCTGGCTCCTGAGTGCCTGGGCAAGATGATCAACACCTATGCAGACGGCAAGCTGGTGGCTTACAACACCGCAGTTGCATATCCCATCGGCATCGTCTTCGCAATTGCCATGCTGGCACTGTTCATCTATGCAACCAAGAAGAACACCGAGAAGAAAGCCGCATAACCCATTCATAGCGGCAATTTCTCAGTAAAACAAACCGGCCGCTGTCAGCTCAGCGGCCGGTTTCCTGTTTTTTGGCTAAGAGTGCGGGCTGGGCCTTGCATTTTCATTGCCGGAGTGGGAAAATGGGTACAAACAAAAACGCAAAAGAGGGATGAACGTTATGCTCTTCAAACCTGCACAATTGGGCCTTGCCAGGCTCGACTCTGCCGAACTGGAGGCCGACCGGAAGGCCTGCAAAAAGATCGGCCCCTGCGGCGTGGGCAAAAAAGCCCTGTATCTGAACAGCTTTTACATCGACCGCCGCTACTACCTGCCCTACACCAGCATCACCCGCGTGTTCAAGCGGGTAGCCATGAGTGCGGGCGGCTTTACCGGCAAGGGAATGTTTGCCTCCATGGCTTACCTTGTGGTGGAGTACGACGGCGGCAAACAGAAGCAGTGCAACTTCAAGGATGAGCGGGACGTGGATGCCCTGCTGGAGCTGCTGGCAAAGCAGCAGCCCCAGATCCGGCTGCTGAGTGCCGCCGGGGAACAGGCATTGCAGAAAAAGGCTGAGGAAAAGGCCGCCCGCAAGCTGCCGGAGCTGTCTGACGATGCCAAACACACCGTGACGATCCTGCGCAGGGCAAAGGAGTATCTGGATGCAAAGCCTGAGCTTTCCAATGAGCTCAGTGCCGCCCAGCGCCGCAAGCGTGCCCAGCTCAAGAGCAAGCCGGTCTACCGCTATGTGGCTCTTGCCATCTTCCTGTTCGGAACGGCCGCTGCAGCCTACGGTCTGTATGCGGTGTTTACCCACACCGGCAGCTACGGCGTGTACTTTGCACTGTTCGGCTTTGCAGCCATCTTCCTCTTTTCCAGCTACAACATGCTGCCCACGGCGCACAATAACAACAGCGCCATTATGAAGCGGGCCGATCAGGCCGATGCCGCCATGGCTGAGTATGTGAAGCACTACCCCAACGGCAGCTTCCCGGTGCCCAGCTGTTACGCCCACCCGATCGTCCTCAAGCGGATGATCGATGCCGTGGAGGAAGGTCAGGCCGTGACCACCGCCGAGGCACTGGATGCCGTCAAGGCCCGCCTGCAGGCCGTCAATGCGGATGTGCAGGTGGAGCAGGAGGAGTACGACGAGATCATCGCCATCAAAGCGCTGTTCCTGAACCACGACTATCAGTAAAACTGACCCTCTCTGTCATCGCTGTGCACTGCCACGCTTTGATGGAGAGGGTTTTTCTTGCGTTGTGCGGCGCTTCGTCTTATAATGGAACACAGAGAGTATTTTTGAAAAAACAGGAGGTTCCCTATGGATATGGTCACATTGGGGCGCACCGGCATCACCGTGAACAAAAACGGCTTTGGTGCCCTGCCCATCCAGCGCATTTCCCAGGAGGACGCGGTCTTTCTGGCACGCAAGGCTTACAAGGCGGGCATCCGCTTCTTTGATACTGCCCGCGCCTACACCGACAGCGAGGTGAAGCTGGGCGAAGCCTTTGACGGCATCCGCTCCGAGGTCTACATCGCCACCAAGACCGCCGCCCAGAACGCGGAGGAGTTCTGGAAGGACCTGCACACCTCCCTGAACAATCTGCGGACCGACTATGTGGACATCTACCAGTTCCACAACCCGTCCTTCTGCCCCAAGCCCGGTGACGGCTCCGGCCTGTACGAAGCCGCGCTGGAGGCCAGGGAAAAGGGGATGATCCGACACATCGGTATCACCAACCACCGCCTGTCCGTGGCCAAGGAAGCCATTGAGAGCGGCCTGTACGAGACCCTGCAGTTTCCGTTCAGCTATATTTCCGGTGAGCAGGAGCTGGAACTGGTGCAGCTGTGCAAAGAGCACGAGATGGGTTTTATCGCCATGAAGGGTCTGTCCGGCGGTCTCATTACCAACAGCGCCGCCGCCTATGCCTTTGAAGCGCAGTTCGAGGGCGTTCTGCCCATCTGGGGCGTTCAGCGGGAAAAGGAACTGGACGAGTTCCTCTCCTACATTGATAACCCGTCCCCGGATGGACGCAGAGCTGTCTGCGGTCATTGCCCACGACCGGGAGGAGCTGTGCGGTGAGTTCTGCCGTGGCTGTGGTTACTGTATGCCCTGCCCGGCTGGCATCGAGATCAACAACTGCGCCCGCATGAGCCTGCTGCTCCGCGCTCGCCCTCGGCAGAGCATCTGAGCCCCGCCGGTCAGGCCAAGATGAAGAAGATCGAGGGCTGCCTGCACTGCAACCAGTGCAAGGCCAAGTGCCCCTACGGGCTGGATACGCCCGCCCTGCTGGCCCGCAACTATGAGGACTACAAGCGGGTCCTGGCCGGGGAAGTCAAGGTGTAACAGAGAAAACAAAAAAGATGGATGCCCCATGACATCCATCTTTTTGTTTTACAGCGAAGAGGGAATCGGCTCCCGGAAGATCTTCATGGCCTGCTTGTAGCAGTGGATGAAATAGAGGATCTCCGCAATGGCGGTCAGAGCCCAGGAGCAGGGGTAGAGCAGGTAGAGCGAGGGGATGGTGTGGAAGTGGGCGAAGATGGTGTATACCCAGATCACCCGGAACACACAGGAACCCATGATGACGATGACGGTGGGCACCACGGTCTTGCCCAGACCGCGGGAAGCGGCAATGGTGCAGTCCATAAAGGCCGAAATGCAGTAGGCCAGCGCCATGACACCCACACGCTTCATACCGGCATCGATGACGGCGCTCTCGGTGGTGAAGAGTGCGAGGAACTGCCGCCCGAACAGGAACAGGCCGCCGCCCAGCGCCAGACCCACGCCGAAGGAATAGGCCAGCGAGATGAAGTAGCTTTTCTTGACACGGTCGGGCTTGCCTGCGCCGTAGTTCTGGCTCATAAAGCTGGCACAGGCCATGTAGAAGGCGGCCATGCAGTCGTAGATGAGCGGGTCAGCGTTTGCGGCGGCGCTGTTGCCCTTGACCATGAGGGAATCAAAGGAGTTGACACCGGCCTGGATGAACAGGTTGGCGATGGCGAAAATGGCGTTCTGGAATCCGGCAGGCAGGCCCAGCGCCAGAATGCTTTTGGTCATGGCGGGGTCGAGCTTTGCCTCCTTGAAATGGAGGGCGTAGCAGTCCTGCACTCTGGTCAGGGCGTGGAGGATGAGCCCGGCGGAAACACACTGGGAAATGGCGCTGGCCAGCGCCACGCCTGCCACGTCCAGGTTGCAGACGATGACAAAGAACAGATTCAGAAGGATATTCAGCACACCGGCAAAGCTCAGGATGTACAGCGGCTTTTTGGTCTCACCGATGGCGCTGAACACGGCGTTGCCGAAATTGTACAGAGCCAGTGCCGGCATACCCAGGAAATACACCCGCAGGTAGAGGATCGCACCCGGCAGCAGGTCCTCCTTGGTGTTCAGCAGCCGCAGCATGGCAGGGGAGCCCAGCAGGCCCACAACCAGCAGGATCACGCCTGCGATCAGGCTGACGATCAGGGCCGAGTGGACGGTGTCGTGGACATCGTTCGGGTGTCTGGCTCCGTAGAAGCGGGCCACCAGCACATTGATGCCGTTGCCCAAGCCGATGAGAAAGCCGGTGAACAGTGTGACAAAGATGCTGGTGGAGCCCACCGCGCCCAGCGCTGTGGAGCCCGCAAACCGCCCCACCACCGCCACGTCCGACATGTTGAATAAGACCTGCAGCAGGTTGGATAATGCCAGCGGCAGGCTGACCAGAAGGATCTGCTTTGCCAGAGGGCCTTCTGTCAGGGATCTTGTGCTAGATTTCATGCTCTCTTTTTCCTTTTTCAGTCCTAAACCGTGCCCGCGCACACCGGGGCACAACACCTATTATAAGAGATGCGCACACTTTTGCAAGATGAATCTTTCAAAAAGGAAGAACAGAATGCGTCAGTGACTTGCTGGCGCGGGATCGGGCACGGAATCCGGATACAGAGCTGCCAGACGGCTTGATTTTTGCCTCCGGCTGTGCTATACTACATTACACTGGTTTGCCAGTAATGTGCGATCGTAGCTCAGCTGGATAGAGCGTTCGGCTCCGACCCGGAAGGCCAGAGGTTCGAATCCTCCCGGTCGCATGTGTTAATAAAATCCCCGGTACACAAAAGTGTGCCGGGGATTTTTCTTTGTGGCCGGGCGGGCCAGAGTTTTACTTTAGATTCTCCATAAGTTTTGCCGCCAGCGTCTCGGCTTCTTTGGCCGGGACCCAGATATCCGGGAAGAATCCCCGAAGTTCTTCAAAATAATCGGAACCATCCGGGGTCAGATAGACCGTGGAGAAAGTCATATCCACCGAACACTTGCTGTTGGGCAATTCGATATGGCCGCTGTTACTGATCATACTTCCATTTGTGTTCTCTCCAATAATCAGGCTGTTGTCTAAATTATAGGAAAGATCCAGTGTGATCTCCGCACAAGATGCAGAGCACTTTCCGCTTAGAAGGATCAGAATGTTGTCATTGCTTGCGCGGGGCGTTTTTGAGGTGGAAGGTGAAGCGACAAGAGAAGCTGGAAGAACGGAATAACGAACTCCAGTGCCAAATACCCGTTGGTGGCTGTATCGGTTGAACCACTGATGCGCAACTTCCTCGTAGCCCCCGACATTGGAGCGCAGATCCAGCATGGAAATCTCCGCATTGCTCATCTGCGCTGCTGCGGCATTGGTCTCCTCCAGGAAGGACGGGTCAAAATGGTTGAACTGAAACACCGGAATCCCGTCGGTCTGGCGCAAGTCGGTATTCTGCCCTTTGGGGAGATCTTTGTAATACTGGCTCCAAGTGTCTGCCGTCAATACATCCGTACTGCCATCGGCATAGTGCACGGTCAATTGCTCGTCGCACACATGCTTATCCCACTCGGTTCCATCAAATTTTGCTTCTTTCAGCAGCACAGGATAATACACAAGATATCCTTCTTTGGAAATGGAGCGTTTGAACAGTGCATCCAAGTCTGGATGGCCGTCTACCGATACGACTGTCTTACCTTTGGAATCCTGATATCCGCTGTCGGTTTTAACGAACGTCACCTGCCGGAAAAAGAAGGGGATATCCTTTTCCGCAGGGAAATTCTGATTGATATTGAAATGGCCGTCCTTGATAAAGGTAAGGTGTTTCACCAAAATCTCCTGTAAGTCTTTGCAGGTCAGGCTGTCTTTTGCTTGAAGCTCTTGTAAATCATCTGCTTTTGCCTGATCGAATACAGTGTGCCCACCAAAATAGTCATAGAAAGCAAAATCATAATAGAAGGCATCGAAGAGATAGTTCACATCTTCTTCGGCTTCTTCCAGACTTAATTCTTTGGCGGCATCGTATTCGCTGTAGGTGTCGGTGAGATAATCAGTTGATTTCTGGGCATCGGCGGGGTCATCGTAATGCC
>ENA-OPYX01000899-OPYX01000899.1-human-gut-metagenome-genome-assembly--contig:-NODE-899-length-16831-cov-4.227371_pt1 | contig 16831 bp, 9 predicted proteins | sample MGYA00242639_ERZ504486 | MGnify/ENA primary metagenome ERZ504486 (study PRJEB26092, sample SAMD00036296) | human gut metagenome | host: Homo sapiens | study: EMG produced TPA metagenomics assembly of... | reverse complement strand
GTTTGCGGCGTCCGCACCCGTGTGCTGGATATTTCCCGCGGCCCGTCGGTCACCCGGTATGAAGTCCAGCCCATGGCGGGTGTCAAGATAAGCCGCATCACTTCGCTGGCGGACGACATCGCCCTGAACCTGGCGGTGGCCGATGTCCGCATGGAAGCACCCATCCCCGGCAAGCCTGCCGTGGGCATCGAGGTGCCGAACCATAAGAAAACGCCGGTCTACATCCGCAGCGTCTTTGAGAGCCAGAGCTTTTTGCGGATGACCTCGCCGATGGGCATTGCGCTGGGCAAGGACATCGCCGGTGTGGCCCAGGTGGCCGACCTGTGCAAGATGCCCCATCTGCTCATCGCGGGCAGCACCGGCAGCGGTAAATCGGTCTGTGTCAACAGCATCATCATGAGCCTGTTGTTCCGCTCCAGCCCCGAGGACGTCAAGCTCCTGCTCATCGACCCCAAGGTCGTCGAGCTGGCTGAGTACAACGGCATCCCCCACCTGCTGATGCCCGTCGTCACCGAGCCCCGCAAGGCGGCCGGCGCACTGGGCGGCGCAGTGCAGGAGATGGAGCGCCGCTACCACCTCTTCGCGGAGAACAACGTCCGCGACATCAAGTCCTTCAATAAGCTGGCTGCAACGGACCCGAACCTCGAGAAGATGCCCTATATCGCCATCATCATCGACGAGCTGGCCGATTTGATGATGGTCGTCGGCAAGGATGTCGAAGACTCCATCTGCCGCATCGCCCAGAAGGCCCGCGCCGCCGGTATGCACCTCATCGTGGCGACCCAGCGCCCCAGCGTGGACGTCATCACCGGCCTCATCAAGGCCAATATCCCCAGCCGCATCGCCTTCGCCGTGTCCAGTCAGGTGGACAGCCGCACCATCCTCGACGGTGCCGGTGCCGAAAAGCTGCTGGGCATGGGCGATATGCTCTTCATGCCCGTGGGCGCACCCAAGCCCACCCGTATCCAGGGTACCTTTGTGCGGGATGAGGAGATCAGCCGTGTGCTGGACTTCATCAAGAAGAGCGCCACCGTCCAGTACGACGAAGCCATGATAGAGGCTATGGAAAAACACGCCATCCAGGACGGCAAGAAGGGCAGCAGCTCTGCCGACTCCGACGAGGAGGGCGGCAGTGACCCGATGCTCAAGCAGGCCGTGGAGGTGGTCATCGACGCCGGCCAGGCGTCTACCAGCCTGCTGCAGCGCCGCTGCAAGCTGGGTTATGCCCGCGCCGCCCGCATCATGGACGAGATGGAAGAAAAGGGCATTATCGGCCCCTACGAGGGCGCAAAGCCCCGCGCTGTCCTCATCAGCCGCCAGCAGTGGCTGGAAATGCAGATGAATCAGCCGGAGGAATAAGAACACAAGCAACACTTTTCTTGGCTCCCTGTCAGGGGAGCAGACAGAGAGGTTTAACCAGTGAGGAACACTATGGATAACTCTTCCACGATCTACACCGAATTTCTTCCCATCAGCCGGGCGGACATGGAAGCCCGGGGCTGGGATCAGCTGGACTTTGTGGTGGTGGGCGGCGATGCCTACGTTGACCACCCCAGCTTTGGCACCGCCATCATCAGCCGCCTGCTGGAGGCCGAGGGCTATAAGGTCGGCGTGCTGGCCCAGCCCCGCTATTCCGACTGCGAGGACTTCAAGCGGTTCGGCAGGCCGAAGTACGGCTTTTTCATCGGCGGCGGCAACGTGGACAGCATGGTGAGCCACTACTCCGTGGCAAAAATTCCGCGTGCCGAGGACGAATACTCTCCCGGCGGCATCGGCGGAGCGCGGCCTGACCGCAGCGCCACCGTTTACACCAGGCTGGCCAAGGAGGCCTACCCCGACCTGCCTGTGATCTTGGGCGGTCTGGAGGCATCTCTGCGCCGGTTTGCCCACTACGATTACTGGCTGGACACCGTTCTGCCCAGCATTGCGGAGGACTCCGGAGCCGATCTCATCAGCTTTGGCATGGGCGAGCACCAGACCGTGGAGATCGCCCGGCGGCTGGCGGCAGGGGAGCCGGTGGAGTCCATCACCGATGTGGACGGCACCTGCTACCTGACCGACTTCGACCACCTGCCCGAAAAGTATGTGGAGTGCGCCGGTTTCCGGAAAGTGGCCTCCGATAAGGTGGCCTACGCCAGAGCCTGCCGCATCCAGATGGACAATCAGGATGTGGTCAGCGGCCAGATCATTGTCCAGAAGCAGAGTGAAAAGTACCTTGTGCAGAACATCCCGGCAAAGCCGCTGGTGCGCTGGGAGCTGGACAAGGTGTATGCGCTGCCCTACACCCGCCGCTACCACCCCATCTACGAGGCCATGGGCGGTGTGCCTGCCATCCGCGAGGTGCAGTTCTCCATCATCCAGAACCGCGGCTGCTTCGGCGGCTGCAACTTCTGCGCCATCCAGCTGCATCAGGGCCGCCGGGTCACCAGCCGCAGTGCCGACAGTATTGTGGCCGAGGCCGAGCGGATGACCCACGAGCCGGATTTCAAGGGCTACATCCACGATATCGGCGGCCCCACCGCCAACTTCCGGTTCCCATCCTGCCGGGAGCAGATGCTGCGGGGCATGTGCAATGGCGGCAAGCACTGCCTGGCCCCACCACCTGCTCCCACATGATCGTGGATCACAGCGATTACCTCAAGATCCTGCGCCGTGTCCGGGAACTGCCCGGCGTGAAAAAGGTGTTCATCCGCAGCGGTATCCGGTTCGACTACCTGATGGCCGACCCGGACGACACCTTCTTCAAGGAGCTGGTGGAGTATCACGTCTCCGGCCAGCTGAAGGTGGCCCCGGAGCACTGCGCCCCCAATACACTGGCCTACATGGGCAAGCCGCCCATCGAGACCTTCAACAAGTTCAAGGATAAGTTCTACGAGCTGAGCAAGAAGGCGGGCAAAAAGCAGTACCTCGTGCCCTACCTGATGTCCAGCCACCCGGGCAGCACCCTGAGCGATGCCGTCTATCTGGCCGAGTATCTCTACAAAAACCACATGCGCCCGAGCAGGTGCAGGATTTTTACCCCACCCCCGGCACTGTGAGCACCTGCATGTTCTACACCGGCCTTGACCCCTACACCCTTAAGCCTGTGTTCGTGGAAAAGACTGCGGAGGGAAAAGCGCTCCAGCGCGCCTTGCTCCAGTATTACGAGCCCCGCAATGCCGAAAAGGTCATCAAGGCGCTGAAAATGACCCACAGGGAGGACCTGATCCCGCTGCTGGTGCCCGCCGAGGGCCGCCGCGCGGTCCAGCGCTCTGCCCGCCGGGCCGAGCCTGCCGAGGTGACCATCCACAACGACGGCACCTATACTGTCCGCCCCAACAAGGGCAGGGGAGGCAGGAATCAGAGCCGCGGAACCGCCCCGGCCCGCACCGCAGGCGGCCGCCAGCCCAGCCCCGGCGCACGCTTTGCGCCCAACGGTACGGCACCCCGTAAGCCGAAGAACGATCAACAGAAAGAGAATACAGTGTGGAAAACTTCAAAAAGAAAAGTAAGCCTCTGGCGGCGCATTGCCGCTCTGGCCCTTGCGGCGGCGCTGGCCCTTGGCCTTGCCGCCTGTGATGCCTCGGCGGTGGTGCCGGGCAGCAGCACCCCTACGGTCAGCACTGCCCAGCCTGCCGGAGACGGCCAGACCGCCAACTTTGAGATGCACTTCCTGGATGTGGGGCAGGCCCTGAGCGTGCTGGTGGAATGTGACGGCCAGTATATGCTCTACGACGGCGGCAACGTGGACGATGGCAGCTATGTCGTCTCCTACCTGCAGAATCTCGGTGTGGAGGAGCTGCAGTATGTGTTCTGCTCCCACGCCCACGAGGATCATGTGGGCGGCCTGGCCGCTGCGCTGGCCTATTTCCCGGCAGACCATGTGTACAGCCCCGTGACGGAAGCCTCCACCAAGTGCTTTCAGGATTTCGTCAAGTACACCCAGCAGCAGGGCCTGCAGGTGGAGGTGCCCGCTGCGGGCACAGTCTGGCCGCTGGGCAGTGCCACTGTGACCATGCTGGGCCCTGTGGCGCAGTATGACAACACCAACGATACCTCCATCGTTCTGCGGGTGGATTACGGCTCCACCAGCTTTCTGCTCACCGGCGATATGGAATCGGATGCAGAGCGCGATCTTGTGAACAGCGGGGCCAACCTGAAGGCAGATGTTCTGCAGGTGGGCCACCACGGTTCCAGCACCAGTACGAGCTACATCTTCCTGAACGCCGTCCTGCCCGAGATGGGCATCATCTCCTGCGGTGTGAACAACAAGTACGGCCACCCCCACGAGGAGACCCTGAGCATCCTGCGGGATGCGGGCGTGAATGTTTACCGCACCGACCTGCTGGGGGCCATCGTGATCGGTTCCGATGGACAGAACTATACCATCCGCACCGAGAAAACGGCCACCGATGCCGAGCTCAACCCCACCGACCCGGCGGCAGCGTCCACCGCGCAGCAGGGGTATATCGGCAACGTGAACAGCAAAAAGTTCCACCTGCCCAGCTGTGCCAATCTCCCTGCGGAGAAGAACCAGATCCTCTTCTCCAGCTACGAGGAGGCCATTGCGGCAGGGTACAGCCCGTGCTCGAGCTGCATCAAGTAAACGCATATCAGACAAGCAGCGCCCTGCCGGGGCAAACCGGCAGGGCGCTGCTGTTTTCTGGGATCATTTTTTTCGCTTCTTGAAATCGATCGGCAGCGTTGTCCACCGCTTCCGGAAGAGGTACGCCGCATCCTTGGGCTGACGCTGGCGGGTAAAGATGCCTTTTTTGTTGCCGTCCACCCGCAGGATGCCCTCGGTGGTCTGGAAATCGGCAAAATTCCACACCAGCTCACCCTGCACGAAATCGTAGTGGTCGAACACGGCGTGGGTCATCTCCAGATACTCGTTCTGGTACTCGGCGCTCCACATCACGCTGGGGAGCTTGTGCGCACCGCTCAGGTTGTCGGTGCCGTACTCAGTGAAGATGAGCGGGCGGCCATGCAGGACTTTTGCCCAGCCGTCCATCTCATGGTGGAAGGCGGCTTCGGCATCTGCCAGCCCGGCCCCGCCCAGTACATACCAGCCGTAGTAGCGGTTCAGGCTGACGAAATCGGCAAAACGCTGGCCCTTGCTGGTGTCGGGCAGGCTGGTCATCAGGACCGTATAAGTACGGGGGCGCTTCTGGGGGTCGAGGCGGCGGGCCAGCTCGAACAGGGGCTTGAAGTATTCCTCGGTGCCCGCGCTGGTGCACTGAGGCTCGTTGAGCAGGCTCCATGCGATGACCGAGGGATGGTTTTTGTCCCGGTCGATCATATCGGTCAGGGCTGCCTTGTGGTTCTTGAGCAGTGCAGGCGTGGTCTCCTTCTCAAAAAAGCCCTGCTGCCTGCCGTTGCCCTGATTGGCGGCCAGGAAGTTGGCTGTGCTCTGCATAAAGCCCACGGCGGGGACTTCGTCGATGATGAGGAAGCCCTCCTCATCGGCCATCTGGTAGATCTCCTCAGCGTAGGGGTAGTGGCTGGTGCGGAAGCAGTTTGCGCCGATCCACTTCATCAGCTCAAAATCCCGCTTAACGGTGGGCAGGTCGAGCCCGCGGCCCCGGATGTCGGCATCCTCGTGCCGGCCAAAGCCCCGCAGATAGACCGGGCTGCCGTTGAGCAGGAAACGCCCGTGCCGGATCTCAAAGGTGCGGATGCCGATCCGGTCCAGATACTCGTCCACCACCGCGCTGCCCTCGTGGATGCGGATGACCAGATCGTAGAGATAGGCGGCGTGGACATTCCACAGTTTGGCGTTTTTGACCACCAGTGTGCCGGTGGTGCCGGAGCTTTCGGCCACCCGGGTGGTGCCGTCGTAAAGCTCCACAGTCACGGGGTGGGGGCCGTTGGTGGACACGGTATAGTCGATCTCGGCCCCGGTCTCGGTCAGACGGTATCGTGTGGAATAGTCCAGCACCCGCTCCTTGGGCAGGGCCATCAGCCAGACGGGCCGGTGGATGCCGGCGTAGTTGTAAAAATCAAAGTAGGGGGCGGCGATCTTTCTGCCATCCGCAAGGGTACGGGTGGTGCCTGCGGGCAGCATCGTTTCGCTGAGCTCGTTATTCGCCAGAACACTGAGCTTGTTGAACTGGTTGTAGCGCACGATGTTAGTCACGGTGGCATCAAAGGGCAGGAAGCCGCCCTCGTGCTGGGCCACCTCCACGCCATTGACGAAGACCCGGGCCCGGTGGGTGACCGAGCCAAACCGGAGAACGATGTCCCAGCCGCTCCATTCCGCAGGGACAAAAAAGCTGGTCTCGTACCAGAAATCACCGCAGTATTCGCGGGAGGCCTTGTCGGTGAACAGGTCGCAGAAGGAGGCAGGCACCGGCATGGAGATAGAGGAGGGCAGGTCCAGCGCCCATCCGGCCTCCACACCCTTGCTCTCGGGGTCGAAGCTGAAACGCCACATCCCGTCCAGGCCGATGAGACGGCGGGTGGTGGTAGCGCGGGGATACAGCAGGGAGCGGTTCATCAGGATGACCTCACATTCATCAGCCCGGCGGCATTTTGCGTGCCACAGGGGCGTTTATTGTCTTTATACCCAGTATGACAGAAATTTTATAAAAGGGATAGAAAGATTTTTGAATAAATCCAGACTTTTTTCAGGAAAACAGGCGCTGCTCTGGGCAGAATACCTATTATCTCCGGCCGGGTTGAAAAAACTTCCGTAAAGAGTGCCACAAAAAGTGAATGCTGGGAAAAAGAGGGAAAAACAGAATGTGAACGAACTGTGAAAATGTACAAAAACAATACCTTAAAATTGTACGAATTCACCTAAAAAATATTCTAACATTTTTTGATAAAAGTTTGTCATAATATTGGAGTACAAACTTGGATACAGCAGAAGAGGCGCTGTACCGTTTGAATTGACCACCGAAGGAGAATACAATGGCAAATGAAATGCAAAAGACCACCCCGTTTGGGATGCGGGACAAGGTCGGCTATATGTTCGGCGATTTCGCCAACGATTTTACTTTTATCCTGTCGTCCAGCTTCCTGATGAAGTTCTATACCGACGTGATGGGCGTGAGCGCCGGTGTTGTGGGCATGATCATGATGATCGCCCGCTTTGTGGATGCCTTTACCGATGTGACCATGGGCCAGATCGTGGACCGCTCCAAGCCCACCAAGGACGGCAAGTTCCGCCCCTGGCTCAAGCGGATGTGCGGCCCTGTGGCCATCGCATCCTTCCTCATCTTCCAGTCCGGTCTGGCCGGGATGTCCTACGGCTTCAAGGTGGCATGGCTCTTTGTGACCTATATCCTGTGGGGCTCCATCTTCTACACCTCCGTCAACATCCCTTACGGTTCCATGGCCTCCGCCATCTCTGCTGACCCCAAGGACCGCGCAGAGCTGTCCACCTGGCGTACCATCGGCAGCACCCTGGCCGGCCTTGTGATCGGCGTTGGCACCCCCATGGTGGCTTACGTCACCGTCAATGGGCAGACGGTCCTCTCCGGCAGCCGCATGACCATCATTGCAGGCGTTTTCTCTGTCTGCGCCATCCTCTGCTACCTGCTCTGCTTTAACCTGGTGCGTGAGCGTGTGGATGTGCCCGCCAATAACAGCAAGATGGACATTGGCAAGATGCTCAAGAGCGTGTTCACCAACCGTGCCCTGCTGGGCATCATTGCTGCCGCCCTTTTCCTGCTGCTGGCCATGCTGACCATGCAGGGCATGGCAGGCTATGTGTTCCCCAACTTCTACGGCAGCGCCGCCGCCCAGTCTACCGCTTCTCTGCTGAGCAGCGTGCTGATCCTGCTCGTCTGTGCACCCTTTGCCTCCAAGCTGGCCAGCCGGTTCGGTAAAAAAGAGCTGGCCACCGTATCCTGCATCGTGGCCACGGTGCTGGAGGTCATCTGCTTTGTTCTCAAGCCCGCCAATGTCTGGGTCTATGTCGGCTTCTACTGTGCCGCCTTCATCTGCCTGGGCTTCTTCAACACCATCATCTGGGCAATGATCACCGATGTCATCGATGATTCCGAGGTCCGCAACGGCATCCGTGAGGACGGCACCATCTATGCGGTCTACTCCTTTGCCCGCAAGCTGGGTCAGGCGTTCTCTTCCGGCCTGACCGGCGGCCTGCTGACTATGATCGGTTACAGCGCCGCCACTGCCTTTGACCCGGAGGTCACCATGGGCATCTTCAACATCTCCTGTATTGCCCCCGCCATCGGCTTCGTGGCCGTGGCCCTGAGCCTGTTCTTCATCTACCCCCTGACCAAACAGAAGGTGGAGGAGAACGTGGCCGCACTGGCACAGCGCCATAATGAAGTAAGGAAACGGATCAAGCCGCCCACGGGAAATTCCTGTGGGCGGCTTGTTTCTGCTTCAAAATTGATGTATACTAATATATCAAGAATGACACAATGGCACGAGCGGAACAACAGGAAAAAGGAGCGGTGTACGATGCGGGTGGATCCCTTGCAGATCCTTACAAAGCTGGCAGCGGTGCAGAATATCCCGACCCGGCGGGTCACCCCGCCCTTTGAGGGGTTGGAAGAGTTTGACTACGGCCTGCGGCGATCGCTGGACCCCCAGTTCGACTGGCAGGAGTTCGGCCAGCTGCTGCTGGACAGCACCCCTGAAAATACCCTGCTGCTGGTGGAGGGCACCTTTGAGCTGCACTTTGCCCTGTTCCGCATCCCCGATGAAAAAAACACGGTCTTTCTCATTGGACCCTGGACGGTGGCCCCCGCACCCCGAGCGCCCGCAAATGGGTCAGGCGCTATCTGGGGGAAGCCGGAGAGGCCGCTGTGCAGGAGTACTACAACGGCGTGAAGATCCTGGAGGCCAGCGATTTCTATGGAGCTTTGCGGGTTGTGGTGGATACGATGTTCGGCTGCACTGTCCCGGTGCAGGAGCTGAAGGAATTCCTGCCCTTCCAGTTCCACCCGGATACCCGCTATTTCCACGAGCCGGAGTTCCAGAAGGAGATCCCGGTCACCATGCTGGAGCAGCGGTACGAATCAGAGAACCGCATTCTGGACGCGGTGGCCCGGGGCGATGAGGAAGCCGCCATCGAGGCCATGCACCAGCACTCCCGCTTTACCTATGGCGGCCGGTTCGAGGGGACGCTCTACCAGCAAAAGAACAAGATGATCGTGCTGAACACCCTGCTGCGCAAGGCCATTGAACCCAGCAAGGTGCATCCCTATTATATTGATGCCATTTCCAGCAAGTACAGCCGCATCATTGAGGAAGCCAACGAGGTGCCCAACGAGATGATGTGGCAGATGACGCGGGATTACTGTGCCTATGTCCGCCGCTACTCGCTGAAGGAGTATTCGCCCGCGGTGCAGAAGGTGATGAACTACGTCAACCTGAACGTGGCCGAGCCGCTGACGCTGAAAAGTCTGGCCGCCATGTGCTTCATCAGCCCATCGTACCTGTCGGCATTGTTCAAGCAGGAGACCGGCAGCACTCTGATCGATTATATCAACACCCAGCGCGTCAACCGCGCGGCCCAGCTGCTGGTGCAGAACAACCACACCATTGCCGCCGTGGCCGAGGAGGTGGGCATTCTGGACGTGAATTATTTTACAAAGATCTTCAAAAAGACGCTGGGAGTCACCCCCACCCGCTACCGCCGCGAACACAAAGAAAAGTGAAAAATGAAAAAAATGCCCGGTTTTTCCCGGAAATGTACGTTTTGTGCAAAACTTCCGGGAAAAGACGGGCATTTTCTGTACAGAGAAATTTGTTGCATGAACAGAACGATGTTGTAACCATTTTGAAAGGATTTATGGATTTTTGGCATGGAATTTGGATGTATGTTGCATTTTTGACCGATTTTGTGCTTGATATCAAAAAGAATGTTGTACACAACAATATCAACTGTGAAGAATGCACAAAGAAACGGCCGGAATCTTGTGAACTTGTCCCATTGCGAACTTTTTTTCAGATGGCTATAATACAAACAGAAACCATGGAACGTACATGTAAGTATATTCCATGAAATGCTGTGATATGCGAATGAAGGAGAACAAGATTATGAAAATGATTTCCCGTCGTGACTTTATGAAGGCTTCTGCTGTTGTGGGTGCTGCCGGCGTTCTGACCGCCTGCGGCGGTTCCTCCAGCTCCACTGCTGCTTCCTCTGTCGCTGCATCCTCTGCAGCTGCTTCTGAGGCTGCAACCGGCAGCGCAAACGTCGGTGTCTGCATCTATCAGTTCGCTGATAACTTTATGACCCTGTACCGCACCGACCTGGAAGAGTACCTGAAGGATAAGGGCTACGCCGTGACCATCGTTGACGGCAAGAACGACCAGAACACCCAGACCGAGCAGATCAACACCTTCCTGCAGCAGGGCGTTGACGTTCTGATCATCAACCCTGTTCAGACCACCTCTGCACAGACCATCGTTGATACCATCAAGCCCTCCGAGACTCCCATCGTCTTCATCAACCGTGAGCCCGAAAAGGCTGTTCTGGATTCCTACGCAGGCAAGTGCTGCTACGTTGGCGCTGACGCACGTCAGTCCGGTACTTACCAGGGCGAGCTGATCCTGGAGACCGAGACCCAGGGCGATATCAACGGCGACGGCAAGATCACCTACATCATGTGCAAGGGCGACCCCGAGAACATCGATGCTCAGTACCGCACCGAGTACTCCATCAAGGCTTTGACCGATGCCGGCAAGGAAGTGGAGTGCCTGTACGAGTACCTGGACAACTGGGATCAGACCACCGCACAGCAGGACGTTGCAAACGCTCTGGCACAGTACGGCGAGAAGATCGAAGTTGTGTTCTGCAACAACGACGCAATGGCTCTGGGCGCTCTGCAGTCCATTGAGCAGGCTGGCCGTACCGTTGGCAAGGACATCTATCTGGTCGGTGTTGACGCACTGAAAGAGGCTGTCCAGAACGTTGTTGACGGCAAGATGACCGGTACCGTTCTGAACGACGACGTGGGCCAGGCTACCAAGGCTGCCGAGGCTACTCAGCTGTTTGTTGAGGGCAAGGACGTTGAGGAGTACTACTGGGTCGACTACGTCAAGGTCACTACCGAGAACGCAGCACAGTACCTCTAATTCCTGTAGCACAAAACTCACGTTTGCAAGGTACGCAGTGAGTCCTATGGCTTGGTAAAAGCTTAAAAGCGCGTGCGTGCGAGATTTCTCTCGGGCGCACGCGCCTTCTTTTAGAAAGGACGCACCGCGCGGCCTGCAAATTGCAAGATAAGGAGGCTCTGCGGAATGTCAGAATACCGTCTGGTAATGAAAGGCGTGGTCAAGACCTTCCCCGGCGTAAAAGCGCTGGACCACGCGCAGTTGGAGCTCCGCCCCGGTAAAGTTATGGCCCTGATGGGCGAAAATGGTGCCGGTAAGTCCACCCTGATGAAGTGCATGTTCGGCATTTACAAGATGGACGAGGGCGAGATCGAATACGAGGGAGAAAAGGTCGTTGTTGCGAACCCGTTGGATGCACTGGACCGCGGCATTGCCATGGTGCATCAGGAGCTGCAGCCCATCCCGGCCCGTACCGTGGCTGAGAATATCTGGCTGGGCCGCTACCCCACCAAGAAGTATGGTCCGGTGACCACAGTGGACCATGCTAAAATGTACAAGGATACCGATGCACTGCTGAAGAAGCTGAAGCTGCAGATCAATTCCCACGCAAAGCTGGGCAGCCTGAGCATTGCCCAGATGCAGATGGTGGAAATTGCAAAGGCTGTTTCCGCAAACTGCAAGGTGCTGATCCTGGACGAGCCCACCTCCTCCCTGACCGCCAACGAAGTGGAATCGCTGTTCCGCATCATGCGTGAGCTGAAGGAGCAGGGCGTTGCACTGGTCTACATCAGCCACAAGATGGATGAGATCAAGGTCATTGCTGACGAAGTGACCATCATGCGTGACGGCCATTACATCGGCAAGTGGAATGTGGCTGAGATGACCAAGGAGCAGATCATCGCCAAGATGGTCGGCCGTGAGCTGTCCAACCTGTTCCCCCCGCTGGAGAACCACCCCTCCGAGGAAGTGATGATGAAGGTGGAGGATTTCACCTCCATCCATCCGCGCTCCTTCCGCCATTGCAGCTTTGAGCTGAAAAAGGGCGAGATCCTGGGCGTGGCCGGTCTGGTGGGCGCACAGCGCACCGAGCTGATGGAGGGCATCTTTGGTCTGCGTGCACACACCGCCGGTAAGGTGTGGATCAAGGGTGAAGAGGTCAACATCAAGCAGCCCCGCGATGCCATCCGGAAGAGCGTGGCTCTGCTGACCGAGGACCGCCGCGCCACCGGCATCATGGGTGTGCTGAGCGTGGCCGACAACATCTCCATTGCATCGCTGGACGCTCTGCGCAAGGGCCCCATCATGCTGGATGACAAGAAGATTTTGGATCTGGTGGCGACCAATAAGGAAAAGATGGCCATCAAGGTGCCCAGCCCCAAGACCCAGATCAAGAGCCTGTCCGGCGGCAACCAGCAGAAGGTGCTGATCGCCCGCTGGCTGGCAAATAACCCCGATGTCCTGATCCTGGACGAGCCCACCCGCGGCATCGACGTTGGTGCAAAGTACGAGATCTACTGCATCATTGCCGATCTGGCCAAGCAGGGCAAGAGCATCATTATGATCTCCTCTGAAATGAGCGAGATCATTGGCATGTCCAACCGCGTCATGGTCATGTGCGATGGCCGCATCACCGGCTTCATCGACGGCAAGGACGCGACCCAGGAGAACATCATGGAGCTGGCTACCCAGTTTGAGACCGCGCCCGAAACGGCAGCGGCCAATCAGTAAACAAGGAGGCTGTCTATTGTGGAAGCTACCAAGAAATTAACGGGTAAATCCGTAAAGAAATGGCTGGGCAACAACGCCATTATCGTTCTGATGCTGCTCGTCTCTCTGTTCGTCGGCATCATCCATCCGAACTTTTTTGCACCTGCAAACCTGATCAACCTGTTCAAGAACGTGTCCATCCGCTACATCATCGCGCTGGGCATCTCCGGCTGTCTGATCACCACCGGCAACGACCTGTCCGCAGGCCGTCTGGCTGGTTTTGCCGCCTGCCTGGCCTGCATCTTTGCGCAGACCGAGGGCGCTGCTGGTAAGTTCTACCCCAACATGCCCACTCTGCCCACCCCTGTGGTGTTCATTCTGGTCATTGCCATCTGCGCCATCGTGGGTCTGTGCAACGGTCTGGTCGTTTCTTACCTGAAGGTCCAGCCCTTTATCGCTACCCTGGGTATGCAGCAGGTGGTCTACGGTATCTGCCTGGTCTACACCGGCGGTACCCCCATCGGCTCCCTGAACAAGGACTTCACCTCTCTGGCCTCCAACACCATCCTGAAGGTCCCCGTGCTGATCTGGATCGCCCTGATCGTGGCTGTCTGCTTCTGGTTCCTGTACAACAAGACCCGTCACGGCAAGTACATGTACGCCATCGGCGGCAACGAGGCTGCTGCTGAGGTGGCCGGTGTCAACGTTTACGCCACCAAGATCCGCATCTACATCCTGGCCTCCTGCATGTTCGGTCTGGCAGGCTGCCTGCTGGCTGCAAAGTCCGGCGGCGCATCCGTCAACACTGCACAGGGCTATGAGCTGGATGCCATTGCGGCTTCTACCATCGGCGGCGTTTCCACCACCGGCGGTGTCGGCACCGTGCCCGGCATTCTGGTCGGCGTTCTGGTCTTTGAGCTGATGAAGGTCGCTCTGCAGTTCATGAACGTCAACTCCTCTTACACCTATATCGTCCAGGGCCTTGTCATTATCGTGGCTGTGGCCATCGATATCCGTAAGTACCTGGCAAAGAAGTAACTCCCCATTCGCATACAGAGAAGCCCCCCGCCGGGAGAACCGGCGGGGGGCTTCTGCTGTTATTTCCTCAGCTGCCGCTGCTGCAGGCGGTACTGGCGGGTGTCAGCCCCTCCTGCCCTCTGCGTTTTCTCGCCCACTCTCCGAAAAAGTTGGAGAACTTTTTCTTTTTCGTTGAATTGCACAAGAACTTGCCTCCTCGTTTGGCAGTTGCGTTGAATTTATGAACGTTCTTTGAATTTTGATATTTTCATTCGATTTTTATAACACAGCTTCCGGGGAAGTGGTATACTACAAGCCAGAAACAGTGCTGTTAAGTTCGGAAAACAAAGATCGTTGAATGAGGTGTGTCTTATGAGCGTTTACGAAAAGATTTCCGGTTTTGCGGATGAGATCAGCCAGGACTTTGACCAGCAGCTCAAAACTGTGACGGATCTGGGGATGAAGTATATCTGCATCCGCAGCGCCGAGCACAAGGGCATTGCCGATTACACCCCCGAGGAAGTGCGCACCGTTCTTCTGCCAAAGCTGCGGGCCGCAGGTGTGGGCGTTTCCAGCCTGGGTACGGCCATCGGCAAGGTGGAGGTGGACGATGAAGAGGGCTTTGCCAAGCAGCTGGAACAGCTGGAAACACTCTGCGAGACGGCCAAGCTCCTGAACTGCTCCTTCATCCGGATGTTCAGCTTCCTCATCCCCAAGGATGCCGATGCAGACAGCTATACCGATGTGGTGCTGGATAAGCTGCGTCAGTTTATCCGGATCGCGGAGAAGCATGACATTGTCCTGCTCCATGAAAATGAGAAGGGCATCTACGGAGATACCGGTGCCCGCTGCAAATTGCTGTTCGACCGGCTGGCCTGCCCCCACTTCAAGGCGGCGTTCGATTTTGCCAACTTTGTTCAGTGTGAGCAGGACACCGCGGAGTGCTGGGAATTGCTCCATGACCAGATCGCTTATATCCACATCAAGGATGCTCTGCCCGGCTGCCTGCTGAATGTGCCCGCAGGCACCGGCCTTGGCAAGATCCCTGAGCTGCTTCGCCGTGCTTTCTGCGAGGAGGGCTACCACGGCTTCCTGACGCTGGAGCCCCATCTGGCGATGTTTGATTTCTTTGCACCAGGAGCCAAAGGCGGAAAGAGCCAGAAGCTCCAATTTGAGAATAACCCGATCGTCGAGAAGATGAAGTCCGAGATGGCCGAGCCGGGCCGCCCCAAGGACGGCGCAGAAGCCTACGCCACCCAGTATCATGCACTGGTCGAGATCCTGAATCCCATTCTCAATTGATATCCACTCTCCGTTTACCCATAAACTGCCACAGCAGAAGCCCCCTGCCGGGAGAACCGGCGGGGGCTTCTGCTGTTTGCGGCAAAAAAGCCGGGCCCGATGCAGTCAGCAATTTTTCATTTGGAATAGGACAATATTTTTGCGGCTTGTCAGTGATTGACAGGCCGCTTTTTTCTTTGTCAAAGGCAGTTTCGTGGAAATGACCGAAGAGGATACCTGATTTGTGAATATTGACAAAAGTTTTCAAAGTACTTGATTTTAATTTAGGGGGGGGGGTATAATGAAATGACAAGAAATTCCTTTGAGAACAAAGCACTCAGCAGCCTTGCTGAGACCTGCAATGCGGAAAATGGAACCTACAGGGGAGGTGACAGTGCGGTAGGAATCTGGAGGGTTCCTTGCGGGGAATCCGTTGCAAAAATGCAAATAGCGATGAAAGGAATGAAGAAAGTTGAAACAGAAAAGTCAGAACCGGTTTTTTGCGGCCCTGCTGGCAGTGGCAATGATGCTTCAGATGCTTCCCATGCTGGCTTTTGCGGAGGACGCACTCGGCACCGGAGAAGTACGGAACAAAAGAACGGGTACGACATATACGTCTTTGGTAAAGGCTGTGGATGAGGCACAGAGCGGTGATACCATCGAGCTTGGCGAGGGCAGTTATACACTGTACAAAAAAATCAGAGACAATCAAAAGCCCAAGGGAAAAGACCTGACCTTTGTGGGGCAGGGGTCTGATAAAACGACCTGGTATATCGGTGCTGAGGTGCCGGACCCGAATCTTTTGGGCACAGAGTATAACGGCGATTACAGCTTTGATGGTGCCAAAACAGTTACCTTCAAAAATATGACGCTTCGCTCCGGCACGGTAGATTATCTGGGCTTCATCCGTATTGACAATACAGTGGTAGAAGACTGCGTCATCAACGGAAAGACAGACTATTGGGGCTATACCAGTGCAGAGTTTAACGATACGACCTTCAATGCACCAAGCTCTAATTATGCACTCTGGACGTATTGCTCCCCGATCATGACATTTAATAACTGCACCTTCAATGCGAACGGAAAAGTGATCAATGTTTACACGGATGCCGGTGCAGGAGACCATAACATCACGGTTAACTTTAACAACTGCACCGTGAATTCCAACTTCCAGTCCTATGTATCAATGTTCAGTAACAATAAAACTGCGCTGAACATCAACGACAGCAACATGGGCAGCTATAAGTACATCATCAATATCAATGATCCGAAGACCATTACTGCAGCCCGGGATAAAACGACCTGTTCGCAGATGTTTGGCTATGGCGGTAAAGCAGCTACTAACAACAAGGGTAAAACAGATGTACATCTGAACGGTGAGCTGGTCTGGACAAACGGCGAGATGCAGACGCACTCCTATACCGATGGTGAGCATGACAAAGCCTTTACCACCAGCCATTCGGAGTGGACAAAGATCGACGAGCGAAATGAGTGGCGGGATGTAACGAAGACCTGCGATTACTGCGGCAGGTTGTTGGAAAAACATCAGGAAACTGCCAGTGTGTACCGCCTCCAGTACAACCTGAATGAAGGCGATGGTGCCGAAAATGCCAACTACAACGATGCTTATTCCCGTGAAAAGGAGAGCGTGACGCTTGCAGCGGCTCCCACACGAGAAGGCTACCAGTTTGCTGGATGGCTGAGCCTTAAGGGTAAGCTCTATAACGCCGGGAGTGAGCTTGTCCTGACGGGTGATGAAGTGTTTACGGCACAGTGGAAGAAGGATGAGCCTGTCGTCAATCATACCCTG
>ENA-OPYX01000897-OPYX01000897.1-human-gut-metagenome-genome-assembly--contig:-NODE-897-length-16836-cov-4.029026_pt1 | contig 16836 bp, 19 predicted proteins | sample MGYA00242639_ERZ504486 | MGnify/ENA primary metagenome ERZ504486 (study PRJEB26092, sample SAMD00036296) | human gut metagenome | host: Homo sapiens | study: EMG produced TPA metagenomics assembly of... | reverse complement strand
GGATATGATCTTTCTTATTATGTAAGTGAAGGAACAAAAGAAATCCTTGAAGTTGTGTTTAGGTTGCAAAGAGTGGTGCTCTTATCACTTGAACTTTCTGCTTCCCAGTACAATGTTCCATGCTGTCGGAACAATCATGGAAAACGTTAAATGGGGAAAAAATGCAGTTACATCTGCACTGGAACATCCGTCTGCTCATGATGCGGTAGAATACTACTGTAAGCAGACAGGAAGAGAATTCCGTGAAGTTCCTGCAAATCAGACAACCGGTGGTCTTGATCCTGATACGATTATGCAGTACGTAGACAAAGACACCGTTTATTAAGCATCATGGCTGCTTCCAACATTTCCGGAAATATCATGGATATCAAGGAAATTGCAAGACGTGCCAAAGAGATCAATCCTGACATCTACATTGTAAGTGACGCAGTACAGCATGCACCACATGCCGTTATAGATGTTGAAGACTGGGGTGTAGATGTATCCAACTTCGCACCTTACAAATTCTTTGGTGTACGTGGATGTGGATACTGTTATGTATCTGACCGTGTTGCGAGCATGACGCACAGAAAACTCACATGTAAAGCTCCTGATGTATGGGCTCTCGGAACTCCTACACCTGGTAACTTCGCATCTATGATGGCAGTCATCGATTATGTATGCGATATTGCAAAACATTTCCTTGGAGACAAAGCTGAAGGAATGAGCAAACGTGAGCTCTATGTAGAAGGTATGAACAGAATCCATCTGCAGGAAAGAGGACTTCTCTACCGTATGCTGGAAGGAACAGAAGATGTTCCTGGTCTTCGTCATATTCCTGATGTTGAAGTATATGTAGACATGGAAGACCTTACATACAAAGATCTGATCATTGCTATGGGTATCAAGGGTATTGAATATGCAGACTGTGCTCAGAAATATATGGAACACGGCGTGACGATCTTCGAACGTGTGAAGAGCAGCCCTTATTCAAAACGTATCGTAGAAACACTCGGACTTGACGGAGCACTCCGTGTATCTCCTCTTCACTGCCATGGCAGAGATGACGTAGACAAGTTCTTAAAGATCACAAAAGACATTGCAGAAGGGAAATAACCCCCATTCCTCATCTTTTGAATAGCGAGAAGCTGTTATCTGGCAGCTTCTCTTTTTGTATATAAATATCTGGGAAGTGTACCAAAGAAAGCCTTTCACAGAGTTTTGATAACTCTGTGAAAGGCTTTCCTTTATCATATTTATTCTATTTGTTTACCTGGTTTGCTGTATTTCCCTCAAGGAAGGCTTTAATATTATCTACTGTGATATCCATGATTCTCTGTCTTGATGCCTGAGCTGCCCATGAAATATGTGGAGTGATGATACAGTTCTTAGCTGTTAACAGTGGATTATCGCCTTTGATCGGCTCTGTAGACACAACATCAAGTCCTGCTGCGTATACCTTACCACTGTTCAGTGCATCTGCCAGATCCTGCTCTACAACAAGCTGTCCACGGCTGTTATTGATGAGGATTACACCGTCTTTCATCTTGGCAATGTTCTCTTTGTTGATTATTCCTTCTGTAGCCGGGAATAACGGGCAGTGAAGGAAGATCACATCAGAACGGGCAAATAACTCATCTAATGACACATATTCAGCCAGTTTCTTTCCTGCTTCGCTTTCATGTGCATCATATGCGATTACTTCCATGTCTAATGCATTCAGAAGTTTTGCTGTAGCCTGTCCGATTCTTCCAAGTCCGATGATTCCGGCTGTCTTTCCATAGAGCTCGATCATTGGGTAATCCCAGAAGCACCAGTCAGGATTGTTCTCCCATTTTCCTTCTTTTACACATTCGTCGTGATGTCCGTAATGTGAACAGATTTCAAGGAGAAGTCCGAGTGCATACTGTCCTACGATCTGTGTTCCGTATGTAGGTACATTTACCACCGGAATGCCTTTTTCTTTTGCGTACGCATAATCAACAACATTATATCCTGTTGCAAGAACAGCAATCAGTTTGATATTTTCACATTTATCCATTGTTTCTCTGGAAACAGGTGTTTTGTTGATCACTACGATCTCTGCATCCCCGATACGCTCTGCGATCAATGGTGACTCTTCATAAGAAGTTCTGTCATAGACTTCTACTTCTCCTAATTCTTTTAATGCGTCCCAGCTTAAATCTCCAGGATTCTCTGTGTAACCGTCTAATACTACAATTTTCATAACATTTCTTACCTTTCTCTTTTATTAGCATTTTGTTTTATTTCATTTCCATGTGCAATCCTGCATGATCATCACTTGAATGACCACTTACGCATTCAGCTTTTCATCCAGTGCCTTAATCGACTCCAGCTCTCTGATATAAAGATCCTGGGCCAGATCCAGACTTACATTGACAAAACGTACTTTCTGTCCCGGCTGTGCCTGTGCAATCTTTGCAAGATCCACGGAAATTACTGTTCCTATCTTGGCATATCCTCCGGTGCTCTGTCTGTCCGATAACATGATGATCGGCTTTCCATTTGTTGGCACCTGGATGGATCCGACGGAAATACCATCTGTATTGATATTACCATCCCCGACATGTTCAATCGGCTCCCGTTCGATACGACAGCCCATACGGTCAAATTCATTGGTGATCACACCACTGTTCCAAAAGAAGCTCTTTACCCCTGCTTCTGTAAATTCATCGTCCTGTGGTCCCAGTACCACACGAAGAACAATCTCTTTCTTTGGATATACACTTGCCGGTACTTTTCTTGCTTCCATATTCGGAAGTATCGTCTTCGCTGAGACAAATCCAATCTCATCACCTTTTTCAAGTTTTCGTCCCTTTACTCCTCCAAGATGATTACGAAGCAGTGTTGATTTACTTCCCATCACGATTGGAATATCCAGGCCTCCTGCAAATGCAATATATCCACGGCATCCATTTCTTGCTCCTGCAAAGGAAAGCGTCTGCCCTTCTTTCACCAGAACTGCCCGATACATCGGGAATTCATTGCCGTCAAGCATCGGAGTCAGATCTCCGCCCGTCACTGCAACGATATTATCACTGGTAAACTTTAATGTCGGACCGATAAATGTCATCTCCAGTGCGCCTTCTCCCATATCGTTTCCTACCAGTATATTGGCGATGTGAAACGAATGATTATCCATGGCTCCTGAGGTAGATACTCCGAATGCCTGATATCCGAATCTTCCTTCATCCTGTACAGTCGTCAGGATTCCACCATTTTCAACTATTATTCCCATATCATGACCTCCGATTCTATGCGTTACCTTCCGGTGTATATGTCTTCACCTTATATGTACCTTTTTTCACATCTCTGCGGATCTTGTCGTATTCCGACTTCGTTACCGGCACATGTTTTACCCAGTCACCGGCATGTACCAGGAATGGATCTTCGTTATCAAAGTTACAGATATCCAGCGGCGTGCTTCCGATAATATTCCATCCGCATGGCTGTTCAAATGGAATAAAATCTGACAGATTCTGCTGTACAACAATGGATCTTGCCGGGATCTTTACTCTCGGTGATTCTCTTCTCTTGAATCCGAACGGCTCATCAAATCTTGCCATATACGGGTGTCCCGGTGCAAATCCCAGCATATATACATAGTATTCATGTTCGGAATGCTTTCTTATGATCTCTTCTACGGTTGTATGCTCCAGCTCTGCACAATATTCCAGGTCCGGACCTGTCTCGCCACCATAGTATACCGGCACTTCTTTTACTACTTTCTTCTTATTACTGTTGTCGACTGCATGCATATTACCAAGTCTTTTCTCCAGTTCTTTCACCAGTTTCCCATACCGGATCACTTCCGGACGGTAGTGAATGATGAGTGCACAGTATGTAGGAACTGTCTCGATCATGCCTTCGATCGGATCTTCTTTCAAATTCTCATCCAGCATACGTACTTTTGCATTCGTCTCAAGGCAGATTGTTTTCCCAAACTCTACAGAAACCGCCCGGTCTCCCGCTGTAAGAAATCTTACCTCCATTTTCATACCTCCATTTTGTATGGAGAAAGGTCTGTCCCATGTTCTGACAGACCTTTCTGCATATCATTTCTTATCGTTCGTCACTTTAGATTCATTATAACATATACTAATATTTCTAATATACAATTATCTGCTAGTCCACAAATTCGAATCCAACTTTTTTCAGGGAATCCTGTACCCATGGGCGAGGCCATTCACCACGATTTATAATTCCGTCCAGCTGATTTTCTTCCCCTTCATGATAAGCTTTTGCAATTTTAGCAAGCTCTTCCGCATTCTTTGGATCTATTGCGATCAGTCCATCGGAATCACCAACAAGGATATCTCCCGGATTGATAATAATTCCTCCAAAGGAAACTGGGAAATTCATCTCTCCAGGACCGTTCTTATACGGTCCGTTTGGTGTAATCCCCTTTGCATACACAGGAAAGTCCATCTGGCTGAGTGTATAGCTGTCACGCACACACCCGTCAATGATGATACCTGCAAGTCCACGCTTCTTTGCGTAATTGCTCATAATCTCACCACATAGTGCACGGCTCATACTTCCTTTGTTTGCAAGTACAATAACGTCTCCAGGCTGTGCCATATCAAGTGCTGCATGGAACAGAAGGTTATCTCCTGCCGGTGCGTTTACTGTGAATGCCGTTCCAAGAAGACGTGCCTTAGGATTTAATGGAAAAATACTCGCATCTACCGCTGCGATCCTTCCGCAATTATCGTCAATATTAGCAACCGGAATTCCACGGAATGCCTCAACTAACTCCTTTGCCGGTCTTTCAAAATTCCTTCTGATTCTACATCCTGCTGACATATAAAAACCTCTTTTCCTTTTTTCTGATTTCATCATAGCACACAAGTTACTGATTGAAAAACGAATAATTTCTCTGTATAATATAAACAACTTTTATATTCATAATGACTACAAACTATGAAATATAAATAACAAATGAACGAGGAGGAATAGCATGAATCTCGCTGAAATTGAAACATTTTTAACGATTGTCAATACCAAAAGTATTACCAAAACCGCAGATCTCTTATTTCTTTCCCAGCCTACGGTAAGCCACCGCTTAACTTCTCTGGAAAACGAGCTCGGATTTTCTCTGGTTATCCGCAACAAGGGCCACAAGCAGGTCGAGCTCACACCAAAGGGAATGGATTTTATCATCCTCGCCGAACGCTGGATGTCTCTTTGGAAAGAAACACTTGAACTACAGCATAATCAGGAACAGTTGCTGCTGAATATCGGCTGTACCGACAGTCTGAACATTGCCGTATTTGTCCCGCTGTATGACAAGATCCTTATAGATTATCCACATCTGGATCTGAGCATTCAGTCACATCATTCTTCTGAATTATACGGTATGCTCAGTGAACATAATATAGATATAGGCTTTGTATATCACCAGCTTCATTACAAAAACATTATTTCAGAAAAATTATTTGAAGAAAAACTTTATCTTTTACAATCCGAACATCCGGTTGTTGAGAAACCAATCGTACACACAGATGAACTGGATTCAACAAAAGAATTGTTCTTAAGCTGGGATGATAATTTTCAAATCTGGCACGACCGCTGGCTTTCTTCTGTATCCAGACCACATATTTCTGCAGATACGATCACACTGCTCGATCGTCTCTGGAAAAATGCAGATACCTGGATGATTGCACCGGAATCCGTCATCCATGAACTTTCCCGGTACCGCAAAGTATATGTGAGCGAGCTGAAGAATCCTGCTCCAAACCGCATCTGCTATAAGATCAAGCACAAATATCCAAAAACTACCAGCAAACGTGCTGTTGAGCTTTTTGAAGAGATTCTGGAACAGTTTCTCATCTTGAACGCAAGGAGATCCCGATTGGTGAAATATGGGGCGGACGGTAACTGTATCCATATTTTCCTGTTTCATTGAAAAAGCAGTATCTGACGGACAGATGCTGACTTTTTCATTTTGGTATACGTTATACAATATTAATTGGTAGTGTCAAATTTAATTTTCTATTTTTATCTGGCTTTCAGTTCTGCAACTGCTTCTCTGATTCTCTTAGCTGCTTCCTGAAGGTCTTCGTAACTGCATGCATAAGAAATTCTCAGATATCCTTCCCCTTCAGAGCCAAATGCTGATCCGGGAACCAGTGCTACTTTGGCATGTTCAAGCAGATATTCTGCAACTTCCATTGATGTCATTTCCAGACTCTTTACATTTACAAAAATGTAGAATGCTCCCTGTGGGTTATTGCAGCTGATACCATCAATATCATTCAATGCTTTTACCATGAAGTCTTTTCTTCTCTGATACTCCTGCCTCATTGCTTCTACATCATCTGCACATTCATTCAGTGCGACGATTGCTGCATCCTGTACAAATGAAGAAGCACATGTGATCGTATACTGATGTACTCATGACACATGCAGAGATAATACCTGCCGGAGCACACATATATCCCAAGCGCCATCCGGTCATAGAATATGCTTTTGAAAATCCTCCAAGTGTGATCGTTCTCTCTTTCATCCCCGGAATGGAAGCAATGCTGACATGCTCTGCACCATCGTACACCAGCTGACTGTAAATCTCATCCGATACGACCAGAAGATCATTACGGATTGCGATCTCACTTAATTTTTCCAGTGTCTTTCTTGAGAAGATACCGCCGGTCGGGTTACTTGGATTAACCACTACGATCATCTTGGTTTTCTCAGTAATTTTAGATTCCAGTTCTTCAAAATCTATCTGATAATCATTTTCTTCTTTCAGGCTGTAAGTAACCGGAGTTGCTCCCAGTGAGGACGGTACATGAATGTAGTTCAGCCATACCGGATTCGGGACCAGCACTTCATCGCCTTCTTCCAGAAATGCTGCCATAGACGCATAAGTCGCCTCACCGACACCAACTGTTACAAGAACTTCCGATGTTTCATAATTCACATTGTGATGTTCGTTTTCCCATTTTGCGATTTCTTTCCGGAGTGCAGGAGTTCCATAATTGGATGTATAAAATACATGTCCCGCATTCAGGCTCTCATACGCTGCATCCTTGATCTTTTTCGGTGTATCAAAGTCCGGACGTCCAATCTCCAGATGAATGACTTTCTCTCCTGCCTGCTGCATCTTTGTTGCCTTTTCCATAACTGCCCTGATTCCGGAGAATGGAAGGCATTCCATTCTTTTCGCTGTTTTGTATTCCATGTCTGTTCCTCCTGCTGAAAATGATTATCTGTTTGTCCTTATACTATATTTTATAAGTGTCTGATCTCGATGCCTTCTTCCGTGAATTTCTCACGGATCTTCTGAACGAATGCCAGCGCTTTTGGTCCGTCACCGTGAACACAAAGGGTATCTCCTTTGATATCCAGTTCTTTTCCAGTGATAGAAGTAACCTTTCCTTCTTTGATCATCTTCACACATCTCTGGATTGCAATGTCTTCATCTGTGATCATAGCCCCTTCCATCTTTCTCGGAACGAGTGAAAGGTCATCCATATATGCTCTGTCTGCAAAGATCTCTGAAGCTGTACGAAGTCCCTTGCTCTCGGCGATATCTCCCAGAACTGCTCCCGCACAGTAGTAAACAATCAGGTCTTTGTCGTATTCACAGATTGCTTCTACGATTGCGCTTGCGATATCTTCATCATACTGGCATGCATTTCCCATTGCCCCGTGAGGTGCCACATGCTGTAATTTCATTCCATAACTCTTCGTAAATCCTGCAAGTGCTCCAATCTGATATCTTACATAATTCTTAATCTCAGCATGAGACAGAACCATCTTTCTGCGTCCGAATCCCATCATATCCGGATATCCCGGATGTGCACCTACCATAACACCTCTCTCTTTAGCCATACGGACAACCTTGTCCATAACCATCGGATCTCCTGCATGCCATCCGCATGCAACATTGGCAGTGGTCACATATTTGATGATTTCTTCGTCTCCTCCGATCTTATATGCTCCAAAGCTTTCTCCCATATCACTGTTCAAATCAATACTATACATGAGTCTTTCTCCTTTCGGTTATTTCCGTTTCTTTTTCCTTGTTGCTTCAAGTATAACACCGCAAGAATAAATAATAAAATAAATATTTTCACTTTAATATATTAACTTTTTTTATTATCAAATATACTTTTTCATGTTTTAATATGAACGAATTCTCTGCTATAATCTCAGATATGAACTTTTATGAATACATATTTTTAAGCGAATCATACAAGCAGGAGGGATACCCATGATCACACAGATTGGAAAACAGCTCGCTACACAAATTGTAGATACCGTCCATGACGTTTGTGGACACGATATTAATTTCATCAATAAGAATGGTATTATCTACGCCAGTACCAATACTTCCCGCATCGGCTCTTTTCATGAAATCGGTAAAAAAAGCTGCCGATACGAAAACTGTCATTGAAGTACAGGAAAATGACCACTACGAAGGAACCAGCAGCGGAGTCAATATTCCTGTTACACACAACGGATATCTCATTGCTGTTATCGGAATAAGCGGTTCCCCGGATGAGGTCCGCAAATTTGCTTATCTGGCAGAAAAAATCACCCGGCTTCTTATCCGCGAACAGGAATTGAATGCTGCTTCCCGCACTTTGTCAGAAAAGCGCACTTATCTGGTTTCTTATCTGCTGTCCGGAATCGAAACTTCCAACGGAACCTGCGAATTTGAGTCTTTCCCGGATAAAATAGCAGATCTGAACTATATCCATGATCTTCTTGATGAATTTGAGATCAATATTGAGAAGAAAAAACGTGTATTGATCATCCGCATGTTATCAGACCATTCTACGATCACGCTCTCGTCTGCAGAAGAAAAAATTCTACGGATGTTCACAGAACATTCCATACACTTATATAAGTTTCAGTATCCACATGAATATGCTGCAATCATCGACTGCTCCTTCCCTCTGGAACAATTGGAAGCATTCTGTCTGTCCCTGTCTGACTCCATCCAGATGGGTATCGGACGCCCAGCGGAACTTTTTAAGCTTTCTACATCTTACGATACTGCCCGGATTGCATTAAATTCACTTACGGATTCTGCTGATCATTATGCACTCTTCGATGATCTGACACTTGAAATCCTCCTTGGATCCTTAAACGAAGTCACCACGGCTGAATTTATTGCAAAGACGCTTTCCTGCCTGGATGAAGCAGACTGTTCTCTTTTACGCAGTTATTTTGACCATGAGCAATCGCTTTCCAGAACAAGTGAATATCTCTATCTTCATAAGAATACCTTGCAATACAAGTTAGACCGTATTCATAAGATCTGCGGTCTGAACCCGCGTAGTTTCAGAGACGGAGTTATTCTTTATCTTGCTCTTCGTCTGAAAGAAATGTAGATAGAACTGCAGCTTTTTACGCAATATATGTCACTTGAAACATATATTGCGTTTATTTTTCCCCTTTTTCATTCTTCGTACTATATATTTTTCTTTTTCTCTTATGTTATACTGCATATTAAGAAATCAATTCTGAATTTTTATTTCTATGTACCTAAAAAATGTATTTCAGGAGGTTTATTCACATGAAAGTTGTAATAGCAATCGATTCATTAAAAGGAAGCTTAAGTTCCATGGAAGCCGGAACGGCAATCAAAGACGGAATCCTTGCAGCAAAACCAGACGCGGAAGTTATCGTAAAACCGCTCGCAGATGGAGGAGAAGGAACAACCGACGCACTGATCGAAGGAATGAACGGGGAACGCATTGACCTTACCGTTACAGGTCCGATGCACACACCGGTAGATGCTTATTACGGATATCTGAAAGATACCAACACTGCTGTTATGGAGATGGCATCCGCAGCAGGTATTACTCTGGTTCCTGATTCAGAAAAGAACCCGCTTCTTGCAACCAGTTATGGTGTTGGTGAAATGATAAACGATGCTATCCAAAGAGGCTGTCGTAACTTTATCATCGGTATCGGCGGAAGTGTCACCAACGACGGAGGTATCGGAATGTTAAAAGCTCTCGGCGTACGTTTTCTGGATGAAAATGGCGAAGATGCCGGAGAAGGCGGACAGGCCCTGGCTAAAGTTGCCCGTATCGATGTATCCGGTATGAATCCGCTTTTAAAAGAATGCCACATTCAGGTCGCATGCGATGTGAATAATCCACTCTGTGGTGAAAATGGTTCCACATACGTTTATGGACCGCAAAAAGGTGTGACCGAAGATATGAAAAAAACATTGGATGAAGCGATGGCACATTTTGCCAGAGTTACTTCTGAAACTCTTGAAAATGATTATATGAATACACCAGGTGCCGGTGCTGCCGGTGGACTTGGCTATGCATTCCTTGCATATACCGGCGCAGCACTGACACCTGGTATTGAACTGATCTTAGATGCTGTCGGACTGGAAGAAGAGCTTTCCGGCGCAGATGTGGTCGTTACCGGTGAAGGCCGCCTTGATTTTCAGACCGCAATGGGAAAAGCTCCTGTCGGAGTTGCCAGACTTGCAAAAAAATATAATGCAAAGGTTATCGCATTTGCAGGAAGCGTCATCAAAAGAAGCGACTGCCTGCAACAACGAAGGGATCGATGCATTTTTTCCTATCTTACGCAGTGTCTGCACACTTGCGGAAGCTATGGATCCTGTTCGCTGCGCGCAATAATATGACCGCAACTGTAGAACAGGTTTTCCGTTTACTTTAATGTGTATCAGTAATGATTAATTTCCCCTTAATCACCGGCTCTATCGTCTGTTCCATCAGGCGATGGAGCAGATCAATACCTCCGTTCTCCCTGATACGGGAATAGATCGGATGCTTAGTAACTTCTGTCGTGATGGATTCCATTCCTTCCATGATCAAAGCCTTACCGGGTGATTCGTACCATTTTATTTCTATATGTTCCGGCGGTATTAAGTCCCGGTTATTCCCTGTATTCCTGACAAATGTCACGTATAACTTCCGTCTCATCGCTTCTTCCAGATACGCAATTTCCACTTTCAAAACCTGGTTATCATCTGCATCTGAGGAAAGTTCTCCCTTCACTGCAACCAGATATGTCTCTCCATGAACAGTCAGTTATTTTCGATATATTTTGACCATCCCATTTCAAGTTCTATTGATTCTTCACCTTCCTGAAAGCATAGTATCATCCCTTTGCGGAAACCGATTTTCGATATCCCATCTGTCATATTATTGTGCATCACCTGCATAACCAGCGGAAACAGACCGACACTTGACTGGTCCAGCTCATAGTGTACACCATTCAGCAGATCCTCCAGTAAATGGATCTGTTGTTTCCGTGCTTTTTGTGTTTCTATATACTTCCCGCGTGCCCTATATTTTTCTGAGTTCTTCTTCCATCCACCTTTACAGACCGTGAGTGGATGATTATAGCATTGCTGCTTCTTTAAACAGATTTCGGTCAGTTCCTGCAGCTTTGCATACGCAATTGGATTCTCCGGAAGTGTCTCTTTTGGCATCCAATCTACCGGGAAATATTTTCTTATAATATTCAGCATCACATTGTCCTGGAATAGTTCTTCATTTCCCGCATTCGTTACGATCACCATATCAACGTCCGGATAGATCAGCACATTCTGCCCAAGCATTCCGTTATATTCAAAACTTCCCGGACGTTCTTCCATCCATAGCTGATATCCGTATCCGTAAGTACCTTCTATACTATCTATTTTTTTCGTAACAGACGCCTCTGCCCAGCTTTCCGGAATGATCTGTTTTCCATTCCATTTCCCCTTATTCAGATATAGCTGTCCAAGCTTCGCCATATCCTCTGTATGCATGAAAAGTCCCCAGCCGCCTTTTGTAATTCCTCTCGGACATTTCTCCCACAGATAATCTGTAATCCCCAATGGCTCGAACAATCTCGGCTTCAGATATTCATCCATCGGTATTCCGGTCCGTTCGGTTATGATTGCAGAAAGCACATAGGAATTCAGACTGTTGTACTGGAATTTTGTGCCTGGTTTTTCTGATACCGGTGCATTCAGATAACTTTCCAGCCAGTCATTTCCGGATACGATTCCTGATTCATTAAATGTTACGCCGCTTGTCATCGTCATCAGGTTCTCTACCGTGACCTCCGGCCGGAATATTTTCGCCCAGGTACTTCCTTTATCGTGAAAAATTTTATAAATATTTTCTGAAAGATCCAGTTTTCCCTCATCTATCAGAAGTCCTGCTGCCATTCCGGTGATGCTCTTACACATGGAATGTGTGATATGCCAGATGCCTTTTCTGTAAGGTGCAAAATCCGTCTCACAGATGACATTTCCATGACGCAATACCATAAAGTGGTGCATATCGGTGTCTGGTGAGTATGCCAGTTCCTCCACCAGATTTCTCAAATGCTCCGAATGAATCCCCTGGCTTTCCGGAGTGTTTCTTTGGAAGGTCTGCCCCGGATTCTCATACATAATACTCTGTGGTTCCGGGCACCGTATTTTCTGAGGTACAAAGTCCACTTTACTGATTCCACCAGTCTTACCCAGGATCATATTCGTTACCATCTCTATTACCGCAAGCTGCTCTTTTGCCATAAGATCACCTCATTTTACCATTCTTGCTTTTGTTCATCTCTATACAAATCAGAACAGATCATAGTTTCTATATATGATGTAGTATAACAGAAAAACCCGGACATCTATACTTCGATATCCGGGTTTTTCCATATTTTTATATACTTTATCTTTTGTTTAGATTATTCCCTTCTGTAATACAATTTCCTGTATTACACAAGAATTATTCTGCGGTCTCTGCGGCTGCCTCATCTTCATCATCATCCGGTACATTGTTGTGTACATACTGCAATGTAACAACTGTAGTCTCAGGATCAGTCATGACATCTACATCTTTGTCACTTGAAAGTGTAAGATCTTTTACCTTGATAGAATCTCCGACTTTCATGTTACTTACATCAACTTCTACCTTGTCAACCAATGCTGACGGATATGCCTTGAACTGTACTTCTTCCAGTAACTGCTCCAGTACACCGCCTGCATCTTTCTCATGTCCGACCAGAACGATCTCTGCTACAGAATGTACTTTTTCATTACTTACAAGTGCCTGGAAGTCTATCTCATCTACCTGACCTTTTAATGGGTTGAACTCAACATCTTTGACCAGAACATTCATCTTCTCACCTTCGATGTCCAGCATGACCTGACTGCCTTTGTGACAGGTCTTCAGTAAACGGTCAACAATTGCTTTTTCTATCTTAACCGGAACAGATTCTTTCATCTCTCTTCCGAAGACATTACCGGTAACGTAACCTTCTCTTCTTAATTTCTTTGCTTTGACGTCCATGCTTCTTTTTTCAGCTTTTAAAGTATTCATTTATCTTTTCCTCCAAAAATCTGATGCTTAGCAGCCTTCGCTTTGTGGTTTCAACGCTACAAAGAGGTTTTGTTAAGTAGGTTCCATTTGTTACAGTCGTATTATAACACCTAAAGCAGATGAAGATTCACCAAAAAGTTGATTATTTTGTCTGGATTTTTATGCACAATTCTACCACTTCATATGTTCAATTGCACTCTTTCAATTCAAGTCCGGCTTTATAATGATCCATAAATGCATCAAATCCATCAATCTCTTCTTTTGCAGGTTCAATCGTCTCTCCTGATAATTCTTTAAAGATTCTGTTATCCAGGAAATCTTCCAACTTTTCTCCGTCTTTTTTATCTGCTAGATATGCGGCCAGAAGTGCAATTCCCCATGCACCACCTTCGCTTGCAGTATCCATAACCGTAACCGGTGCTCCTACTGCCGCTGCCAGATATCTCTGTCCGACACCTTTTGTCTTGAAGAAACCGCCATGTCCCATAATCTTTTCAACCTTTACTTTTTCATCATCCATCAAAATATCCAGTCCCATCTTAACCGCACCAAGTGATGTATACAGATTTACTTTCATAAAATTTGCAAGGTTGAATTTGCTCTCTGCTGTTCTAAGGAAAGCCAGGCGGCCTTCATTTAACATTGTGATATTTTCACCTGAATAGTATCCATATGCCAGAAGTCCTCCGCAATCCAGATCCCCTTCCAAAGATTTTGTATACAATTTTTGGAACAAATCACCTGAACTTGCTTCCATTCCCATCAGTTTTGCAAATTCGCCAAAGATTCCGATCCATGCATTTAAGTCAGATGTTCCGTTATTCGCATGAGACATTGCACATGGGAAACCTGTTGGTGTAGTAACCATATCGATCTCACGGTACACTTTGCTAAGCTGTTTTTCCAGAACGATCATTGCAAATGTACTGGTTCCTGCTGATACATTACCTGTTCTTGGAGCCACCGAATTTGTAGCTGTCATTCCGGTTCCTGCATCTCCTTCCGGTGGGCACATCATAATTCCGGATTCCAGATTACCGGTCTCATCTAAAAATGCTGCTCCTTCTTCTGTCAGATATCCTGCATTCTCACCTGCTGCAAGTACCTTCGGGAAAATGTCTTCCAGTTTCCAGCTATATCCATATGGCCTGATCAAATCATCAAATTTCTCTTTCATGCCGGCATCATAATCAATAGTATCCGAATCAATCGGGAACATACCGGCAGCATCACCGACACCAATAACTCTTTCCCCTGTCAGTTTCCAGTGAATATATCCCACTCAGTGTTGATACATAATCCAGCTTCTCTACATGTTTTTCTCCGTCCAGAATTCTCTGATACAGATGTGCAACTGTCCAGCGAAGCGGAATATTAAAGTCAAATAACTCTGTCAGTTCATCTGCTGCCTGCTGTGTATTGGTATTTCTCCATGTCTGGAATGGAGCAATCTGTCTGCCTTCTTTGTCCAGTGCCATATATCCATGCATCATTGCACTGACTCCGATCGAACCAATCTTCTTGAGTGTAACCCCATATGTCTCTTCTACAATTTTTCTCAGAGAGTTATAGCAGTCACGCACTCCTGCATGAATTTCCGCAAGACTATATGTCCAGATATTATCTATAAAAGAGTTCTCCCAGTCATGTATTCCGACAGCAAGTACATTACCCTGATAATCAATCAGCACTCCTTTGATTCTTGTTGATCCAAGCTCGATTCCAAGTGCCGTTTTCCCTTCAATAATTAATTCTTTTGCACCCATAAATAAATTCCTTTCCGACGTAAGCATCTGATTTTTCGTTTATTATAAATATAAGGAAGCCTGCCAAAAGACAAACTTCCCTATGCATTTTCCATATATCCAGACAGACATTCTATAGCTTAGAAGCAGGTAAATGCTCCATCAACCACAATATCAGATCCTGTTGTAAATGAGCTTGCGTCTCCTGCAAGATATACACAGATAGCTTCCAGTTCTTCTGGTTTACCCATTCTTCCCATTGGTGCCATCTCATTCCATTTCTCAATAAGTGGAATCAGTGTTGGAGAATTCAGTGTTAATTCCGTTCCGATGTATCCAGGACTGATACTATTAACACGTACGCCACGTTTTGCCCATTCGATAGCAAGTGATTTTGTAAGCTGGATCACTCCTGCTTTTGATGCATTGTATGCACACTGTGGCTGTGGTACGTTTACAATATGTGCTGACATAGAAGCGGTGTTAATGATGGATCCGCCGCCATTCTCTAACATATATTTTCCTGCTGCGATATCTGTTAAGAAGATTCCGTTCAGGTTGATATTCATAACTTTTAACCACTGCTCATATGTCATCTCTTCAGCCGGAGCATTGATACAGATTCCTGCATTATTGTGGCAGAAGTCCAGTCCGCCAAATTCTTCAACAACCTGTTTTACCATTGCATCAACCTGCTCTTTGTCTGTACAGTCTGTCTGAATTGCGATAACCTTTCTTCCTGTCTTCTCAGCAAGTTCTTTCGCTGTCTTCTTTGCTTCTTCGATGTCAAGGTCTACAATTGCCACATCAGCTCCTGCCTCTGCAAATGCTGTAGCTGTACATTTACCGATTCCTCTTGCTGCACCGGTTACGAAACCTTTTTTCCCATCCAGTCTCATTTTTTCAATGATTCCCATTTTTGTTTCCTCTCTTTCTTTTTGATTCTTTTTATATAATTATATGTTTCAATTTTATAAAATCGTTTTATTTAATGTGTTTATATAATATATCTTTTTCGAGATGAATGCAAGACATAAAACCAAACAAGATTATACTTTCTTTTTTGTGCAGTTTTCATAAGAGAAATATCCTTTTCAATGAACCGAATAAATTGTATAATAAATTCCAAAAAATTTTATATCTGATTTTTGATTATCCGCATAAACACTATACTTTCAAGCATTTTGAAATATAGGAAAGCACTCATTTTACCACGAATTTACCACGATTGAATGAGCCTTGATATGACGTAAGAATTTGAAAAGGACACCGTATAGTTTGGTGTCCTTTTACATGAAAATCATTAGTCGCTATTGATTGTTATTATACATTTTGTTAATTGTTCTTATTTCTTTTACGTTTTTTACCGAATAAAACAGCTAATACACCGGTTGAACCAGCAAACATAGAAGTAAACAATCCTACGTTTGTCATATCACCTGTTTTTACAGGGTTCTTTTGTCCGCTAGGCTTTGTTGGAGTAGTTGGCTTGCTCGGTTTCTGTGGCTGTTGTGGACTTACAGGTTTATTTGTTACTTTTTCTTTTACGGTAACTGTAATTGTTTTTTCAGTAATTGCACCATTTTTATCTACTACACGGAAAGTTACATGATAAGTGCCAGCCTTAGAAGTATCTACATCATTTGCAATAATGTTATCTTTTGTTAAAATAATCGTTCCGTCCTCTTTATCTGTTGCTGTCACATTTGCCAATGGGTCGAACGTATCGCCTACATTCAATGTAACATCATTTGCTGAAATGATTGGAGCAGAGTTAAGGT
>ENA-OPYX01000896-OPYX01000896.1-human-gut-metagenome-genome-assembly--contig:-NODE-896-length-16839-cov-4.483425_pt1 | contig 16839 bp, 17 predicted proteins | sample MGYA00242639_ERZ504486 | MGnify/ENA primary metagenome ERZ504486 (study PRJEB26092, sample SAMD00036296) | human gut metagenome | host: Homo sapiens | study: EMG produced TPA metagenomics assembly of... | reverse complement strand
GAACTTGCACTGAGGTAGGATGAGCTCGAGTGATGTAGACGTCATACAAAACAGCAGCTTGTAAAACACATTACAAGAAGCAAAAAAACTTATTTAAAAATTACAAAAGGAGGGTTGTTTCCATGATCGATATCATTATTGCAACACATGGAAATCTTGCAGAAGGACTAAAAGATGCAGTCAGTCTTGTCGTTGGTGAGCAGGAGAATTTAGAGTGTATCGGACTTCGACATGAAGACAGCATTGATACATTTATTGAAAATGTAAAGGAGCTGGCACAGAGAACAGAGAATGATGTTTTATTTCTTACAGATCTGCTTGGCGCAAGTCCTTATAATGCAACAGCACAGGCGATGAATCATTGCAAAATAAAAAAATCGTGAGTGTTTCTGGTGTTAATTTACCGATGGTAATAGAAGCAGTATTTAAAAGAGACACAATGGAAGTCACAGAACTTGCGGATGATCTTGTAGAGATCGCAAGCCAGGGAATTGCAAAACTTGCATTTGAACTATAAAAAAATGAGCTATAAAAAGAAAACAGATTAAAGAAAGGAAGAAGAGAATATGAGTAATATTGTATTAGCAAGAATTGATGACCGATTGATCCATGGACAGGTTATGACGGCATGGGTTCAGTATACAGGAGGAAATGAAATCGTCATCGCAGATGATAAAGTAGCAAATGATTCATTTTTAAGTGCAGTAATCACAGGAGCGGTACCAAAACATTTAAAAGCAGAAGCAATGACACTTGAAAAAGCAGCAGATTATCTAAAGAAAGAAAAAGATAATGAAGATAAGAAATTTATTGTGCTGGCTAAAGGACCAGAGGCATATGAAAGTCTGATTGAAAAAGGTGTCGATATAACAGAAATTAATTTAGGAGGTATGGGATCAAAACAGGAACGAAGCAAATTATACAAAAATAATTTCAGCCAGTGCTTCAGAAAGAGAATTATTCAAAAAGATCATGACACAGAATGTACATGTCTATATTCAGGTAGTTCCGAATATGGAAAAAGTTGAACTTGAGAAAGCATTATAGAAAGAGAGGTTATATATGGAAGTAACAATTGTACAGGCATTATTAATTGGTCTGATTTATTATTTAGGAGCAAATGGAACACCATGGTTAACAGTTAATATGAGCTGGGCATTAAGAAGACCTTTGATCTCAGGTATCATGGTCGGTCTAATCTTAGGAGATCCAGTCAAAGGGTGTATCGTAGGTGCTGCGATCAACGTAACTTATTTGGCACAGATTACAGCTGGTGGTGCACAGACAATGGATGAAGGTCTTGCAGGAACAGTTGGAACAGCATTAGCAATCATTTCAAATACATCTGCCGGAGTCGCGGTAACATTAGCCGTACCAATTTCTCTTCTTGGAAATTTACTTTGGATGGTATATATGACAGGAGATATTTTTATTGTACATAGAATGGATAAAGTAGCAGCATCAGGAGATATCAAAAAGATCATTTTCTATAATATTGTGCCATCACAGATTTTTAAATGCATCATCTACACAATTCCAGTAGCAATCGTTGTGTTCAGTGGATCCGGTGCAGTGACAAATATGTTAAATGCATTACAGGGAACACCAGTGATCGATGTATTAAGTACGATCGGAACAATCCTGCCAGCACTTGGAATTGCGATGAATTTTAAAGCAATCTTATCAAATACAGGTGCAAAAGCATATTTATATATGTTATTAGGATTTATCTTATCAATTTATTTGAACCTGCCAATGGTAGTAATTGGTGTACTTGCAGTGATTTTAGCGCTGTTACAGAAAGATGACAATGTTCAGGCAGTATAGGAGGATGTTATGGGAGAAACAGTACAAAAGAAATTAAGTAAAAAAGATATTATCAAGTCCTATTTGATTTGGACATTTTTCAGTCATTCAACATATAACTATGAAAGAATGCAGGCATCCGGTGTGTTACATGCGATCGCCCCAAGTTTGGAAAAGTTATATGGAAAAGATACACAGGAATTAAGAGAAGCATGCGAACGTCATATGGAATTCTTCAATACAGAACCAAACGTTGGTGGTTGCATCTTAGGTATCACATTAGCATTAGAAGAGCAGAAAGCAAATGGAGAAGATGTAGACCCTGAAATGATCTCAAGTATCAAAACAGGATTAATGGGACCATTAGCTGGTATCGGAGATACGATCTGGCAAGGTACATTATCACCAATTGCTTTAGGAATTATTCTTGGAATGGCTAAAGTTGGAAACTTTATGGGACCACTTATTTACCTTCTGACAATCGGAATCGTCTTATTTGGATTAGGTTATGTTTCTTATACAAAAGGTTACTACATGGGACGTGAAGGAATCGGAAAGATCATCGGAAGTGGATTATTAAACAGAGTAACAGAAAAAGCAACAGTTGTAGGAGCAACAGTACTTGGTGGATTAACAGCTTCTTATGTAACGATCCAGTCTGGTTTAAAATTACACTTAAGTACAGGAACATTAGATGTACAGACAGCAGTATTAGACAGCATTTTTAAAGGAATCCTGCCATTAACAATTACATTATTAACTGTATTTTTATTAAAGAAAAAAGTAAATGTAAATGTTATTTTATTAATTCTAATCGCAATCGGAGCTGTAGGAACATTAATTGGATTCTTCTAAAAAGAAGGTGAAGATATGAAAATCATTTTAAATGCAGATGACTTTGGAATGACGCATGAGGCAAATCTTGGAATAGAAAAAGCGATGCAGGAAGGATATTGTTCACAGACATCAGTTGTTGCAAACACAAATTATTTTGATGAAGCAGTAGAAATTGCACAAAAACATGGATTTATGGATAAAGTTGGTCTTCATATTAATTTATTTGATGGAACACCATTAACTGGTGGAATAAAAAAACTTAAGAAATATGCCCGGTCTGATATGTTTGATTACAGACCGGGGATCATCTACAGCCATCTTCCATTTTATAAAGACGAGATTGGAGAAGAACTGGAGGCACAGATCCAGAAATACAAAAAAGCTGGTTTTTCGTTAATGAATATCGATTCACATCATTGTGCATTTTATGATATCCCAGTTTTATTTGCTCTGATCCCATTATTAAAAAAATATCGGTTTGAATCCGTGAGATATATCGGAAACAGTTATTTCAATGGCACATGGTTCCGAAAAAAATACGGAAAGTACTGGATCGAAACGATGGATAAAACAGGACTTCGGCATGTCAATTATTCAAGCAGTGTGGCAACATACGATAAGAATATGAAAAAACGAAGCCCTAAACTGATCTGTGAAAAAAATGTGGAAGTTTATGTACATCCGGTATTGATCGGTGATCATCTGATTGATAATTATACAGGAGGAACTCATCTGAAAGAAAGTTTTCATAGAACAGGATTAGCGAAAAAGCAATTTATTACATCAAAGGATATATAGTAGAATAAAGGAGATAAAAATGACAAAGGAAGAAGTAATTCTTAAATTAAAGGACATTGGATTATTAGCAGTAGTACGTGTTGAAACGATCGAGCGAGGATATGAGATCGCTCAGGGATGCCTTGACGGGGGCGTTGGAGCATTAGAGATCAGTTATACAAATAATAATGCAGGAACAGTCATTGCAGCATTAAAAGAAAAATTTGGAGATCAGCTGATTGTTGGAGCAGGAACTGTTTTAGATGGAACAACAGCAAGACTTGCGATCATGAATGGGGCACAGTTTATTATCGCACCATGTTATGATGAGGACGTTCAGGAAATGTGTAATCTGTATCAGATTCCATATGCTCCAGGATGTACAAGCTATACAGAAATGTTAACAGCATTAAAAGCAGGTGCTTCATTTATCAAAGCCTTCCCAATTTCTAATTATTATGGACCAGACCTTGCAAAAGTTATCAAAGTTCCATGCCCACAGGTACCTATTATGGCATCAGGAGGAGCAAATTTTGATAATTTGGCAACATGGTTTAAAAATGGAGTTGATTGTGTAGGGCTTGGAGGACTTTTAACAAAAGGAACAACAGAGGAAATTGCAGCAAATGCTAAGAGATTACGTGAAATTGTGTTAGAAGTGAGAGAAGGGTGAGATCATAAATGAGTACAATTTTAGTAACACCAAGAGGATATGCTAAATATGGACAGGAGGCAGCAAAAAAGCTTGAAGCACTTGGATATGAGATGGACATCAACGACACAGGGAAACCAGTGCCAAGAGAAGTTTTTATGGAAAAAGCAAAAGAAGCAACAGGAATCATCGTTGGTGTGGATGAACTGGATGAAGACTTATTAAGACAGTGCAAAAATTTAAAAGCAATCGTGAAATTTGGTGTTGGAACAGACAACATTGACTTGAAAGTCTGCGAAGAACTTAGAATTAAAGTAGGAAGATGTCTTGGAACTAATTCAAATGCGGTTGCAGAACTTACCGTAGGAATGATGTTTGCGTGTGCAAGAGATCTTGTAGCCAATGCGATCACTGTCAAAAATGGTGGTTGGATAAAACCTACTGGTTTTGAATTAAAAGGAAAAAAACTTGGAATCGCAGGATTTGGAAATATCGGAAAAAATGTTGCAAGAATGGCAGAAGGAATCGGTATGGAAATTCTTGTATATGATGTTTTTGATATTCCGCAGAATGTACTGGAAGAATATAGTGCAGTGCAGACGACTATGGATCAGATTTTAAAAGAATGTGATTTTATCACATTGCACGTGCCATTGACAGATGAAACAAAAAATATGATTTCTACGAAAGAATTTGATAAAATGAAACCAAATGCGATTTTAATAAATGCGGCACGAGGAGGAATTGTTGATGAGAAAGCTTTGTATGAAGCGTTAAAAGAACATAAGATTCATTCAAGTGCATCTGATGTATTTACAAGCGAACCTCCACAGGGAGAAGACTGGGTGCAGGAATTACTGAAAATGGATAATTTCATCCAGACAGCTCATATCGCATCACGATCAAAAGAAGCAGAAATTAATACAGTAAATGAAGCAACATACCAGATTACAGAATTATTAAAATAATAAAAATCAGTAGTTGTCACATCTGTGAAGAGATAAATCACAGATGTGATGGCATTTTTACAATGCAACATCTTTGAAAAATCTTACATTTTACAGTAAGAATATCTGTTTTTAGGAGTTGAATTAACAAACTAGTGCTAAACCATAGATTTTAATCTATGGTTTAGCACTAGTTTGTTAGGCTTTAAGCCTGTTCATCAAAGTTCTGTTACTCAGAAGAGAAACGGAACTTTGATGAACGAATAGACCATCGGCTAGGCCGGTGAGTCAGTATTTTTTAAAGGAGTGAGTTTTTCAATATAAGAAATTAAAGATTTTTATTGTGGTTTTGAAATAACAGTTTGTAATAAAACAGCCACAATAAACACTAAAATTTCTGTTACAGGAAATGAGATCCAAATCCCATTTATCCCAAACATATGATTAAACAGCCACATCAAAGGCACCAATAAAATTCCCTGCCGTAAGATGTGGATCAACATACTAGATTGGATCTTCTCAATTGCCTGCTGATAAGTAGCGATCATAATAGAAAATCCACAGAAAACTAAACCGATTGACAGGATCCGCATGGCTGGAACTCCGATTTTGATCATTGATTCAGAAGCTGCAAACAGGAACAAGATCTGTTTTGGTAAAAACAGAAGCAGGCATGTTCCACCGATCATCATAACAGTTGCCGCCTGTGTGCCAAAATGAAAAGCTTCTTTTAAACGTTCTGGCTGTTTGGCACTGTAGTTGAATCTCATGACAGGCAAACATCCTTGGATCAAGCCATTTACTGTCATGAAGATCATCTGTTGTACTTTGAAATAGGCGCCAAAAAAGGCAACAACAGTATCTGAATAAGCTGTTAAAAACAGATTGGTAAATGTCAGCATAAAAGATCCAAGAGCATTCATAACAAATGAAGGAAATCCATAGGAAAACAGATTCGTTAACATATGAGAATCAACATGGAATCCTTTGATCTTGATACGAACTTTCTGTTTTGTAAAAACAAGCAGAAGAAAAGCAATCACCATAGATAAAGCATATCCAAAGACAGTAGCCAGTGCAGCACCACGGATTCCCATCTTAGGGAATGGTCCGATTCCAAAGATCAGTAATGGATCGAAAACAAAGTTAAAGATAACTCCTGCGATCTGAAACCACATAGGAGTGATCATATTTCCAGTACCCTGAAAGACCTTTTGGATGGCGATATGTACCATGTTTGGAACCTGCATAAAAGCACAGACGGACATATACTGCATCGCATAGTCAAAAATAGCTGGATTGTTTGTGAATGCTGAAAAGTACGGTTTCATGATCAATAGTGCAAGGATATTGATACAGATACCGACGATCAAGGCTACCAACAATCCAAGTGTTGTTGCACAGTCAGCAAGGTCTTGCTTTTTCTCTCCAAGATAACCTGCGATCAAAACGTTGATACCGACCCCGATCCAGATGGACAGGGAGATCATAAGGGTTGTGATCGGGAAGGAAAGAGAAACTGCCGCAAGAGCATTTTCATTGATATTAGCCACGAACATGCTGTCAACAAGGTTGTAAGAATATTGCAGAAACATGGAGCACATCGGAGGAAGGGACATCTGCAATATCAGCTTTTTGATGGGAAGATACCCCATCTTGTTTTCATTTGCCATAAAAAACTCCTTTTGTGTAGTTAAATAAAACGTCACCCCTTGAAAAATCCGACATTTTACAGTAATATTATTCTTAGTATCATTGTACACAAAAACTGTGTATATAACCATAGAAAAGGAGACATTTTGCAATGGCAAAAGATAAGAAATTAGTAGAAGCGATCACTGCGATGGAAGATGATTTTGCACAGTGGTATACAGATGTTGTTAAGAAAGCAGAATTAGCAGATTATTCAAGCGTTCGTGGGTGTATGATCTTACGTCCGAACGGATATGCGATCTGGGAGAATATCCAGAAAGTTTTAGACGCCAAATTTAAAGAAACAGGTGTGGAAAATGTTGCAATGCCAATGTTTATTCCAGAAAGCCTTTTGAAGAAAGAAGAAGATCACGTTGAAGGATTCGCACCAGAAGTTGCATGGGTAACTCATGGTGGGGATAAAGAATTACAGGAACGTCTTTGTGTAAGACCTACATCTGAGACATTATTCTGTGATTTTTATTCAAAGATCATCCAGTCTCATAGAGATTTACCTAAATTGTATAATCAGTGGGTATCTGTTGTACGTTGGGAAAAAACAACGAGACCATTTTTAAGAACTTCAGAGTTCTTCTGGCAGGAAGGACATACAGCACATGCGACAGAAGAAGAAGCTGAAGCAAGAACGGTGCAGATGTTGAATATGTATGCAGATTTCTGTGAACAGTACCTTGCAATTCCAGTTGTAAAAGGACAGAAGACAGAGAAAGAGAAATTCGCAGGTGCACATTCCACATATACGATTGAAGCATTAATGCACGATGGAAAAGCATTACAGTCTGGAACAAGCCATAACTTTGGTGATGGATTTGCGAAAGCATTTGATATTCAGTATACAGATAAAGATAATAAACTTCAGTATGTACATCAGACATCATGGGGAATGTCTACACGTATCATCGGAGCGATCATCATGGTTCACGGAGATGATTCAGGTCTTGTATTACCACCAAGAATCGCACCAGTGCAGACAATGATCGTACCGATCATGCAGAAGAAAGAAGGAGTGCTTGATAAAGCAGAAGAGATCAGAAAGAGACTTGCTTCTTCTTACAAAGTAAAAGTTGATGATTCTGATAAGAGCCCAGGATGGAAATTCAGTGAACAGGAAGTACGCGGAATTCCTACAAGAATCGAGATCGGACCAAAAGATATCGAGAAGAATCAGGCGGTGATCGTTCGTCGTGATACAAGAGAGAAGATCATTGTATCTTTAGATGAGATCGAGACAAAACTTGGTGAAGTATTAGAACAGATGCAGAACGATATGCTTGAGAGAGCAAAGAAACATCTGGAAGAACATACAGTAGAGGCTAGAAACTGGGATGAATTCAAAGCCCACATCGAGAAACAGGATGGTTTCGTAAAAGCAATGTGGTGTGGAGAAACAGAATGTGAAGAAGCGATCAAAGACGAGACAACAGCTACAACAAGATGTATGCCATTTGAGCAGGAACATTTAAGTGACGTATGTGTTCACTGTGGAAAACCTGCGAAGAAGATGGTTTACTTTGGAAAAGCTTACTAAGAGTATAATGATAACAATTGCCGGGGATTATGAAGATACATTTCCGGCAATTCTTCCGTTTGCGAGATACATTTGTAAGAATAGTAAATAAATATGAGAAGCAGATATAAGAACAAAGAAAAGGAGAGGTGATAGGATGAAGATCAAGATGCCCGCACAGGCAGCAAAGGTAATACAGATCAGTAGAACAACGATTGGATTGAGCATATATCGTTGGGGGCTGCGTCAGAGATTCCATACTAGGAAGAACTCCGGGTGACTGGGATATCACAACATCAGCTTCACCTCAGGAAGTTAAAGAAATCTTCGATCATACGGTAGATACAGGAATCGAACATGGAACAGTTACGGTTCTTATGAATCATGAACCATACGAAGTAACAACCTATCGTGTCGATGGAAAATACGAAGATCATAGACGTCCCAATGAAGTGCATTTTACAAAGTCATTAAGAGAAGATCTGTTACGAAGAGATTTTACGATCAATGCGATGGCATATAATGACAATGAGGGGATCATTGACATGTATGATGGTATGACAGACCTTAAAAATCAAACGATCCGCTGTGTCGGGGAAGCAAAGAAACGATTTGATGAAGATGCATTGAGAATTTTAAGAGCTCTAAGATTTCAGGCTCAATTAGGATTTCAAATCGAAGAAAAAACCGAAGAAGCAATTAAAAATCAGGCAAAATTTCTAAAAGATATCAGTGCTGAGCGAATTCAGGTAGAGCTTGAAAAACTGATCACATCGGCACATCCAGAAGTATTGGTCAATGCATATAAACTAGGTGTGACGAAGATTATTTTTCCAGAATTTGATATTATGATGGAAACACCGCAGAATAATCCGCATCACAAGTACAATGTTGGAATCCATACGATCGAAGCAATGAAACAGATCGAAGCAGAACATATTTACCGGTGGACAATGCTGCTTCATGATGTGGGAAAACCAACAGCGAGAGTTGAAGGTCCAGATAAAGATCATTTTAAAATGCATCCGGTGATCGGAGAAGAGATGGCAAGGAAGATCCTCCGAAGATTAAAGTTTGACAACCAGACGATCAAGCAGGTAACGACTCTTGTCAGATGGCATGACCGTAGATTTGCTTCTATGAAAGAAGTCAATAAGAAAACAGTCAGACGATGGGTCAGCCAGTTAACCCCAGAGTTGTTTACAAGACTGATGGAGGTCCAGAAAGCAGATATCAGTGCACAAAGTGATTATCAGAGAGATAAGAAAGAACAGGTATTACAAGAAACAAAGAAATTATTCGAAGAAATCATCGAAGAGAAAAACTGCCTTTCCATCAAAGAATTAAAGATCAATGGAAAAGACTTGATGGATATGGGAGTTCCACAGGGAAAAGAAATCGGTCAAATTTTATCTTGGCTGTTAGATCAAGTATTAGAAGCTCCACAGTTAAATGAACGCGAAATATTAATGCAGATGGCAGAAGAAAAGAGGGATGAGAAATGATCCTGTTATGGATACTGGTCTTAATTATTGTATACATCAAGATGATCGATCCAGGAGAGAAAAGAAAACATCCGATATTAAATGTAAAATACTATGCACACAGAGGACTCCATGGAGAAGAAGGAATTCCGGAAAATTCCATGGCAGCTTTCAAGAAAGCAAAGGGATCAGGCTATGGAATAGAATTAGATGTTCAGCTGACCAAAGACGGTGTAATGGTAGTTCACCATGACTATGATCTTAAGAGAACATGTGGAGTAAATAAAAAAATCGCTGATCTTACTTATCGTGAATTATGCAGATATCGTTTGATGGGAACGAGAGAAAGAATTCCAAGGTTTGTGGAAGTTTTAAGAGAAGTTGATGGCAAAGTACCATTATTAGTAGAATTAAAAATGGAAACATGCAACCGTAAATTATGCAAGAAAGTTGCAAAAGCTTTAGATCAATATAAAGGATTATATTGTATGGAATGTTTTCATCCGTATGCTTTGTATTGGTTTAAGAAAAACCGTCCAGAAGTGATCCGTGGACAGTTAAGTGAGCAGTTTTTGAAAGAAAAAGAAGAAGGGACGTTTACTCGCAAAATCGGTTATTTTATTGTGAAGAATTTATTGACAAATTTTATTACAAAACCAGATTTTATAGCCTATCACTATAAATACAAAGACTGTATTCCACTCAAGATCTGCCGCAGATTTTACAAGATTCCAATTTACGGATGGACATTTCGTGACAAAAAAGCATATAAAGAGAATGAACCTTACTTTGAAGGATTTATTTTTGAAAAATTTGTGCTATAATCAAATGATAATGATGAAATACTTTTTATGATGATAAAGGAGTTTAAATCAATGAAAAAGAATGTAGTAGTGATCTTTGGAGGAGATTCCTCTGAACATGATGTTTCATGTCTGTCAGCAACAACAGTCATCAAAAACATGGACACTGAAAAATATAATGTGATTTTAGTTGGAATCACAAAAGAAGGAAGATGGTTATTAGTAGATAGTGTTAAAGATATCGAAGATGGAAGTTGGAGAGAAGGAGAAGTGAAAGCATTTATTTCTCCTGATACAACAACTCGTTCTTTAGTAATCCTTGCAGAAGGTACATATAAACTTCAGAAAGTTGATGTGATCTTCCCAGTTCTTCATGGGATGAATGGTGAAGATGGAACCGTTCAGGGATTGTTTGAATTGTCTAAAATTCCATATGTTGGATGTGGTGTATTGGCATCAGCAGTTTCAATGGATAAAGTATACACAAAGATCATCGTCGATCATATTGGAATTGATCAGGCAAAGTTTGTTCATGTCAGAGAAAGCGATTTTGAACATTTAGAAGAAGCCATGGATCGTGTGGAAAAGGAAATTCCATATCCAATCTTCGTAAAACCATCTTGTGCAGGATCTTCTAAGGGAGTTTCCAAAGCAGAGAATAGAAAAGAATTGGAAGCGGCATTATACGAAGCAGTGAAACATGACCGTAATATCCTTTGTGAGGAAACAATTGTCGGAAGAGAAGTGGAATGTGCGGTGTTAGGTGACAGAACACAGGTGAAGAGTACATGTGTTGGAGAGATCCTTGCGGCCGAAGAAGCGGCATTCTATGATTTTGATGCAAAATACAACAATGCAGAGTCTAAAACGGTTGTTGATCCAGAGATGCCAGAAGAATCTAAACGCAAGATCAAAGAAGATGCAGAAGCAATCTTTAGAGCTGTTGACGGATTTGGATTATCAAGGGTTGACTTCTTCTTAGAAGAATCAGGAAGAGTTGTATTTAACGAGATCAACACATTGCCAGGATTCACATCGATCAGTATGTATCCAATGTTATGGAAAGCCTGCGGACTTGATATTCCTGAGTTACTTGATACATTGATCGATCAGGCAATGACAAGATATCGTTAGGAGGAATTTGATATGAATGCACCAATCGGGGTGTTTGATTCTGGAGTTGGCGGACTCACTGTTGCAAGAGAGATCATGCGCCAGCTCCCGGAAGAAAGTATGATATATTTTGGGGATACTGCACGTGTACCTTATGGAACGAAGTCCAAAGATACGATCGTGCGCTATTCCAGACAGATCGTCAATTTTCTGTTGAGTAAGGGTGTTAAAGCAGTGGTCATCGCCTGTAATACAGCGAGTGCGCTCGCCTTAGCTGATTTACAGGAACTTTATAATGTGCCGATCATCGGTATGGTACAGCCAGGTGCGATCGCAGCAATGAATGCGACGAAGAACAAGAATATCGGGATCATTGGGACAAATGCAACGATCAAGAGTGGACAGTATGGCCAATATTTAAGGAAACTAGATCCATCTGTGACTGTCGTTACAAAAGCATGTCCATTATTTGTTCCGCTAGTAGAAGAAGGACTGATCGATGACCGTATTACAGAAGATATGGTATCCAGATATTTAAGAGAATTTAAGCAGTATGATATTGATTCTTTGATCCTTGGATGCACGCATTATCCATTGTTGATCAATCCGATCCAGCGATTTGTAGGGGATAAGGTCACACTTGTAAACCCTGCCTATGAAGTTGCGAAGACTTTAAAGCAGATGCTCGCACAGAGAGATATGGCGGCATCAGAAGATCATACTGCGAAGTATGAATATTATGTCAGTGATATGGCGGATCAGTTTTTATCATTTGCCGACAAAGTACTTCCATGCCGTGTGGATCAGGTACAGCCGGTAGATATTGAGAATTATTAGGAAGTGAAGATAAGATGACAAAAGATATATTAATTAATATTTCAGGACTTCAGATGGATGTAGATCCAAATGATCCGATCGAGATGATGACGACAGGTGCCTATTACCTGAGAAATGGAAAACATTATATTTTATACGATGAACTTTCTGAAGATAACGAGATCGTAAAAAATGTCATAAAGATCGGACCAAAGAGTGTGGAACTTACAAGAAAAGGAGGACAGTCTTCTCATATGGTCTTTGAAGAGGGAAAAGAAAACCTCTCTTACTACGATACACCATTTGGAAGTCTTTTGATGGGGGTCAATACAAGCAATATTGACTGGATCGAAGAAGAAGAACAGATGCATCTTAAAGTGGATTATGATCTGAGTATGAACTCTGATCACGTTTCAAAATGTAAGATAGATGTGAATATCCGGCCGAATGGAGAATAAACATGAAGCAGAATGAAAAAGGTTTGATGCAGTGGGAGAAGGATTTTTTGATCTCGGTCACGATCCTGATCATTGCGACCATCATTGCACATATTTTTTTCTATCAGACAGCTCACAACATTAATGTGCCAATGATCTATACATTGGCAACTTTTTTTATCTCAAGATATACAAAAGGATATGGATGGGGAATTGTTTCCTCACTGTTAAGTGTTATTTTTATTAACTGGAGATTTACATTTCCATACTTTAAGATTAATTTCATGATTGACGGATATCCGATGACATTTCTTGGAATTTTAGTGATCGCAATCATCACGAATATGACAACAACAAGCTTAAACCGAGAGAAAGAAGCAGCTGTCAAGAGAGAGAAAGAACTTGCAAAATTAAATGAATATAACAAGCAGATCAATGAGCTTCAGATTGAGAAAGAAAAGGAGAAGATGCGCTCAAATTTATTAAGAGCGATCTCACATGATCTTAGGACTCCGCTGACTGGAATGATCGGGGCAAGTTCGACATATTTAGAAGCCAAAGACCAGCTGGATGAAGATGCAAAAGATCAGCTTGTCATGGGAATCAAAGAAGATGCAAACTGGTTGTTAAACATGGTGGAAAACCTGCTTAGTATCACGAGAATCCAGAGCAATGGAAGTGACACACAGCCACATGTAAAGAAAGTACCGGAACCTCTCGAAGAAGTTGTAGCAGAAGCGATCCAGCGTTATCAGAAGCGATATCCAGACAGTGAATTAAAGGTAAAGATCCCAGAAGATTTTTTAATGGTTCCAATGGATCCGACTTTGATCGAGCAGGTAATTATGAACCTTTTGGAAAATGCATGGGTACATTCTGGAAGTGATGCACCTATTGAATTTGATATCAAAGAAGAAGGGAACAAAGTTGTATTCTATATCCGTGACCACGGAAATGGTATCGCACCAGAGCGCTTGGATCAATTGTTTGACGGCTGTGCAGGTGCATTAGACCATGAAAGCCGTAAGGGCATGGGTATCGGATTAAGTATCTGTAAATCAATCGTTATGGCACATCAAGGTGATGTCTATGCAAGAAACTATGAGGATGGAGCAGAGTTTAGTTTTAGTCTGCCAATGGATGAAAAAGAATTGACGGAGGAAAAGGAACTATGACAGAGATAAAATTTAATGTATTGATTGCTGAAGATGAAGAAAATATAGGCAATTTCATATCAACGATCCTGAAAACCAATGGCTACAAACCAATCATAGCGACCACAGGAAATCAGGCGATCCAGTGTGCGGAATCATACTGTCCGGATGTGATCTTATTAGACCTTGGACTGCCGGATATGGATGGAATCGATGTGATCTCTGAGATCAGAAAATGGGCAGTTACGCCGATCATCGTGATTTCTGCAAGGAACAGAGAATCAGAGAAAGTAAAAGCACTGGATGCCGGAGCAGATGACTATATCACCAAACCATTTGGCAATCAGGAACTGCTTGCTAGAATCCGTACTGCCCTAAGACATAGAAGACAGCCAATGGGAGCAGAGACGAAGACACCAATGTATCATGCAGGTCAGTTAAAGATTGATTTTGATAAGCGAAGAGTCTTTCTTGGAGAAGAAGAAATCCGTCTTACACAGATTGAATATAAACTGGTATCCCTTCTTGCAGAGAATGCAGGAAAGGTTATTACATATGAGTCTATCATCAAAGATATCTGGGGACCTCACGCAGATACGAACAATAGGATTTTGCGAGTAAATATGGCAAATATCCGCCGCAAGATTGAGAAAAATCCAGCAGTTCCAAAGTATGTTTTTACAGAAGTCGGAGTCGGATACCGTATGCTTGAGAACGAATTAAATAGTTAAGATTGTGCTAAAAAAGATACATTCTTTGCATAAAAAATGCTAAAAATATTATTGACAAATAAAAATAAGGCGTTTATAATTCCAACCATAACAAAGGCGTTATGAGATGACACAGATCATTCCTCATAACGCCTTTTCTTTTTATCAAGAAGGATTTCTAAAAGCCTTCAATCAATTCATTGAGTAAAGACACGCGCGTTTCTCCTGAATGAAAAAACAAAAACTTTCGAAATGGGAGGACAAAGATATGACAAAAGAAATTATGAACGCAGTAAATACCCAGATCTTTGGGGTATGGTTCCTGATCGGAGCCGCATTGGTATTCTGGATGCAGGCCGGATTTGCAATGGTTGAAGCCGGATTTACAAGAGCTAAGAATGCCGGAAACATTATCATGAAAAACCTGATGGACTTCTGTATTGGTACTTGTGTATTTATTCTGATCGGTTTCAGTTTATTACTCGGGGAAGATATGATCGGATTGATTGGAAAACCTGGATTTGACATTTTTACATCTTATGCAAATTTTGACTGGTCAAGTTTTGTATTCAACTTAGTATTCTGTGCAACAACAGCAACAATCGTATCCGGAGCCATGGCAGAGAGAACAAAATTCTTATCTTACTGTATTTATTCTGCAGTAATCTCTGCACTGATCTATCCAATTGAAGCACATTGGATCTGGGGTGGTGGATGGTTATCTCAGATGGGATTCCATGATTTCGCAGGATCTTGTGCAATTCATATGGTTGGTGGATTATCCGCACTGATCGGAGCAAAATTCTTAGGACCACGTATTGGTAAATTCACAAAAGATAAAGATGGAAATATTACAAAAGTAAATGCATTCCCAGGACATAATATTCCACTTGGAGCATTAGGAGTATTTATCTTATGGCTTGGCTGGTATGGATTCAACGGTGCAGCAGCAACATCTGTTGAACAGTTAGGATCTATCTTCGTAACAACAACAATTTCACCAGCAGTCGCAACAGTTGTTTGTATGGTATTTACATGGGTAAAATATGGAAAACCTGATGTATCAATGTCATTAAATGCATCTCTTGCAGGACTTGTAGCGATCACAGCACCATGTGATGTCACAGATGCTTTTGGAGCAATTGTGATCGGAGCAGTTTCTGGATTACTTGTTTGTTTTGGAGTATGGTTATTAGATTATAAATTAAGAATTGATGACCCAGTTGGAGCCGTAGCAGTTCATTTTATGAACGGTTTATGGGGAACATTAGCAACAGGATTATTTGCAACAAAAACTGCACCAGGAAGTGAATTAAATGGACTTTTCTATGGTGGTGGATTTGGATTATTAAAGATTCAGATCATCGGTATTGTTTGTGTCTGCGCTTGGACAGCCGTGACGATCAGTTTAACATTTACAATTATCAAAGCAACGATTGGTCTTCGTGTAACAGAAGAAGAAGAGATCATCGGTCTGGATGGACCAGAACATGGTTTAACATCAGCATATGCTGGATTCAGTATGATGGATATTTCTAACACAATGATCATGGAAGAAAATGCAAATACTGTTCTTGGAGAAGAAGATTATGAAAGAGCTTCTAAAGTACAGAAAGCAGCAGCTGTACAGGTCAGCAAAGCTCCAGATCTTGTACCTACAGGAATGTATAAAGTTGTTATTATCGCAAAATTAACAAGATACGACAAGTTAAGAAAAGCAATGAACGATGTTGGTGTAACTGGTATGACAGTCACTCAGGTTATGGGCTGTGGTATCCAGAAAGGTGCCGGAGAACGTTACAGAGGTGCTGAAGTCGATGCAACATTACTTCCAAAAGTTAAAGTTGAAGTTATCGTAGGAAATATCCCAGTAGAAAACATCATTGAAGCTGCGAAGAAAGCTCTTTACACAGGTCATATCGGAGATGGTAAAATCTTTGTATACAACGTAGATAAAGTTATTAAAAATACGTACAGGAGAAGAAAAATCTTGCAGCATTAGCAGACGTTGAATAAGAATTAAATTTAAATTTTTGTAAGTTGGTCAACTGTAGATTTCGAGTATATGATAAAAAATAATAAA
>ENA-OPYX01000895-OPYX01000895.1-human-gut-metagenome-genome-assembly--contig:-NODE-895-length-16843-cov-2.459679_pt1 | contig 16843 bp, 17 predicted proteins | sample MGYA00242639_ERZ504486 | MGnify/ENA primary metagenome ERZ504486 (study PRJEB26092, sample SAMD00036296) | human gut metagenome | host: Homo sapiens | study: EMG produced TPA metagenomics assembly of... | reverse complement strand
GATTTGGAGACATTGGTTCTTTAAAGAAAATATTATTTAGTAACTATTATTATAAAACGCAAAAACATAAGCATAATAATATAGATTTGGTAAATACGATACGTGGAGGAAAATACTTATGAAATGGATGATCGCATCAGATATTCATGGATCAGCATATTATTGCAGAGAATTGCTGGAAGCATACGACATAGAAAAAGCAGACCGGTTATTATTGCTTGGTGACATTTTGTACCATGGTCCAAGAAATGATCTGCCAAAAGCCTACAATCCAAAGGAAGTAATTACATTGTTAAATCAACGTAAACAGGACATTCTCTGTGTGCGGGGAAATTGTGATACGGAAGTAGATCAGATGGTATTGGAGTTCCCGGTTCTGGCAGATTATTGTGTGATTGCAGATGAAAAAAATATAATTTATGCCACACATGGTCATCATTTTAATGAGGGCAATCTGCCACCTCTTCAGAAAGGAGACATTTTGCTGAATGGGCATACCCATGTACCAAAATGCGTAGAGCATCCGGATTATATTTATATGAATCCCGGATCTGTTTCTATTCCAAAAGAGGAAAGTTGGCATGGATATATGATATATGAAAATGGCAAATTTATATGGAAAAATTTACAGGGAACAGAACAGATGCGGTATTGCTTTAACTGATTTTTTCATGTAGCTATTTGGTAGCATCTGTTGGAGGAGACATTTATGAGAAATATTGTATTTCACAAAGAAACAAAAACATTTCATTTATATAATGACAAAATAAGTTACATTATGTGCGTATTAAAAAACGGACATATGGGACACCTTTATTTTGGAAAAAGAATTCATGATAAGGCAGATTTTTCTTATCTGGTCGAAGAATGTCAGCGTCCCATGACTTCGTATATATATGAGGATGACCGGAATTTTTCTCTGGAGCATATCAGGCAGGAATATCCGGTATACGGGACAACGGATTACAGACATCCTGCAATTGAAATATTGCAAAAAAATGGAAGTCGAATCTCAGAATTTGTGTATGAAGGATATGAGATTACAGCGGGAAAGGTAAAATTACAGGGGCTTCCGGCTACTTATACAGAATCAGACGAAGAAGCAATGACACTTCGGGTTTATTTGAAAGATGCATTGACCGGAGTGCTGCTGGAACTTTTGTATACTGTTTTTTCTGAGTATAATGCAATTGCACGGAGCGTTTGTGTGAAAAATACGGGAACAGAAACGGTGCATCTGTTAAATGTAATGAGTCTGAGTCTGGATCTCCCAGATCAGGATTATGTGTGGATGCAGCTATCAGGAGCATGGGCGAGAGAACGCTATATAAAAGAAAGAACATTGGAACAGGGAATCACAGCAATTGACAGCAGGCGCGGAAATTCTTCTCATGAACACAATCCATTTATGGTTTTACGGAGAAAACATACGAATGAATATCGGGGAGAAGCAATCGGATTCAGTCTGATCTACAGTGGCAATTTCCGTATTCAGGCGGAAGTAGACTCGCACAATGTGACAAGAGTAACAGCGGGAATAAATCCGGAAGGATTTGACTGGAAACTGGAAGCTGGAGAAATGTTCCAAACTCCGGAAGCAGCCATGGTCTATTCAGAGAACGGATTAAATGGAATGAGTCAGACATTTCATAAGCTTTACGGAAGACGTCTGGCCAGAGGCTACTGGAGGGATCGATGCAGACCGATTCTGATCAATAACTGGGAAGCTACTTATTTCGATTTTACAGAAGAACGTCTGGTTGCGATTGCAAGGAAAGCAAAAGAATGTGGCGTAGAATTATTTGTTTTGGATGATGGTTGGTTTGGTGCCAGAAGAAACGACCGCGCTGGACTGGGAGACTGGATTGCAAATCCGGAGTTGCTGCCAAATGGAATCAGTGGACTTGCAGATCGAATCGAAGAACTTGGAATGAAATTTGGTCTCTGGATTGAACCGGAAATGGTGAATAAAGATTCTGATCTGTATAGAAAACATCCAGACTGGATATTACAGACACCGGGACGACGAGTATCTCATGGAAGATATCAATATGTACTGGATTTTTCAAGAAAAGAAATTGTGGATTATATTTATGGGATGATTGCAAAATTGCTTTCTGAGTCAAACATATCCTATATAAAATGGGATATGAACCGGAGCATTACGGAATGTTATAGTATCGCATATCCGGCGGATCAGCAGGGAGAAATTTTTCATCGCTATATTTTGGGCGTTTATGATCTGTACGAACGTCTGACTTCAGCGTTCCCGGAGGTGCTTTTTGAGTCCTGCGCAAGCGGAGGAGGGCGTTTTGATCCAGGAATGCTTTATTATGCACCGCAGGGATGGGTTAGTGACGATTCAGATGCTGTAGAACGGTTGAAAATACAATATGGGACATCCATGTGTTATCCGCTCAGCAGCATGGGAAGCCATGTATCTGTAATACCAAATCATCAGGTTTTTCGTAATACACCGTTACATACAAGGGCAAATGTTGCGTATTTTGGAACGTTTGGTTATGAACTGGATTTGAATAAGTTGTCTGATGCAGAGATAGAAGAAGTGAAAGCACAGATCCGATTTATGAAGGAATATCGTGAATTACTTCAGTTCGGTACATTTTACAGATTGAAAAGTCCGTTTGACGGAAATGAAACGGTCTGGATGGTTGTCAGTGAAGACAAAAGCAAAGCACTTGTGGGCTATTACAGAGTTCTGAATGGTGTAAATCTGCCATATAGCTGCGTAAAACTACAGGGATTGGATCCGGATAAACTGTATGAGAATGAACTGGCAAATACAGAACATTATGGTGATGAACTGATGAACCTTGGATTGATCACTACGGATGTGAGTGCAGGAGAAGTTCCGCAAGGTGCAGAGCCATGTACGGATTTTGAATCCAGAATTTATTTATTAAAGGAAAAACAGAGTACGAACTAAAAATAAGACTGTCGCTGTAACGGTAATAAAAGGAATAGCAGGTGTTTCACTGATTTGGTGGACATTCCCGATAACAGAGTTTGTGGCTTGTCTGGTGGGATATGCATTCTTGAGAAGAATCAGAAAAAACAGAGTGGATGTATTGGGGCAGAAACAGTTTCCAAATGAGAAGAAATAAACTTTAATTTTCTTTTGCAAGGCAGACATTACATTGAAAGAGGATTGATTTCTATGATAATTCAAGTCGAACGCACGTGAGACTTGGTGCGTGATTCTGGTCAGCGAAAGCTGACATATTCTTCTCAGAATCACTGCACTCTACACTCCGTTCCGGTCGGCGCAAAACCATTGTCTCCCAGACAATGTGCGCCCTCGCGGAGCGTTTATCTCAGTCGGAGATTGAACTCCCACTGAGAAAGATTTGTTATTACTCACCATTTGCAGAAGTGGGAGTCTCAACTCAGACTGAGATAAAAGCCCCGGCAGCAGAGTGATAAGAACATTCTGTTACCGGGGGAAATTTTTGAACTGTCGTTCAAGAAGTTATCGTTTGTGCAAAGCACAAATTTATTTCTGGTTTTCTTTTGCCAGTTCCTGCATTCTCATTGCACGAACTTTTAACGGCAGACCGAATAATGTAATGAATCCGTCTGCATCATGATGATCATAAAGGTCACCAGTTGTGAAGCTTGCCAGAGACTCACTGTATAAGGAGTATGGAGAAGTAGTACCAGCTTTGATGATGTTACCTTTGTAAAGTTTGAATTTAACTTCACCGGTTACATATTTCTGAGTGGACTCTACAAATGCCTGAACTGCCTCACGAAGCGGTGTGAACCATTTTCCTTCGTATACGATCTGGGCCATGCGGTTACCCATATCTTTTTTTACATCCATAGTAGCACGGTCAAGAGTCAGCTCCTCTAACTGTTTCTGAGCCTCAAGAAGGATTGTTCCGCCAGGAGTCTCATATACACCACGGGATTTCATACCAACAACACGGTTCTCAACGATATCGATGATACCGATACCATGTTTTCCGCCGAGACGGTTCAGCTCACGGATGATATCAGCAACTTTCATCTCTTTGCCGTTTACTGTTTTCGGAACACCAGACTCAAATGTCATAGTAACGTATTCCGGTTCATCCGGTGCTTTCTCCGGAGAAACACCTAATACAAGCAGGTGATCGTAGTTCGGCTCATTGGCCGGGTTCTCCAGCTCCAGTCCTTCATGGCTGATGTGCCATAAGTTGCAGTCACGGCTGTAGCTCTGATCCATAGCGAATGGAAGATCAATGCCATGTGCTTTACAATATTCAACTTCGCCTTCACGGGAATCGATGGTCCACTTCGGATCACGCCATGGAGCAATGATCTTGATATCCGGAGCAAGTGCTTTGATGGAAAGCTCAAAACGAATCTGGTCGTTTCCTTTTCCTGTAGCACCGTGGCAAATAGCAACAGCGCCTTCTTTTCTTGCAATCTCAACTAATTTTTTTGCAATACCCGGACGAGCCATAGCAGTACCAAGTAAATATTTATTCTCATATACAGCGCCTGCCTGAACGCAAGGAATGATGTAATCCTCTGCAAATTCATCGCAGATATCTTCGATATATAATTTGGAAGCACCTGAGTACTGAGCACGCTCCTCAAGTCCCTCTAACTCTTTGCCCTGTCCACAGTCGATACAGCAGCATACTACATCATAGTCGTATGTCTCTTTTAACCACGGGATGATTGCTGTTGTGTCAAGTCCGCCGGAATATGCTAAAATAACTTTCTCTTTCATTGTAATAGTTCCTTTCTTTCTTATCATTAAGCAGATCTGTCTGTCACAGACCGTTTCTTCTGAATATTTTTCTGAAAACAAATTTACCTTTTGTTTTCGACCTGATTCATCATACTACAATCAGAATGAGATTGCAAGTGTAAATTTATACATATTTTACTTATAAAAATACACCTTTTTATTCAGGACGCACAGAATGGCAAAAAAAGTAAAAAGTCCTTTTCATTTGAAAAAACTTGTGCTATTATTTGATGCAGAGCAAAAAAAATCCCGAAAAAGGCAGAATGAAATAAAAAACTGAATGTATGTATAATTATGCATTCTTATGTATAAAATATGCAAAGCAGAAAATCAATACTTTACGAATTGCGCGAGAAGTATTATTATAAGAAACAGTTCAGTTGAAGATTAAGGAGGATGCAAATGATAAAAGCAGGTATTATCGGAGCGACAGGTTATGCAGGAGCAGAGCTTGTACGTATTCTGATGGGACATAAAGAAGTAGAAATTGTCTGGTACGGATCAAGAAGTTACATTGACCAGAAATATGCATCCGTATATCACAACATGTTTGAAATCGTAGATGCGACATGTCTGGATGATAATATGGAAGCTCTCTGTGAGCAGGTAGATGTGATTTTTACCGCTACACCACAGGGTTTTTTAGCATCTGTTCTGACAGAGAAGATTTTGTCCAAGACAAAGATCGTGGATCTGAGTGCGGATTTTCGTATCAAAGATGTTGCTACTTATGAAAAATGGTACAAGATCGAGCATAAGAGCCCACAGTTCATTGAGGAAGCTGTTTACGGTCTGTGTGAGATTAACCGTGATAAAGTGAAAGGTGCCCGTCTGGTGGCAAATCCGGGATGTTATACAACCTGTTCTATTTTAACCGCTTATCCGCTGGTAAAAGAAGGACTGATTGATCCGGACACACTGATCATCGATGCAAAATCCGGTACTTCCGGAGCCGGTCGTGGTGCGAAAGTAGCAAACCTGTTCTGTGAAGTAAATGAAAATATGAAAGCATATGGTGTGGCAACGCATCGTCATACCCCGGAAATTGAGGAGCAGCTTGGTTATGCGGCCGGCAAAGAGATCGTGATCAATTTCACACCGCATCTGGTTCCGATGAACCGTGGTATCCTGGCAACAGAGTATGCGACTTTAAGGAAGAAAGCAGACGGTTCTCTTCCTGCTTATGAAGAAGTGAAAGCTGCTTATGATAAATATTATGCGAATGAGAAATTTGTTCGTGTTCTGGAAAAAGATGTTGTGCCTGAGACAAAATGGGTAGAGGGCAGCAACTATGTAGATGTTAATTTCAAGATTGATGAGCGTACCGGAAGAATCGTTATGATGGGAGCACTTGACAATCTTGTGAAAGGTGCTGCGGGACAGGCAGTTCAGAATATGAACCTGTTGTTTGGTCTGGATGAAAGCGAAGGATTGAATCTTGTTCCAATGTTCCCGTAAATATATGGAAGGAAACAGGATTTTATGGAAATAAAGATTCGTCCGATGACGATTGAAGATTACGATGAAGTATATGCACTGTGGATGACGATCAAAGGCTTTGGCATTCGAAGCATTGATGATTCCAGAGAGGGAACCGAACGTTTCCTGAAACGGAATCCAACCACAAGTATCGTGGCAGAAGCTGACGGCAAACTGGTGGGCGCGATTTTATGCGGACATGATGGCAGAACCGGATGTTTTTACCATGTATGCGTGAATGAAGCCTATCGTAACCGCGGTATTGGAAAACAGATGGCAACTGCAGCAATGCGTGCCTTACAGAGTGAACAGATCAACAAAGTCAATCTGATCGCATTTAAGAAAAATGAACTTGGCAATCAATTCTGGCAGGAAGAAGGCTGGAAGATGCGAGACGATGTAAATTATTATGACTTTGTTTTAAATGATGAAAACATTACAAAATTCAACGAATAAAAAGCAATGTTTTTAAATGATTTTTCAGATGAACTTTGAAATGAAATAAAAAGATAAAAATAACAGATACAATGATACCGGATATGCATTGAAACATATGTGACAGGTATCTTACAGGAGGATTGGATCATGAAACAGATTACAGGTGGCGCGACAGCGGCAAAGGGATTCCAGGCAGCTTGCACCGCAGCCGGAATCAAATATGAAAATCGTACCGATATGGCAATGCTTTACAGTCAGGTACCATGTCGTGTGGCAGGAACATTTACAACAAATCTTGTAAAGGCGGCACCGGTACTCTGGGATCGGGATATCGTAAAAAACAGTGAATATGCACAGGCAGTTGTTGTTAATGCAGGTATCGCTAATGCCTGCACCGGACAGGAAGGCTTAGATTACTGTCAGAAGACAGCGGATCAGGCAGCAAAAGTGCTTGGTATTCCGGCAAGTGCTGTTTGCGTGGCATCCACCGGTGTCATTGGAAAACAGCTTCCAATCGACCGTATTATGGCAGGTGTTGAGGCATTAGCACCGAAGCTTGCAGACGGTGTGAAAGCAGGAAATGCGGCAGCAAAAGCCATTATGACCACAGATACACACGAAAAAGAAGTGGCAGTGGAATTTGAAGTTGGCGGAAAAACCGTTACTATCGGTGGTATGTGCAAAGGTTCCGGCATGATCCATCCGAATATGTGCACCATGCTTGCCTTTGTGACAACAGACCTTGCAATTTCCAAAGAATTATTACAGGAAGCACTTTCTGCCAATGTCAAAGATACCTTCAATATGATCTCTGTTGACGGAGATACTTCTACAAACGATACTTTGCTTCTGATGGCAAATGGTCTGGCAGGAAATCCGGAGATTACAGAAAAAGGTGCAGATTATGATGCATTCTGTGAGGCGCTGAATTTTGTCAACACGACACTGGCAAAAATGATGGCAGGAGACGGTGAAGGTGCAACTGCATTATTTGAGGTAACTGTTGTCAATGCAGAGACAAAAGAGCAGGCGCAGGTACTTGCAAAATCCGTTATTTGTTCAAGCCTGACAAAAGCAGCTATTTTCGGACATGACGCAAACTGGGGAAGAATCCTCTGTGCCATGGGATATTCCGGAGCGACCTTTGATCCAAGATAAAGTAGATCTGTATTTTGAAAGCAAAGGCGGTAAGATCAAACTAATCGAAAATGGTGTTGCACTGTTATAGTGAGGAAGAAGCAACCAAGATCTTATCCGAGCCGGAAGTGACAGCTATTGCAGATCTGAAGCTTGGTGAAGCACAGGGAACTGCATGGGGCTGTGATCTGAGCTATGATTATGTAAAAATCAATGCGGATTATCGTTCTTAATGAAAATATACTTTTGATCTGTTATAGTAAAATATGTGAGAGTGCATAACCAGCTTTTTGTTATAAACAGAAAGGCTGATTTGACAGATGTTTGATAGATAAATAAGAAATAGATATGCATAAAAATGTAAAAAAGTGATTTGTTACAGGAGGACAGATAGATGAACGAAGATAAATACGAAGCATTACGGGCGAAAGCCGAAGTGCTGATTGAGGCATTACCATATATCCAGCGTTTCAACCGCCGGATCATTGTTGTAAAATACGGTGGAAGTGCCATGCTGGATGAAGAATTAAAACAGCGTGTCATTCAGGATGTAACACTGCTGAAACTGGTTGGATTTAAACCGATCATCGTACACGGTGGTGGAAAAGAGATCAGCAAATGGGTAGCAAAAGCCGGAATGGAGCCGGAGTTTGTAAACGGTCTGAGAAAAACAGATGCCGCAACCATGGAGATTGCAGAAATGGTACTTGGAAAAGTTGGAAAATCTCTGGTATCTATGGTAGAAAAACTGGGTGTACAGGCAGTCAGCATCAGCGGTAAAGACGGCGGATTACTGAAAGTTGAGAAAAAATTATCTCAGGGACAGGACATTGGATTTGTCGGCGATGTAAAATCTGTAGATCCAAAGATTTTATTTGATCTGTTAGAGAAAGATTTCCTTCCGATCGTATGCCCAATCGGTCTGGGTGATGATTATCAGACTTACAATATCAATGCAGATGATGCGGCATGCGCCATTGCAACAGCAGTTCATGCGGAAAAACTTGCATTCCTGACAGATATCGAAGGTGTTTACCGCAATCCGAAAGATCCGTCCACACTGATTTCTGAACTGACAGTTTCTGAAGCAAAAGCCCTGCTTGACAGCGGTTATGTCGTTGGCGGTATGCTTCCGAAATTAAATAACTGTATCCATGCAGTAGAAAACGGCGTTTCCAGAGTTCATATCTTAGATGGACGTATGGCTCACTGCCTGTTACTGGAAATTTTTTACAAACAAAGGAATCGGTACAGCGATCCTTGGAGATGAGGAGGCAAGATTTGACCATGAATAAACAGAATTATATTGACCATGCAGAGCAGGCGCTGCTTCATACTTACAATCGTTTCCCGGTTGTTTTAGATCACGGCGAGGGCGTTTATCTGTATGATACAGACAATAAACAGTATCTTGATTTTGCGGCTGGTATCGCCGTTTGCGCCTTTGGATATGGCAAAAAAGAGTACAATGATGCTCTGAAAAATCAGGTAGATAAATTATTACATACTTCTAATTTATATTATAATGTACCAACCATGGAAGCAGCTGAAAAAGCACTGGCTGCCGCAGATATGGATCGTATTTTCTTTACCAACAGTGGTACAGAGGCTATCGAGGGTGCATTAAAAGCAGCAAAAAAATATGCTTATACCAGAGATGGACATGCAGGTCACGAAGTGATCGCAATGCAGCATTCTTTCCACGGAAGAAGTCTTGGTGCGTTATCTGTTACCGGAACAAAACATTATCAGGAGCCGTTTGAGCCGCTGATCCCGGGTATTCGTTTTGCAGAGTATAACAATCTGGAGAGCGTAAAAGCACAGATCACTGATAAAACATGTGCGATCATTATGGAAACCGTACAGGGCGAAGGTGGTATTTATCCGGCTGATCCGGAGTTCTTAAAAGGTGTGCGTGCACTCTGTGATGAGAAAGACATCTTACTCATTCTGGATGAGATCCAGTGTGGTATGGGACGTACCGGAGCAATGTTTGCATGGCAGAATTATGGTGTAAAGCCGGATATCATGACCGTTGCAAAAGCACTTGGCTGTGGCGTGCCGGTAGGTGCATTTATGATGACACAGAAAGTGGCAGATAAATCTCTGGCACCTGGTGATCATGGAACCACTTACGGTGGAAACCCGTTCGTAGGAGCTGCTGTCAGCGCAGTTTTTGATATTTTTGAAAAAGATCAGATCATCAACCATGTACATGAGATCGCACCGTATCTGGAGCAGAAGCTGGATGAACTGGCTGCAAAATATGACTTTATCACAGACCGCCGTGGTATGGGACTCATGCAGGGACTGGAAATGACTATTCCGGTTGGTCAGGTAGCTGCAAAAGCACTGGAGAAAGGTCTGATCATCATTACGGCAGGTTCTAACGTAGTTCGTTTTGTTCCACCACTTGTGATTGAAAAAGAGCATGTGGATGAGATGATCGCGAAATTAGATGAGGTTCTTGCTACATTTTAAGCAAATGCAGAGTGCAGTGATTCTGAGAAGAATATGTCAGCTTACGCTGACCAGAATCATGCACCAAGTCTTACATATGTCCAATTTGAATCGTTTGACTTGAAAAATCAGGCAGTTGTGTTTTTCTTTTGGAAAGCATGACTGTCTGTTTTTACGCGTGCATAAGCGGATACGTGCTCTCAACGGAAAGGAAAAGTTCTCAAGTATAAAAAATCTGTTTCGTGACATGATAGTAGATACATGCATAAAAATATATCAGACGCAAATGAAAAAACTATATCAATAACGCGCTTTGATTATTTCTAACGATTCGTTTGATATAGCGATTGGCGTATTGCCAGAATGCGCAGAATATTTATGCAAATATATCATGTAAAGTAAAAAGGAAGCGGGACTTATGGTGGGAATTTTAATTGCGATTTTATCCGGAATTTTAATGAGTGTTCAAGGTGTATTTAATACCGATGTAACAAAGCAGAGCAGTCTATGGGTGGCAAACAGTTGGGTACAGTTTACCGCGCTGGCAGTCTGCCTGGCGGCGTGGGGCATTTCAGATCGAAGCTCCTTTGCAGCACTCTGGAAAGTACAACCGAAATATGTGCTGGTGGGCGGTGTGATCGGTGCGTTTATCACACTGACGGTTGTAAAAAGTATGAATACTCTTGGTCCGGCGCAGGCAGTACTGTTTATCGTGGTTGCTCAGATGATTACAGCGTACGTCATTGAACTGCTTGGGTGGTTTGGGACGGAGAAAGCAGACTGGTCGATGCAGAAACTGATTGGAATGGCAATTGCGATCACAGGCGTAGTTATATTTCAGTGGGAGCGGAAGTAGTAAAACTGGTGTACGAATTCGAAATAGATAAGTACGCTTTGCTAACGCGAAAAACTTTTGCCTTGCTGTTTAGAAATTATTAAGAATTTTTTAGATAACAAAAACAAGGCTTGTAATATTTGTAATATTTGATAAAATTGTTACAGGTATTTGAGGGAACCTTCTTTGCCGACAGGTAAAGGAGTGAATTTTATATTGAAACGATGGTTAAGGATGATTGTGAGCATCGGTATGATCTGCATGCTGACCGCATGTGGGGCAAATCCGGATCAGTTTCTGGATAATGGTGCCGAGGATGCTTACGAACTGTCTGTTACGGAACAAACGTCGAAAGAACAGGCTTCCGCTGATTCCGTCAATGAAGCGGAACCCGTGTCAGAGTCTTTGTACGTTTATGTGTGCGGCGCGGTGGCAACACCGGGTGTCTATGAAGTGTCTGTTGACAGTCGAATTTATGAAGCTGTGGAGCAGGCGGGTGGCATGCTGGATACAGCGAAAACAGAAGCTGTAAATCTTGCGGAACCGCTGACGGACGGGCAGATGATCCGGATTCCCTTTCAGGGAGAGGAGACTGTCACACAGGAAGACGCTGCCACACAAAACAGTGGTATCCGATCCGACGGGAAAGTGAATATTAATACAGCGTCCGCGGAAGAACTGATGACATTAAAGGGAATTGGACAGACCAGAGCAGAACAGATCATCGCTTACAGAGAAAAACATGGTGCCTTTGCTTCGATTGAAGGAATTATGGAAGTGGATGGCATCAAACAGGGAACATTTGATAAGTTAAAAGATAATATTACAGTGCAATGAGGTGACAAAATGGCAAGGAAAGTGCTGGTTGTAGATGATGAAAAAATAATCGTGAAAGGAATCCGGTTCAGTCTGGAACAGGATGGTATGGAAGTGGATTGTGCCTATGATGGCGAGGAAGCGTTGGAAATGGCGCATGCTAACCGTTATGATATCATTCTATTGGATGTTATGCTGCCGAAGCTGGATGGATTTCAGGTGTGCCAGCAGATTCGTGAATTTTCTTCCGTTCCGATCGTAATGCTGACCGCAAAAGGCGATGATATGGACAAAATTCTGGGACTGGAATACGGTGCAGACGATTACATAACGAAACCGTTTAACATTCTGGAAGTAAAAGCCCGCTTAAAAGCGATTATGCGTCGTACCGCGAAGAAGGAAGTAGATACGAATCCGAATGTCATTGTGGACGGAGACGTCAGACTGGATTGCGAGAGCAGACGGTTATTTATCAGCGGACGTGAGATCAAGCTGACTGCAAAAGAGTTTGATCTGATGGAACTGATGGTAAAGACACCGGAGAAAGTATACAGCAGAGAAAAACTTCTGAACCTTGTATGGGGATATCAGAACCCGAATCAGGGAGATTTTCGTACCGTAGACGTACATGTACGTCGTTTGCGTGAAAAAGTGGAGACCAATCCAAGTGAGCCGAAATACGTTCACACCAAATGGGGCGTCGGCTATTATTATCATTCTGATCAGCAGAGGTAATGGCATTGAAAACAGTGATCTCATATTTTAAAAGTCTGAAATTTCGAATTTTTCTATTATTGATCGTATTTGGCATCGCCCCCGGCTTTTCGCTGCGGGCGGGCATTTTATCTGCCTACGAATCCCGGGCTGTGGAAACCCGCACGGTAGATATTACCAGTCAGGCAAAACTGCTGGCAACACAAATCGTGGCAAATAATTATCTGGAAAATACTTCCTCACAGAATATTACGACGCAGTTAGAACAGCTTTCTACCATTTATGATGGAAGGGTGATGCTGATTGATCAGGCGTTTCACATTGTAAAAGATACATATGCGCTGGATGAGCAGAAAACGATTCTTTCCGAAGAAGTCATGCAGGCATATCAGGGAGAAACCGTCCAGAAATACGATTCTGACAACCGTTATATCGAAATGACACTGCCGATCAACGATGAATCCGGCAAAAAATGTCATTGGTGTGATGCTGGTCAAGCGTGTCTACCGACAGTATTGTTGCAACGCTGCAGATTTTAAAACAGTACGCACTGATGCTTCAATTTTTGGCAGGCGTGGCAGTAGTGATCGTTGCCTTTGCTGTATCCGGAGCGTTGGTAAAACCGTTTAAGCGCTTAACGAAATCCATTACAGATGTCCAGGATGGTTATGAGGCAGACTTTATCAGTGTCCATTCTTATTCTGAAACTGATACAATATCGAATGCCTGTGATGAAATGCTCCGCCGTCTTCAGACGCTGGATGAAAGCCGTCAGGAATTTGTATCAAATGTGTCTCATGAGTTGAAGACACCGCTGACTTCCATGAAAGTACTGGCAGATTCCCTGATCGGTCAGGAGGATACGCCGGTGGAACTTTACCGGGAGTTTATGTCCGATATCGGTGCGGAAATTGACCGTGAGAACAAGATCATCAACGATCTGCTGTCTCTGGTAAAAATGGATAAAGCGGCAGGAAATATCAATATCGAAAGTGTAAACATCAATGAACTTCTGGAACGTATTATGAAGCGGCTGAAACCGATCGCACAGCGGCAGAATGTAGAGCTGGTAATGGAAAGTTTCCGCCCGGTTGTGGCAGAAGTAGATGAGATGAAGCTGACACTTGCACTGTCGAACCTCATTGAAAATGGTATCAAATACAACAATGCAGAAGGATGGGTACACGTGACTTTGAACGCAGATCATCAGAATTTCTTTGTAACAGTAGAAGATAACGGCATTGGTATTCCAAAAGAGGCACAGACACGTATTTTTGAGCGTTTTTACCGCGTGGATAAATCACATTCCAGAGAAATCGGCGGAACCGGTCTGGGACTTGCCATTGCACGAAATGCGATTATTATGCATCGTGGCGCCGTTAAGGTTCACAGTCTGGAGGGCGAAGGTACGACATTTACGGTTCGTATTCCGCTCACCTATATTGCAGGGTAACCGGTAAGGGGGATTCCATGAGAAAATTAATACGTTTTGGTATTTTACTGTTTGTTCTGATCTCCATGAGCAGTATGCTGACCGCCTGTAAAAAAGAAAAAGCGGAAAGCAGCGGCTATTCCATGTATTATCTGAACAAACAGCGAACAAAAATTGTAAACAAACCATATGATCCTTCTGCTACAGATACGGAAGGACTGATTGAAGAATTTATCACACAGATGTCGGAAAGACCGACGATGTGGATTATCAGCAGATTTTATCGGACAAAGTGGAAATTGAACGTTATGAATATACCGATCATCAGCTTTATCTGTATTTTAACAAAGAATATGGCAAGATTGCGCCGCTGGAGGAGGTTTTATGCCGGGGCGCGATTGTGCATAATATGATGCAGATCGAAGGCGTCGAAGGCGTTTCCATGTATGTGGATAACCTGCCTTTGAAGGATGCGAACGGCGTAGAGGTTGGCATTCTGACCAATGATTCCTTTGTGGAAAATCCGGGAGAGAAGATCAACAACATTCAGGAAGCGAACCTGACCTTGTATTTTGCTTCGGAGAATGGTGACGGACTGGTACGTGAGACGCAGCATGTTTATTACTCCAGCAATACTTCTATTGAAAAACTGGTAATGGAGCAGCTGTTAGACGGACCGCGTTCTTCCAATGCGCAGGCAGCGATTCCGTTCGGAACAAATCTGGTCAGCGTATCCGTTATGGATGGTGTGTGTCTGGTGAATCTGGATGAAGGATTCTTAGCTCAAAATTTTGAGATTCGGGAAGATGTAATCATTTATTCGATCGTTGATTCACTGACGGAACTGGATACGGTAAAGACCGTCCAGATCGCAGTCAACGGAAAAACAAACCTGACTTATCGGGATAAGATGTCCCTGAAAGAATATTATAAACGCAATCTGGATCTTGTGACGGAAGAAGGCGACGATGTGGAGATCGTACAGAAACAGGAGAAGGAGGGATTGCTTGATTCTGGCGAATAGGCATCACATCTGGCTGTTTGCGGCAGCTTATACGGCGGGAATTTTACTTGCCGGGCAAATGCCGCAGCACCAGATACTTCCTGCCATTTTGATTCTGGCAGGCATTGGTGCAGTGTGTTATCTGCACCCGGCAAAAAAAGAATGCGTGATATTAGCATTGCTTCTTTCAGGTGCTGTGCTATCCGGGTTTGGATTGACACGGCATCAGGCAATGCAGTACACAAAACGGGTTTCACTGGCAGAACAGCACATGGAAACATCGGTTCGTATCAGTGGAATCCTGACACAAAAAGAACAAAAATCTGACAAATATCTATATCAAATCAAACAAACGTATCTGGAGACAGATCAAACGCCCGTGTTTCTGGGCAATATTTTATTATATACAACAAAAGACAACTGTTCTATCGGAACAATACTTACCGCTGAAGGAGAACTGGACGTTTTTTTACCTGCAAGGTAATGAAGGCAATTTTGACTTTGCTGCTTATTATCAGCAAATGAATATTACCTGTCCGTTTTTACGCGGATACTGTTACCGTACAAAGCCTTCGCGTTTTTCAATACGGGAAGTTCTGTATCAGTTACAACAAAAAATTATGCAAACATATACTACAGAGTTAAATGAGCGTGATGCCGGCATTTTATCGACGCTGGTAGCGGGAAGTAATGCACAACTGGATGCGCAGACAAAGGAAAGCTATCGAAAAGCCGGGATTTCGCATATTCTGGCAGTTTCAGGATTACATATATCGGTATTTGGATTTAGTGTGTACCGTTTTCTCCGCCGCTGTCGGCGTTCTTACCCCTGTGCAGCGCTGCTTAGCAGTCTCTGTGTGATTGACTTTGCCATGATGAGTGGTTTTTGGTGTGTCCGCGCAGCGGGCAGTCATCATGTATCTATGTATCATTGGGCGCAGAAATACTTGGGCGAAAATACGATGCTTCCCATTGGACTGGCGCTGGCTGCTTGTATCATTTTGCTTCGCAATCCCTTTGCAATTTATCAGAGTGGATTTTTATTTTCTTTTACAGCATTACTTGCGATTACGGTATATTCCGGTCTGCGATCGGAGAGAGAAAAAGCAATACAAACTGCATCAGAGAAGAGAAAAAATCATATAAAAGGTCGTGTTGGGACATGGTTTCAGGACTTTTGGAAACGATTGCGACTGAATCTGTTTTTGCAATTATGGCTGATGCCATTGACGGCATGGTTTTATTATGAAATTCCGGTGTATGCACTGTTTTTAAACCTTCTGGTGATCCCGTTATGTGGCTGGCTGCTTGGCTTTGGAGTACTTGGCGCAGTTGTCGGTATGAAATTACCGGTTTGTTCCAAGTGGATTCTGATTCTCTGCCACTGGATTTTAAATATTTACGAAACCGGGATTGATCTGACGGACAGGCTCCCGGGACATTTGTGGATTACAGGACAACCGTCTATGAAATTACTGATCTTATATTATGGAATCTTTGGTGGATATGTGATCGTATATCATTTTGGGAAAAAGTGGAATCTTTATTCTAAAATAAGATCTGTTTTTGCCGGAATATGTGTTGCATGTTTTGCCTTGTGCCTGTTGGTGCCGCCCAAAGATCTGTCTGGAATATATTTTCTGGATGTGGGGCAGGGCGACGGCATTATGATTTCTGATGGAAAGCAGAAACATATTTTTATTGATGGTGGAAGCACCAGTGAAAGTGCTGTGGGAACGTATCGCGTCTTGCCATTTCTGAAATATC
>ENA-OPYX01000893-OPYX01000893.1-human-gut-metagenome-genome-assembly--contig:-NODE-893-length-16893-cov-5.559108_pt1 | contig 16893 bp, 14 predicted proteins | sample MGYA00242639_ERZ504486 | MGnify/ENA primary metagenome ERZ504486 (study PRJEB26092, sample SAMD00036296) | human gut metagenome | host: Homo sapiens | study: EMG produced TPA metagenomics assembly of... | reverse complement strand
CTGATGCATGGACGGGATGATGATGTATTGTTTGTCAACTGCTCCGGAGGTCCGATGAGCCGTCAGGGATTCTGGAAAATCCTGAAATCCTATGCGAAATCCGCAGGCATTACGGCGGATATTACGCGCATACCCTGCGCCATTCGTTTGCAACCCATCTGCTGCAAAATGGTGCGGATTTAAAGAGCAGTCCAAGAGATCGATGGGACATGCCGATATTTCGACGACACAGATGTATCTCCATCTTGGCGTCAACAAAATCCGTGATGTTTACCAGAAAGCACACCCGAGAAAGTAGCAGTTTTACCAGAAAAAAACGCAAAGAAACAGCGTGTATGACAAATTTTTTAACAAAAACGTTTGGCGTGTACGCTGCTTTTTTTGTTGTCATACATACAAGAAAAGGGATCAGTGGAACTTTTTCTTGTTCACAGAGTACAAAAAGTATGATATACTTAGTTTTACGGTGTGTGTAAGGGTAAACGAAAGATTTTTTGTATATATAGTAGAAAAATCGGACTTTCACGCACAGCGGTGTCTGCGTAAGCGGACGTATTCATTTAGAATGATAACAGATAAAGAGGTATCCTATGAAACTGATGGTAGTCGAAGACGAAAAAGTAATTCGGAATGGTCTTTTAAAGCATGTGCCCTGGCAGAAACTTGGCGTTTTGGAAGTGCAGGCAGCAGAAAACGGAGAAAAAGCGCTGGAACTGGCGGAAACGTTTCATCCGGACATCGTTCTTTCTGACATCCGGATGCCAGGCATGTCCGGAATAGAGCTTTGCAGAACATTAAGAGAAAAATATCCGGAAATAGAAATTATTTTTTCCACTGGCTATGCAGATAAAGAATATCTGAAAGCAGCGATCGATCTGCATGCGGTTGGATACGTGGAAAAGCCGGTGAATGTGAATCTTCTGGCAGAAAATGTAAAAGAGGCGGTAAAACGCGTCGGAGAGCGCAGAAAAAATGAGCGCGCAAAACTCCGAAATTATCTGCTGGAGCTGGATACCGATGTTTCCATGGAACAGGCAGAGGGTACGTACTTCCGGATTGTCAGAATTCATTTCGACAGGGAAGGCTGTGGAAATGGCTTTCTTCCAATGTTCGAAAAGGAACTGAAAGCGGTCTTTTTACAGCATGATATTTCGATGACAGCAACACTTCTTGATCCGTTTTGCCTGATTCTTCTTCTTGGAAGTGAGGAAGAAAAGCGGTGGAAGAAAATAGAACCCATCCTGCTGTCCGCTTTGAACAAATTCACATCGGACGGCACACTGGGCGGATATTTTGTTTCCAACGGAACAAGAGGAAGCGGAAAAGAAGAAATTCTGCGTTCCTACCACGAAGCAAAAGAGGCAGAGAAAGCGCTTTCCTGGCTTGGATGGGGAAAAAGTGTGTGGTTTGAAGAAGTGCCGCCGGAACTTCCCTGGGAATCGGAGTGGAAACAGGATGGTAAAAAACAGCTGGATGTTTTTTATCATCTGTTAATGGAAAAAGAGAAAAAAGAAGCCTGTCGTTTTCAGAAAAACTTATACGAAGAGCTGGTGCAGCGTCATATGCATATGAGCAGTACGGTTCGCTATATTTACTGCCAGATGCAGGAAATGCTGGAGAAAGCCGCAGAGTATTTTTATCCCGGAAACATGGAAAAACCGTGGGAACAGAACGGAACCGACTTTTTCTGGCAGGCAGAAACCTTTGCGGAGATGCGCGATGAGATGATCCGGCGGATCGAACAGCTTCTGGAGCGGTCTGAGGATGGAAAGAGAAAAAGAAAACAGAGAATTCCTTTACCATCAGCAAGGTGACGGAATACATACAGGAACACTATGCAGAGACGGATCTGTCGATTGCCAGAATTGCCGATTCGGTTTATCTGACACCAACATATCTGTCCGCTGTTTTCAAAAAGCAGACCGGGCTCACCATCGGACAGTATCTGCTGGGAATCCGTGTGGAGCGTGCTAAACAGAAAATGAAAGATCCGCAGCTGAAATTCTATCAGATCTCAGAGCAGGTTGGGTATGCGGATGCCAACTATTTTGCAAAAATTTTCAAAAAGATGACAGGCATGACACTAACAGAATATAAGGAGAGTCTGCGGCTGTGATGAGAAATCCAATACAGAAATTATCGATGCAAAAGCGGATGATGCTGTACTTCGCGGTTCCACTGATTCTGGTACAGATTATCCTTTGTTTTCTTTGCTATCCGCAGGTGATTCGCAGATATCGGGAGAAGACAGATTACACGGTAGAACAGTCCATTAATCAGACGATTTCTTTTACCGAAAGTTATCTGCAGAACATGACCTATCTGGCAGACATGGTGGAAAACAGCTGGGTGATTCAGGACACTTTGTCAGCAAAGGATTTTGGCGGAAACCGGCCTTATTTTGACCAGTGGCTTGAATATTATGAACTGAATCGGGAATTTAATTCGTATGAGCTGTCGAACTCGATTTACCGTTTCTGTCTGTATGTGCCGGATGACGTGATATATTCAGGAAATCATTATTTCTTTTTCGAAAACTCCCGTTTAAAAGAACGCAGTGATTATGTCGATTTGCGATATACATTAAATCAGGGAGAAGACTACGTTGCACTGAGTCAGGAACGTTCGGGGATTGATAAACAGGAAACATCACAGATGGTTACATTGTATCACCGGATTGTTTCGAAAGAAGCAAAGGATCAGGAAATTGGTATTTGCAGCATCAGCGTATCCGTGAGCTGTTTTCAGGATATTATGCAAAATGCCAATATCACGTCGAAAGGTCTGGTTTATCTGATGAGTGAAAACGGACGTCTGATTGCCAGTTCCAGCAGTACGATCCTGCAGAAAATGCAGAGGAGCGGAGGAATCTTAAGTTACGGGCCGGAAATTTCGATGGAAAAGAAAAAAGAAGGTCAGATGGAATATTATGCAGTCCGCCGGAACGTAAACGGTGCCGCCTGGCAGATGATTTCCATGATTCCAAAGAGCGAATATGAGGATCAGTACCGGATTCTCTGGCTTTCGGCGATTCTGATGATGGGCGGCATGATTGTTGTCATTGTGATGATATCTTATGTTCTTTCCGGCTATTATGTCGGAAGGCTGAAAAAGCTGAAAAGCGAAATGGCCGGTCTGCAAAATGGAAATTTAAATGCGAATCTGCCGCTCGAAACAGAAGGGGATGAAATCGAAGAAATTTACCATAACTTCAATGGCATGGTACAGGAAGTGCAGCGTCTGATGCAGGAACATTACAAGCTCGGTAAAGAAGTCAAAATGGCGGAAGTGCGGGCCCTGCAGGCACAGATCAATCCCCATTTTCTCTACAATACGCTGGATCTGATTAACTGGATTTCCATGGATTATGGGGCAGAGGAGATTGGCACGCTGACCTGGAACCTGGCGCGCTTTTACCGTTTGAGCCTGAATCACGGAAAGAGCCTGATTACGATCGGGGAAGAAGTGGAACATGTACAGGTTTATGTGAACATTGAGAATTACCATTTTGACAATCAGATTTCACTGAATGTTGATGTCCCGGAGGAATTAAAAGGCTTCGCCTGCCTCAACATCATTTTACAGCCCTTTGTGGAAAATGCGATTGTCCATGGCATTGCGGAATACAGCGAAATCGAAAGCTGCAGCATCGCAATCCGGGCACGGAAAGAGGAAGAGGATATTATCTTTACCATACAGGATGACGGCCCGGGCGTAAATGTGGAACAAATGCAAAAAGAAACGGAACAGGATATCAAGAAAGCCCGGCACGGGTACGGCGTGCGGAATATCAATTTCCGTTTAAAACTCTGCTTCGGAGAAAAATACGGCGTAACATATAAAGAAAGTGAAAAAGGAACGTGCGTAGAAGTAAAAATTCCGGCCATGACTATGGAAGAAGCAGAAGAGAAGATCTGACATGAAAAAAGGAGAGACATTTGTTCTCTCTTTTTTTTGCACAAAAGGAAAGAAAACCGATACAGAAAACCAGAAAAAACTATACAAGTTCACAAAAAAGCAGGAGAAAAACAAGAATTTTCCTGTACGAGATCACGGAAAACATAAAATATTACTAGAAATCAAAGTTTTGTTGGGTACAAAATAACCAAATTGTCCGGTATAATAAGTTCATCAGTTAAGAACAAGCCCCAAGACAAAGCGATGTGTGGAGGGTCTTGGGAGCACTTAAAGTTATCGCCGGCAAAAAACAGTTAAGTGCAGGAACTATGAAAAAGAAAGGAAGTCAACAAATGGGAAAGCATGTTAAGAGTTTTGTAACAGAAGTAAAGAAAAACAGAGCCCTTTTTGTTATGGCGATGCCTGCATTTCTGCTGGTATTGATTATGCAGTATCTTCCAATGTCCGGATTGGTACTGGCATTTAAGAACTATCGATATGACCTTGGTGTATTCGGAAGTGAGTGGAATGGATTTGCAAACTTCGAGTACCTCTTCTCATCCGGAACCGGATGGTTAATCACGAAAAATACCGTTGTGTATAACCTGTTAAACCTGGTTACCTCACAGCTTCTTGCCGTTTTGATCGCGATTTTTATTTCAGAGATCAACAAAAAAGTGTTCAAAAAAGTAACACAGTCCATTATCTTCTTACCGTACTTTATTTCCTGGGTTATCGTTGGTGTATTCGTTTACAACATCTTCAACTACGAAACCGGTATCCTGAACAGCGTTCTTACTTTCTTCGGAGCTGAAAAAGTAAACATGTACGATGCTTCCAAAGCAGGCATCTGGCCATGGATCATCTGCCTGTTCAACTCATGGAAATGGTGTGGATATAACTCCGTTATCTACATTGCAGCAATTACCGGTGTAGATGCCGAGATTCACGAGGCAGCTTCGATCGACGGAGCAAACATTTTTGAGAGAATCCGTTACATCACCATCCCGTGCATCCTTCCAACCATCATTACCATGCTTCTTCTGCAGGTAGGACGTATCCTTCGTGGTGACTTCGAGATGTTCTATCAGATCGTTGGAAACAACGGACAGCTCTTCAACAAGACAGACGTTATCGATACTTATGTATTCCGTTCCCTGCTTCAGAACTCTAACCTTGGTATGACAGCAGCAGCGTCCTTCTACCAGTCCGCCATCTGCTTTGCAACCATCATGATCGTCAATGCAGTTGTAAAACATGTAGAAGAAGATCTGGCACTGTTCTAAGACAGAGAAAAGGAGGAATTCGTTATGCAAGCTGTTGCAAAATCACAGAAAATCAAGAAAAGTACTTCGACAAAAGTATTTTACGTAATCTGCTATGTATTCGTAGCACTGATGGCTCTTGTATGTCTCCTGCCGTTTGTTATGGTAGTTTCCGGATCATTTTCATCTGAGCAGGCGATTCGGTTCCAGGGCTATGGCATTCTCCCAAGAGACTTTACCACCGCTGCTTACTCACTGATTTTTAAGAGCCCGATGACCGTTGTCCGTGCTTATGGCGTATCTATTTTCATCACCTTAGTCGGAACAGCAATCGGCCTTCTGCTTACCACAATGACCGCTTATGTTATCAGCCGTAAAGATTTCAAGTACAGAAACGCTCTGTCTTTCTTCTTCTACTTTACAACCCTGTTCAACGGCGGTATGGTTTGCTCTTACATTTTCTACATTCAGTACCTGCACTTAAAAGACAGCTATCTGGCCCTGATTTTACCAGGTGTATTCAATGTCTTCTATCTGCTGATTATGAGAACTTTCGTATCTGCAATCCCGACTGCACTGATTGAATCTGCAAAGATCGACGGCGCCGGTGAGTTTAAAACATTCTTCAGTATCATCCTGCCGCTTCTGAAATCCGGAATGGCAACCATCGGTCTGTTCCTTGCCCTTGGCTACTGGAACGACTGGTACAACGCAATGCTGTACATGAACTCAGAAACAAAATACCCGCTGCAGTACATGCTGTACGCCCTGATGCAGAAAACACAGGCGATGTCCCAGATGGCAAGCTCCGCAAACATTCCGTTGCAGGATATGCCGTCCAACTCCCTGAAACTGGCGATGGCAGTCGTAGCAACCGGTCCGATCATTCTGGTATATCCATTTGTACAGAAATATTTTGTTAAAGGTGTTACAATCGGTTCTGTCAAAGGTTGATGGACTGATTTTATAAAGGCAACACAAAAAAGGAGGAAAAAGAAATATGCAGAACAAAAATTTAAGAAAAGCACTTGCTGTTTCCATGGCAATCGCCATGACAGGCGGACTGCTTGCAGGCTGCGGTAACAGCAGCTCCAGCGGATCTTCTAACAGCGGAACCACAAACAGCGGTTCTACCGCATCCGCAGATGGAGAACTCGATACATCTGAGTTTGTAGAACTTTCGATGTATGTCATCAGTGACCGTCCATCCGGACAGGATGAGATCGATGAGAACCTGAACAAACTGTTAAAAGAGAAACTGAACTGCTCCTTAAAGATCAACTGGATCGGCTGGGCAGAGTATGCAAACAAATATCCGCTGCTGTTCTCTTCAGGAGAGGAATTCGATATGGCATACAGCGCAACATGGCTGAACTTTGCATCTCTGGCACAGAAAGGTGCATTCAAGAGCCTGGATGAGCTCTGGCCAACCTACGCTCCGAAGAACTTTGCAGCACAGTCTGAGGAAGCAAAACAGCAGGCTACTGTAAACGGAAGCTACTACTGCGTACCATCTCTTCTGTCTACCTACAATGCATACGGTCCAATGTGGCGTGGCGACCTGGTAGAGGGAACCGACTGGGACGGAAAGATGGAAACTTTTGAAGATATTGAAGAGTACTGCGATCTTGTTAAAGAGACTCATCCGGAGATGGAGTGTATTGATCTTTACTCTACCGCACCGGAAATCTTCTTCATGTACATGGAAAATCAGGGACTGGCTACCTTCAATGGTATCCGTTATCTGTGGTATGATCCGACAGCAGAGAATCCAACCGTTATGACTTCCTATGAGCTGGAGAAAACTCCTGAGTTCCTGGAAATGATGGCAAGATGGAATGAGAAAGGCTTCTATTCCAAATCTGCTCTGTCTGATACCGACAGCACCAAATTCCAGAACGGCAAAGCTGCTCTGAAGATCCACAACATTGATACTTACGTAGGACAGGCAATTCTTCATCCGGAAAATGATATCCATTACGCTAATATGGTAAAAGATGTTGCTCATCTTCCATATACTCAGGACTGCATGGTTATCTCCAACACATCCAAACATCCGGAAAGAGCAATGGCTCTGTGGGATCTGATCACCAACGATCAGGAAGTATATGATGCATTCTATTATGGTATCGAGGGAACTTCCTATGAGCTGAACGATCAGGGACAGTTCAAGATCCTGGATACTGACAAATATGGCACCAACGCAATGTGGTCTGCAAGAAGTGACGCTCTGAACCGTCAGCAGCAGGGAACTCCGGATGATTATCAGACAAATGTAGATGATTTCGAGTCCAAAATTGTTTCCGGACAGGGAAATGAGAAATTTGCAGGTTTCGTACTGGATACTTCTTCCTTTGAGACCCAGCTTGCTGCATGCAACAACGTACAGCAGCAGTACTGGTGGCCACTGGAGCTCGGATATACCGAAGCTGAGTCTGGTTTAGCCGATTATCAGTCCCAGATGGAAGCAGCTGGTATCGAGACTATGAAAGAGGCAGCTCAGAAACAGCTTGACGATTATATTGCAAGCCTGAAATAAGACTTCCATAAAATAAAAATAGCAAAAGACCCGGCGGGAGAAATCCTGTCGGGTCTTTTGTGGTGCCATACATCCGAAAGAAACTGCCGGCGGCAGCTCTGCCGGTGACGGCGAAAGCAAAAGGACAGATAAAATTCTATAAAATGTTGCAAAAATAAAGGGAAACGATTTGAAAACTATACAAAATAACGGAAAAACGTAGGATATTACTAGAAAACGTAGTTTTGTAGCCTACCAATGCAATATGGAATTTTATATAATGACGTTACCAGAAAATTTCGGACAAACAATAGTAAAAGGAAACAGCGATCCGAAAGGAAAGGAAACAAAACATGATAAAAGAACCAATGGTCATTGAAATAGCAAAAAATACGTATGCAATTAACGAGTTTGGCCTGTCTGCGTGCTATTTCCTGATTGGAGAGGAACGGGCGCTTCTGATTGACACCGCGTGCGGACTTTCTGATTTAAAAAGTATTGCAGCAAGTCTGACAGATAAACCATATGATGTTGTCCTGACACATGGGCATCACGATCATATTGGAGGGATTGGTGCATTTTCGGATGTCTATCTTCAGGAAGACGATTTTGAAATGGTGCGGAATGTAGATGTGGAGGTGCGGCGTAATTTTGCAGAAGAGCTTGGAAGAGCAGGCGGCTACGAAGCGTTTTCCTATGATCCGAAAAAAATTCAGCCGTTTGAAAGATTACCAAAGTTTCATGCTTTGCACGAGGGTGACTGCTTTGAACTTGGAAACCGTCGTGTGGAATGTATTGCGGTTGCCGGCCATACACCGGGCGGCATCTGTTTTCTGGACGAAATTACAAAGATTCTGTTTTCGGGAGACGCCTGCAACCAGAACCTTCTTGTGCTCGGATGCAGTGTGAGAAAGACACTGGAGGGCTTATATCATCTGAAAACGTATGAAAACCGTTATGAACGCTCCTACAGCGGTCATATTGGCTTTGGCGGGGAACCGTGCTTTTTCAGTCAGCCGGAGACGATTCTGGATGACTGTATCAGAACAGCGGAACAGATCCTGTCCGGTGAAGTGACGGGAAGAGAAGCGCCGCGCAAAGGCATGCTTTACGCGGAGTATGGAACCGCAAGACTTAGTTATTACCCGGATTGCCTGGAAAAGGCGCCGGAGCAATAAATCTATCTGCAAAAGCAGAGAAAAGGAGAGGTAATTGTATGGCAAAAGTAACATTACATGCAACCATCTTTGGGGAAGATGGCATCAAAACAAGAGACTATGAGACAGCACTGATTCCGGACGCGAAAAATCAGGAAATGCAGGTCATTAACCTGTACCCGGACAAAACGTATCAGAAAATTGAAGGATTTGGAGCAGCACTGACGGAATCTGCAGGCTATGCGCTGTCCCGCATGAGCAAAGAAAATCAGAAGAAAGTAGTAGACGCTTACTATGGAAAAGACGGCATTGGCTATACGATCGGCCGTATTCACATGGACAGCTGCGATTTCTCCGTTGGCAACTACTGCGCAGTTGAAAATCCGGACGATCCGGAATTCAAAGACTTCAATCTGGAACGGGATGCAAAATACGTACAGCCGCTTGTAAAAGCAGTATCCAAAACACTTGGAAAATCAGTTTCGCTTCTGCTTTCTCCGTGGAGCCCGCCGGCCTTCATGAAAGAGACAGGCGTAAGAAACGGCGGCGGACACCTGAAAAAAGAGTGCTACCAGGATTACGCAAATTATATTGCAAAGTACATCACCGAGTACGAAAAACTTGGCATGCCGATTTCCTGGATGACCGTACAGAACGAGCCGCTGGCCGTTCAGACCTGGGATTCCTGCGAGTATACAGCGGCAGAGGAAAAAGAATTCCTTCGTGACTATCTGTATCCAACCTTAAAAGAAAAAGGCCTGGAGTATGTAAAACTGTATATCTGGGATCATAACAAAGAGAGAACGTACGAGAGAACGCGAGATATCGTAGATGAGACGACAAAAGACATGATTGCCGGTGTTGCATATCACTGGTATTCCGGCGATCATTTTGACACCCTTTCCATGGTAAAAGAAGATTACCCGGATCTGATGCTGATGCACAGCGAGGGCTGTGTGGAACTGGCACGCTATGGCGCGGCAGCCGGAAACTCCCTGCGCCATGCCAAACAGTACGCACACGATATCATTGGGGATCTGAACCACGGTATGAACTACTGGATCGACTGGAACCTTGTGCTGGATGAAATCGGCGGACCGAACCACGTAGACAATTTCTGCGGTGCACCGATCATCTGCGACGGAACAACGGATACCATTGAGGTGAAACCAATGTTCCACGCGATTGCACATTTCTCAAAATACATCAAACCAGGTGCTGTCCGCATTGCAAGCTCCGTTTATTCACCGGATCTGGAAATCACTGCGGCAAAGAACCCGGATGGAACGATTGTCCTTGTTGTGATGAATACGTCAGAAGAGGATAAACTGGTCAATCTCCGTATGAACGGAACCACGACCCGTCTGACCTTCTGGGGCAACAGCATTGCGACCGTATTGATTTAACGAAATTAAAGAAGTGGGTTGCAAATATCCTTAAAAAATATCAGAGATAAGCAAAAACCTCCGCTGCAGACCGGTAAAAATCTGCAGCGGAGGTTTTTTCTATCATGCGGTGCAAGTTAGCACTCCTCAGCGATATCATAAATCAGGCGCTCTGTCTGATCCCATCCAAGGCATGGATCGGTGATGGATTTTCCATAGACATGGGTTCCACATCCGATTTTCTGGTTGCCTGACTCGAGATAGCTCTCGATCATGACACCTTTTACGAGACCTTCGATGTCTTTATTGCATCGTCTGGTGTGCAGAACGTCTTTGACGATACGGATCTGCTGCTCGTATTTCTTTCCTGAGTTGGAATGGTTGGCATCGATGATGGTAGCCGGGTTTACGAGATGTGTTTCGTTGTATTTCTCCAGCAGAAGCTGGATATCTTCGTAGTGATAGTTCGGTACGGAATTTCCGTGTTTGTTGGTCGCACCGCGGAGAATGGTGTGTGCCAGCGGGTTTCCGCTTGTCTTTACTTCCCAGGTACGGTAAATAAAGGAGTGGGAGCCCTGTGCGGCGATGACGGAGTTAATCATAACGGAAAGGTCACCGCTGGTCGGGTTTTTCATGCCGGCCGGAATGTCGATGCCGGAAACGGTCAGGCGGTGCTCCTGATTTTCTACGGAACGTGCGCCGACAGCAACGTAGGAGAGAATATCGGACAGATAGCTCCAGTTGGATGGATACAGCATCTCGTCTGCAGAAGTCAGATCGGTCTCCTCGACCACGCGCATATGCATTTTACGCATGGCAATCAGTCCGTGCAGCAGGTCCGGTTTTCCTTCCGGATCCGGCTGATGAACGATGCCTTTATAGCCTTCGCCGGTGGTACGCGGTTTGTTGGTGTACACACGCGGGATGATAATCAGCTTGTCGGATACTTTGTCAGCTACTTTTGCCAGACGGTGGTTGTATTCCAGAACGGCGTCTTCGTTATCTGCGGAGCAAGGTCCTACGATAACAAGAAATTTTATCGGAATCCCCGGTAAAAACTTTTGCGATTTCTGCGTCGCGCTGTTTTTTTGGATTTCCGGTTGCGCGGGCACTTAAAGGGTACTGCTCCCGGATCTCTGTTGGGGTGGGAAGTTTTCTTACAAATTCAAGGCTCATTTTGTTTCTCCTTTATCTTAGATGCACTTCTTTTTCGTTTGCGGACAGAAAAGGCATGTTACTGCTTTGCATACGAAAGAAGCTGCCGGCAGCAGGTTCTGCAGGTGCGCTCCGTCGCAAACTATCTATAAATTATAATACATAACGCGAAGATTGTCGATATTTTTTCGGCGAAAATTCTGTTTCTCTTAAAAAAGATAGAAAAAAGGTATCAATGAACAGCAAATCCGTTTGCAGATTCCCGATGCAGGAACAAAAGTGCCATTGTCATAATGGTAAGTTCACTTGCAAGAATACCATAGAGATAGCCACGGATGCCGAAAACCGGGACGAGAAAAAGAATTGCAAGAATACGAATTACATCTCCGGCAAGGTTCTGGAAAAAAACGAGAGAAGTTTTTCCAAGGCCGTTTAAAATGCTTCCAAGTGTCGTTTCCAGATAGAGAAAAGGACTTAAAAATGAAAGGATACGCAGAAAAACGCCGACTTCTTCGTTTTGAAAAAGGAAACGTCCAAGCCACGGACCGAAAAAGAAAAAGGCAAAAACAGCGGAAGTGCCAAGCAGCACACAGAAAGAAATTGTATAACGGATCGTGTCTGATATTTGCTCCGGCGTACCGTCGGCCTGCTGTTTTGCTACGCCGGGCAGAAGCATGACGGACACCGCGTGGGTGATGGCAGATGGAAAAAAGATCATAGGAAGTGCCATACCGGTGAGAATGCCATACTGCGAGAGCGCTGCTTTCCGGGAAAGACCGAAGGTGACCAGACAGCCGGGGAGCAGAGCACTTTCAATGCTGTGGAGGACATTCAGAAGAATACGGTTCAGCGTAAGCGGAAGATTCAAAACGGCAAGCTCTCGGAAGGTATCGTACCAGAGGGTCTTTTCTTTGAAAAAAACAGAAATCGGGCGGTGTTTCTGAGGGGACCTGCTGTGCGAGACGGACAGGCAGGCCATCAGAAAGAGACACGAAAAGAGTTCGCCGGCGGCAGTACCGAATGCAGCGACAGCGGCAGAGGGGAGGCTTGTGGAAAGACAGAAAAGCCAGGCAAGGTAGGAAGCGCCCATGCGCACGAACTGTTCCAAAAGCTGGCAAAAAGAAGGCAGTGCCGTCTGATTCTGGCCAAGATACCATGCCGAGAGACAGTTGTGGATCCCGGAGGGGAGAATGCCGAGTGATAAAATCCGGAGGAGCAGAATCGTCCGCGGCTCAAAAAGAAGCCGTGTTCCGATAAAATCCGCGCTGAAAAAGAGAAAGATGGAGGCGGAGAAGGAAAGTATCACTACAATGCCGCATCCGGCCGCCAGACAGATCTTTGCCCGTCTGGAATCCTTTTTGGCAAGGTACGATGCGACAAAGCGCGAGAGCACCGTCTGCATGCCGCCTGCGCCAAGGGAGAGCATCAGTGCGTAAAGTGGTGTGGCGAGCTGGTAGATACCAAAGGCTTCCGCACCGATCCGGCGCGACAGGAATATTCTATAGAGAAATCCAAGAATTCTGCAGATGATCCCGGACGCGGTCAGGATCAGTGTGCCAAGAAGAAGCGTGTTCTTTCTTGTGATTTTCAGCATGGGATAGACTCCTTTCACGGCATTGCGCAGATAGTCTAAAATATGCGAAAAAACTCCTTGACAGAACCCCGTGATAGGTGCTATTCTGAGTGAGAAATAAATCCGATTAAAACTGTCGGAATTGGAAAACGACAGCACAGGAAAAAGGAGAACCAGGAATGAAATTATCGACCAAAGGAAGATATGGTCTGCGTGCCATGATCGATCTGGCGAGTCACGAAGAAGAGGGTGCAGTGTCCATTGCCAGCATTTCAGAACGCCAGAATATCTCAGAGAGCTATCTGGAGCAGCTGGTGCGTCCGCTTCGAAAAGCCGGATTCATTGAGAGTGTGCGGGGAGCAGGCGGTGGATATGTACTTGCAAAACCGGCAGATTCCATTTCGGTAGGAGATGTTCTCCGTGTGCTGGAGGGCGGACTCGAGGCAGTCACGTGCTCGGTCAATGAAGGCCTGGGCGGCTGCGATGCGGCCGATTTCTGCGTCACGCGTTTTGTGTGGCAGAGGATCAATGAGGGAATTACGAACGCTGTGGATTCCATCAGCCTCGGAGAGCTGGTTCAGCAGAGCCGGCAATTAGAGAAAAACAGAAACAGCGATAGAAATGACAAGGAGTGAACAACAATGATTTATCTGGACAATGCGGCAACAACAAAAACAGCCCCGGAAGTTGTCGAGGCTATGCTTCCTTATTTCAGCGAATACTACGGAAATCCATCCAGTATTTATGCAATTGCAGGAAAAAGCAAAGAAGCCATCACCAAAGGAAGAGAGCAGATCGCAAACGTGCTCGGCGCAAAACCGGAGGAAATTTATTTTACAGCCGGCGGCAGCGAGTCCGATAACTGGGCGTTAAAAGCTACCTTTGAAGCATATAAAAATAAAGGAAACCACATCATCACCACAAAAAATCGAGCATCATGCGATTCTTCATACCTGTGAGTATCTGGAAAAAGAGCGCGGTGCGAAAATCACCTATATCGGCGTCGATGAGAACGGCGTTGTCAATCTGGATGAACTCGAAGCAGCCATCACACCTGAGACCATTCTGATTTCCGTTATGGCGGCAAACAACGAAATCGGAACGATTCAGCCGATCAAGGAAATCGGAAGAATTGCAAAAGAACACAATATTTTATTCCACACAGATGCCGTACAGGCATTTGGCCAGATCCCGATCAATGTGGATGAGTGCAATATTGATATGCTCAGTTCCAGCGGTCATAAGATTAACGGACCGAAAGGAATCGGCTTCCTTTACATCCGAAAGGGTGTGAAAATCCGCTCCTTCGTACACGGCGGTGCGCAGGAAAGAAAACGCCGTGCCGGAACAGAAAATGTACCGGGCATCGTAGGATATGGAGTTGCGGCAGAGCGTGCGGCAAGAACTATGGCGGAGCGTACCGCAAAAGAAATCGAAGTACGTGATTATCTGATCAACCGTATTTTAACCGAGATTCCGAACTGCCGTCTGAACGGCGATCCGGTAAAACGTCTGCCGAACAACTGCAACATCAGCTTTGAATTCATCGAGGGAGAGTCCCTTCTGATCATGCTGGATATGAAAGGTATCTGCGCATCCAGCGGTTCTGCATGTACTTCCGGATCCCTGGATCCGTCCCATGTACTGCTGGCCATCGGACTGCCGCACGAGAAAGCACACGGTTCCTTACGTCTGACTTTAAGTGAGGAGATCACAAAAGAGGACGTTGATTTTGTTGTAGAGCAGATTAAAGCGATCGTAGACCGTCTGCGCAGCATGTCCCCGCTGTATGAGGATTACATCAAAAAACAGCAGGGTAAATAAGTTTAAAAAAATAAGACAGTCCATCCAGAAAGCCGGTACAGAAAAATTCAGGTAAAAGCTGTGCCGGAGGAGGACTGCTTTGAAATAGTTCAGGAGGAAGAATAACAATGTACAGTGAAAAAGTAATGGATCATTTCCAGCATCCGAGAAATGTAGGAGAAATTGAGAACGCAAGCGGTGTAGGTACCGTTGGAAATGCAAAATGCGGCGATATCATGAGAATGTATCTTGACATCGACGATAACGGCATCATTCAGGACTGCAAATTCAAAACCTTCGGCTGCGGCGCCGCAGTTGCAACCAGCAGTATGGCAACCGAGCTGGTAAAAGGAAAAACCATCCAGGAAGCTCTGGAAGTAACCAACAAAGCCGTTATGGAAGCACTCGACGGACTTCCGCCGGTCAAAGTTCACTGTTCTCTGCTTGCAGAAGAAGCAATTCACGCTGCACTCTGGGATTACGCAGAGAAACACCACATCAAGATCGAAGGTCTTGCAAAACCGAAGTCTGATATCAGCGAGGGCGAGGAAGAGGAAGAATACTAAGTATGGGAAAAAAGAAAGTAGTCGTTGGAATGTCCGGCGGCGTAGATTCCTCGGTGGCAGCGTATCTCCTGAAAAAAGCAGGATACGATGTCATCGGGGTGACCATGCAGATCTGGCAGGATGAGGCCGAGACAGTCCAGGAGGAAAACGGGGGCTGTTGCGGCCTTTCTGCTGTTGATGATGCAAGGCGCGTGGCACAGGTGCTGGACATTCCGTATTATGTCATGAACTTCAAAAAAGAGTTCCGTGAGAACGTCATGGACTATTTCACGAACGAATATCTCTGCGGCAGAACACCGAACCCGTGTATCGCCTGCAACCGCTATGTGAAATGGGAAGCGTTGCTTCAGCGCAGTCTTTCCATTGGAGCGGACTACATTGCGACCGGACATTATGCAAGAATCGAACAGCTTGCCAATGGACGGTATGCGATTGCAAATTCGGTAACAGCGGCAAAAGACCAGACGTATGCACTGTATAATCTGACCCAGGAGCAGCTTTCGCATACGCTGATGCCGGTCGGAGACTACACAAAAGATCAGATTCGTGAGATTGCAGCAAAAATCGGTCTTCCGGTAGCAAAAAAGAAGGATTCCCAGGAAATCTGCTTCGTGCCGGATCAGGATTACGCTTCCTTTATCCAGAACGAGACAGGAATCGTGGCACCGAAAGGCAATTTCGTGAATACAAAGGGTGAAATCCTCGGTACCCATGAGGGGATTACCCATTACACCGTAGGACAGCGCCGCGGACTCGGCCTTCCGATGGGACACCGCGTGTTCGTACTGGAAATCCGTCCGGAGACGAACGAGGTTGTGGTCGGCGAAAATGAAGAGGTTTTCGCAAAAGTAGTAAAAGCAAACAAAGTAAACTATATGGCAATTCCGCCGCTGGAACTTGGAGAAGAGCTCTCCTGCACCGCAAAAATCCGGTACGGGCACAAAGGCTCCCCGTGCGTGATCAAACGGACCGGGGAAGATGAGATTACCTGTACCTTCCCGGACGGCGTGCGTGCTCCGACACCGGGACAGGCTGTTGTCTTCTACGTGGACGGCTGTGTCGGCGGAGGCGGAACGATTACGGAGGCCGAAAGATGAAAATAGCGGACTGTCATATGCACAGTTTCTTTTCAAGTGACAGCGAAGCACCAACAGAAGAGATGGTAAAACGGGCAGTCGAGCTGGGACTTCCGGCAATCTGCCTGACGGATCACTACGATATGGATTACAGTACCGGCGAGTTCCAGCTCGATACACCGGCATATGCGGCAAAAATCCGGGAACTGCAGGAAAAATATCGCGGCAGAATCGATATCCGATTCGGCGTGGAACTGGGACTGCAGCTCCACTTAAAAGAACGGATGGAAGAGTATGTAAATGCGTGGCCGTTCGACTATGTGATCGGCTCCATGCATGTCATTGACGGAAAAGACCCCTATTATGAGGATGCTTTCCCGGACTGGACAGCAGAAGAGCTGTACCGGGCGTATTTTCGGGCTACAGCAGAAAATATCCGGTTCTTCCAGCAATTTCCAGACGCTTGGTCATCTGGATTATGTGGTACGCTACTGCAGA